>Ga0308160_10002226_pt1 | contig 24165 bp, 24 predicted proteins | sample PhyFR1_FD_201036 | JGI IMG/M metagenome (GOLD analysis project Ga0308160, IMG submission 201036) | Phyllosphere microbial communities from UC Gill Tract Community Farm, Albany, California, United States - DLSLF.R1 | ecosystem: Host-associated > Plants > Phyllosphere > Unclassified | place: USA... | reverse complement strand
GCGACGCGGGCGTTCACGTTGGCGTTCTGCCACATCCCGAGGATGGTCAGCAGGATGCCGCCGCCAAAGGCGACCAGCAGGATGCGCAGCTGGCGCGGCAGCGACAGGTGGCCGATCAGGGGCAGACTGAGGTTGCTTTCTTCCTCGTCGTCGGCGCCGGCGGCGCCGGGGCGCACCAGGTGGCCGAGGCGGCGCATCGCATCGCCGGCCGAGCCGGAAGCCGCTTCGGCGGCCGGGGCCGGGGCAGCGCTGGACGCACCCAGGATGCCTCCGCCGGCCAGCGCCAGCGTGCCGCCGGCGCCTTCACCAAACTCGGTATCCGGCGACGACAACACGGTTTCGTCTCCGGCCTTGCCCTTCGACAGAAAATTCAACGACATGATTCCCATTGCGGCTCCCTGGTCCAGCGGGTTGATTGTTGTTGTAATAAGTGAGTACTTGCGGTGTTCTTGCCAGGCCCTGCCGGCGGCTACAGCCCCACCTGCAGGAAGCGTTCTTCCTGCACCAGGGCGGCCAGCGACAGCGGGGTCCAGGCCTGGCCGTCGGCGTCGAGCAGGCGCAGCGCGCCGTCTCCTGTGTCGGGCGTCATCGTTTCGGCGCGGCGCAGGCCGTGCACGTGCGTCACCAGCAGCGCGCACTTCAGGCCCAGGCGCGGCGACAGCGACAGGAAGCGCGCCTCCGGGCCGGCGGCGCTGTGGTTCGGGTCGAGGTAGCGCGCCAGGTCGATCACGCCGAGCAGGCTGCCGCGGATATTCGCCAGGCCCAGGTACCAGGGCTGGGTGCGCGGCACGCGCGCCAGCGCCACCGGCGGCACGATTTCGCCGGCCTCGGCCAGCTCCAGCAGATAGCGCTGGCCGCCGATCGACACGCCCAGCTGGTGCACGGCCTGGGCGGCGCCGCTCTGGGCTGCCTGTACGCGCGCCAGCAGCTGCGTCTGGTAATCGCGCAGGCGGGTCCGGCGCAGGGCGTTGGCCGACGGGGCGGCGTTCATCAGGCGCCGAGGGCGGCGATGCGCGCCAGCAGCTGTTCCGGGTCGACCGGCTTCACCAGGTAATCCTGGGCGCCCTGGCGCATGCCCCAGATGCGGTCGGTTTCCTGGTTCTTGCTGCTGCAAATGATCACCGGGACCGAGGACAGCTCCGGGTCGCGCGCGATCGAACGGGTCACCTGGAAGCCGTTGGCGCCCGGCATGACCACGTCCATCAGAATCAATTCGGGGCGGTCGGCGCGGATCTTCAGCAGCGCGTCTTCGCCGTTTTCGGCGGTGGACACGGAAAAGCCGTTCTTCACCAGGATATCGGTCAGGTAATAGCGTTCGGTCGGGGAATCGTCGACGATCAGGATCTTGTGAATGGCCACGGTGGGCTCCGTACTCGGTTAATCAGGCCGCTGGGGCCGTATGCTCGCGGACGGCCGCGAGCAGGGTGTCTTTGGAAAATGGCTTGGTGAGATAGGCGCTGGACCCGACCATCGCGCCGCGCGCGCGGTCGAACAGGCCGTCCTTCGACGACAGCATGACCACCGGCGTGGCGTGGAAGCGCGCGCTCTTCTTGATCAGGGCGCAGGTCTGGTAGCCGTCCAGGCGCGGCATGAGGATGTCGCAGAACACCAGCGCCGGATGATGGTCGTTGATCTTCGCCAGCGCATCGAAGCCATCCTCGGCCAGCACGACCCCGTACCCGGCCTGGGTCAGGAAGATTTCGGCGGAACGGCGGATCGTGTTGCTGTCGTCGATCACCATGATGGTGGGGCGGTCGGTGTGCTGCGATGTCGTCATGTTCGTTTCACTTCAGCATGGAACGCCACGATAGCATAGGGCTGTAGGCTTGTGCGCAAAGTGTTGCACAGAGTCAACTACGGATAAAACAGGGAGGAGAAAGCTTGTTGGAAGGGCTAGAAAATCAGTTATCGGTGTAGATTGGTTTGATAACTTTGTTGGCGAAATAGTATGAAATTCGTAGGGTGGGCGCCCCGTGCCCACGCGTGACCTTTGCACGGTGTTGGCTCGCAGTGAAGCTAACAATAATCACAGTTCACGCGTGGGCACAGGGCGCCCACCCTACCGTGCACATGCCGCAGGCTACTGTTTAGATAGCCGTCATCTCGAAATCGTCCTTGCGGGCGCCGCACTCGGGGCAAGTCCAGTTCATCGGCACGTCGGCCCAGCGTGTTCCAGGCGCAATGCCATCTTCCGGCGCGCCCGCTTCTTCGTCGTAGACCCAGCCGCAAATCAGGCACATCCAGGTCTGGTACGCGGTCGCCGTCGTTTCGTTACTCACGGTGTCGTTCCTTCTATCTAGTAAAATGGGGAATCAGGTATCTTAATCTACCCGTCGTGCAAAACCAATCGTCTCCGCTGATTCTCACTTTTGGCGTGCTGGATCCCGTCGGCGCGCTTGGCGTGCAGGCTGACCTTGCCACCTTCGCAGCCCACGGCTGCCACGCCCTTTCCGTTCCCACCGCCCTGCTGGTGGCCGACAGCGCACGCGTCGAAGAAATGCATGAACTCGACACCGGCTGGATGGCCGACCAGGCGCGCGTCGTGCTCGAAGACATGCCGGTGGCCGCCGTCAAGATCGGCGCCATCGCCAGCATCGAGCAGGCCGCCGCCATCGCCGAAATCGTCTCCGACTACGCCGACGTGCCGCTGATCGTCGACCCTTTCCTGTCGTCGCTGCCGGATGCCGGCATGTCCGACGAGGACACGGTCGCCGCGATCCGCCAGATCCTGGCGCCGCAGGCCACGGTGTTGATGCTGTCGCAGGCCGAGCTTGGACGCATGGCCGAGTCCTGGCGCGAGCCCGGCGCCGACAGTTCGCTCGAAGCCGACGTCGCCGAACTCACCGGGCGCGGCTGCCAGTACGTGCTCGTCACCTGCACCCAGGGCAGCGGCAACAACCGCGCCAACACCCTGTTCGACCGCGACGGCATGGTGACCACCATCGACTGGCAGCATTTGCCGGGCCCGTTCGTCGGCGCCGGCACCACGCTGTCGGGCGCGCTGGCGGCGCTGATGGCGCAGGGCATGGATGCGCCCGAGGCGCTGGCCGCGGCCCAGGACTACACCTACGGCGCCCTGCGCCACGCCCGCCGCTTCGGCATGGGCAAGTTCGTTCCCAATCGTTTCCACCGCGCCCAGGCTCTGGGCCGGCAATAAGAAGACAAGGTTTCCAAGATGACTACTGAACACACCTCCCGCAACGACACCCTGTTCGAACGCGCCCAGCAGAGCACCCCGGGCGGCGTGAATTCGCCGGTGCGCGCCTTCCGCTCGGTCGGCGGCACCCCGCGCTTCATCACCCGCGCCGAAGGCCCGTATTTCTGGGATGCCGACGGCAAGCGCTACATCGACTACATCGGCTCCTGGGGCCCGGCGATCGTCGGCCACGCGCATCCGCAAGTGATCAAGGCGGTGCAGGATGCGGCCGCGAATGGCCTCTCGTTCGGCGCGCCGACCGAAGGCGAGATCGAGATCGCCGAGGAAATCTGCAAGCTGGTGCCGTCGATCGAGCAGGTGCGCCTGGTATCCAGTGGCACGGAAGCGACCATGAGCGCGCTGCGCCTGGCCCGTGGCGCCACCGGCCGCGACAAGATCGTCAAGTTCGAGGGCTGCTACCACGGCCACGCGGACTCGCTGCTGGTAAAAGCCGGCTCGGGCCTGCTCACCTTCGGCAACCCCACGTCCGCCGGCGTGCCGGAAGACTTCGTCAAGCACACCCTGGTGCTCGACTACAACAACGTCACCCAGCTGGAAGAGGCCTTTGCCTCGATGGGCGAGACCATCGCCTGCGTGATCGTCGAGCCGGTAGCCGGCAACATGAACCTGATCCGCGCCACGCCGGAATTCCTGACCCGCATGCGCGAGCTGTGCACCGAGCACGGCGCGGTGCTGATCTTCGACGAAGTGATGTGCGGCTTCCGCGTCGGCCTGGGCGGGGCGCAGGAGATGTACGGGATTACGCCCGACCTGACCGCGCTGGGCAAGGTCATCGGCGGCGGCCTGCCGGTGGCGGCCTTCGGCGGCAAGACGGAACTGATGCAGAAGATGGCGCCGATCGGGCCGGTGTACCAGGCCGGCACGCTGTCGGGCAATCCGGTGGCGGTGGCCGCCGGCATGACCACGCTGAAGCTGATCCAGGCGCCGGGCTTCTACGAGCAGCTGACGGCCACCGGCGAGAAGCTGGTTGCCGGCTTGACGGCGGCGGCGCAGGAAGCGGGCATCGCCTTCTGCGGCGATTCGGTGGGCGGCATGTTCGGCATGTACTTCAGCGAGACCGTGCCAGGCTCGTACGGCCAGATGATGGCGGGCGACAAGGCGCGCTTCAATGCCTTCTTCCACGGCATGCTGGACGAAGGCGTGTACTTTGCGCCGGCGATGTTCGAGGCGGGGTTTGTCTCGGCGGCGCATGACGATGCGGTGATTGCCGAGACGGTGGAAGCTGCGAAGCGGGTATTCGCCAAACTGGCGTAAGCCTGACACTTGGCCTGAGGCTTCAACCGTACGGTGGGGTCATTGATGCCGAGGGCATCAATGACGTGCCCACGCGAATGTCCGCGTCATGTTGACGCGTTTTTCATCGAATCGTTCGCCCTCCGGAAACGTATCCGGATGATCCGCGCCAACGTGTCGGGTTTGATGTTTTAAGGGCCGCGTTCAGCGGGCAACGTGGTGCACGCATCCGCGTGGGCACGGAGTGCCCACCATACGGTCGGCACCCGCGCCACGATTTACGCCCGCGCCATCACCTCTTTACGCTGCGTCGCCACCACCCTGCGTGACGCGCGCTTGCGCCACCAGATGATCACCCCGGTCACGCTCAGCATGGCCACGACCACGCCCATGAAGGAAATCAGTATCCGCCCCGGCAGCCCGAGGATGCGGCCCGAGTGCAGCGGGAACTGGGCCTGGACGAAAATGTCCGCCGCCGTGCCCTTCCACGGCTGGCGCTCGCCCAGCAGCGCGCCGTTCACACCGTCGTAGTACAGCAAGGCCGGCCCCACGCCGCCGGTGCCGTGGTCGCCGCCCGGCTGGAAGAAGCTGACCATGTAGATGCCGTACTCCTGCGAATAATAGATGCCGCCGACCGGGTCGGTCCAGCCGCGCCGCATGCCTTCGCCATTCGCGCCCTTCACCGCTTCCGCCATCGGCACCTTGGGCTCGATCAGGTGCTGCTTGTCGGCCATGCTGCGGGTGTCGAACGGCGTTGGCGTCACCTGCGACACCTTGCTCATCACCGGATAGAAGATCTCCTGGTAGAGGTTCAGCGAAAACGCGGTGAACGCCAGGATGAACAGCAGCCCCCAGGTCCAGAGGCTGAAGGCACGGTGCAGGTCGAAATTCAGCTTCGACGAACCGCCCTTCCAGCGCACCTTCCAGGCCGGCTGCCAGCGCTGCCACCAGGATTTGGCGGACGGCTCCAGCTTGCCCGCATTGGCTGAACCCGGGGCAGCGGCGGCCACCACCGCCTGGCGCTTGCGTGCCGGCAGGGTGAGATAAAAGCCGACAAAACTGTCCACCATCCAGACGATGGCGATCGCGCCCATCAGCCAGACGCCCCAGCGGTCGATGCCCCACATCTCGGGAATGTGCAGCGTGTAGTGCAGGCGGTACAGGAAGGAGACGAAGGTCTCCTTGGTGATCGGCCACACCGCGCCCCACTCGCGCTTGCCCAGTTCCGCGCCCGTCACCGGGTCGACGAAGACCTGGTTGAAGCCGGGCTGGGTCAGTTCGCCGGTCTTGGCGTCGTAGCGTGGCGACACGCCCAGCGCCAGCGACTCGCCGGCTTCCACGTGCAGCGGAATGTAGGAAACGCGGATGTCCGGATAGCGCGCCTCGACCTGTTGCGCCAGCAGCAGCGCATCCTGGGGCTTGCCCGGGGTGTGCGCTTCCATCAGGTGCGGGTTGAGCAGGTCGTCGAGCTCGTGGTCCCAGGAGATGATGGCGCCGGTCACGCCGCTCACGAACAGGAAGGCGGCCGTGAGCAGGCCGAGATAACGGTGGACCAGGGTCCAGGATGCGCGCATGTCGGCCTCTCCTCTCTCTCTTCTTGAAGCGGTTTAGAAGCGGTAGCGCACGGTCAGCGAGGCGCTGCGCGGTGCACGGTAGTTGACGCCGCCGTAGGCCGCGAACATGCCGAAGTAGGTCTTGTCGGTCACGTTGTCGAGGTTCAGCTGGGCCGACAGTTGCGGGCTGAATTCGTAGCGCGCCATCAGGTTGACCAGGGCGAAGTCCTTCTGCTCGATGATGCCGTTCGTGGTCGGCGGCGCCAGCGGGTCGACGGTCCAGGTGCGGCCTTCCCAGTTCACGCCGCCGCCGATGACCAGCTTGTCCCAGGCGCCCGGCAGGCGGTAAGTCGTGAACACGCGCAGCAGGCGGCGCGGGTAGATGCTGTTGAAGTCGGCGCCGTCGGCATCCTTGGCGCGGAACTGGGTGTAGCCGGCGGTGGCGTTCCAGCCCGGCGCCAGGCGGCCGCTCAAATCGAACTCGAAGCCGCGGCTCTTGGCGCCGGCCACCGCGCGGTAATAGGTTTCCGGCGCGTTCGGGCCGGCGCCGTCGCGGTCGACCAGGCCCGCTTCCTGGCCCAGGCCATCCTGCTTGATCTGGAACACGGCCAGCGAAGCGTTCAGGCGCTTCTCGAAGAACTCGCCCTTGATGCCGGCCTCGATGTTCTTGCCGACCACCGGATCGAGCAGGTTGCCGGCCAGGTCGCGCCGGTTCTGCGGCTGGAAGATGTCGGTGTAGCTGGCGTAGGCCGAGTAGTTCGGGGCGAAGTCGAAGACCAGGCCGGCATACGGCGTGACTTCGTGGTCGTGCTTCACCGAGTAAGCGGCGGTCCACAAACCGACGCCGTTCTTTTCGTAGTCGGTGACGCGCGCGCCGATGATCAGCTTGAGCGGGTCGGCCAGGTTCAGGCGGGTCACGCCGTACAGCGCCTGCTGCTCGGTCTTGCTGCGCTCGTAGAAGGTCAGCTCGCCCCAGGTCGGCTCCGGGTAGGCGGCCGGGTTCCAGTTGTTGAAGTCGGTGACCGTCGAGCTGGCGCCGCCGAAATCGGCCGCGCGGTTGTCCGAGGTGAATTCCTGCTTCATGCGCATGTAGCCGAACGAGGCTTCGTGGGTGCGTCCGGCGACGTCGAAGCTGCCGCTCAGGTGCAGGCCGAAGTCGTTCTGCTTGGTGCGGGTGTGATACGAACCCGAGAAATCGCTCATGCCGGCGCCGGTGGCGCGATCCGGCATGCCCGACAGGTACAGCAGGTAGGAATCGCCGCGGCGCTCGCCGTGGTTGTAGTTGGCGCGCACCTTCCAGCCGTTCTCGAAGCTGTGGGTCAGGTCGAGGAAGCCGTTGTCGTAGGTCGACGGCAGCGCGGTCCAGTCGGCGGCGGTGGTCTTGCTGCGGTCCCAGTTGGTCAGGGTGCCGTCGGTGTACCAGTACGGCAGGCTGCCCCACATCGGGCCGCGCGCATTCAGGTCCTGGTGGCTGTAGCCGCCCCGCAGCAGGGTGCGCGGCGACAGATCGGCCGAGATGGTGGCGTAGAGCGTGTGGTTGCGGTTCTTCAGGGAGTCGATCCAGCTGTCGCCGTCGGTATATTCGCCGACGAAGCGCGCACGCACGCTGCCGCTTTCGTTCAGCGGGGTCGAGACGTCGCCCAGCACGCGTTTTTCGTGCCAGCGTCCGATGCCGCCTTCCACCCAGCCCGTGACTTCCTTGCTGTCGGCATGCTTGCGCACCAGGTTGATCGCCGCCGACGGGTTGCCGGCGCCGGTCATCAGGCCGGTGGCGCCGCGCACCACGTCCACGCGCTCGTAGGTCGCCAGGCTGCTCGACACTTCGCCGGCGCTCCAGGCCTGCTCATAGGTGGTCGGGATGCCGTCGATCTGCAGGTTGTCGATGTCGAAGCCGCGCGAGGTGAAGCCGGCGCGGTTGGTTTCGTAGGCGTTCACCGAGACGCCGGTGACGTTGTCGACGATGTCGGTGACCGAGGTCATCAGCTGATCCTCGATGCGCTGCAGGGTCACCACCGAGATCGACTGCGGCGTTTCGCGCAGCGACAAATCGAGCGGCGTGGCCGAGGTCTGCGACGGGGTGCTGTAGGAGCCTGCCACCGGGACCTTTTGCGAACGGATCTGCACTTGCTGGATGGACTGGTCGGCATCGGCGAGCGGCGTGTCGTCAACTTCGGCATGCGCGAGCAGCGGCAGGGCCAGGGCGACCGACAGCGCGATCCGGTTCAGTTTATAAAGCCCACGTGCGTGCACATGCATTTCCATCAGAGACCTCGGGTTAGTAGCAGAAAAAAAGAACGATAGGCGGGTATTGCGCAGCACCATTCACATGGAAACGCAGGATTGCAGACCGTAATGAGAACGTGAATGATAATGATTCTCATTGCAAAGTCAATGCGCGCACCTGAAAAAGATGCAATATGGGTTCTTTGACCAATGTAAATTTTGGTGAACGTAGCCTTTACGCCAGCGCAAACATCTTGTCGGCGGCGGTGTGACGGCTGGCGCGCACTGTGCCACCATGGTGTCAACTTCGGCTGGAAACCGACCATGGTGCGACTTCGACGCTCTTCCCGCGGGGGTGCCCGCTCCCGCCTGCCCCGTCCGGGGCCACCCTTGCCGCAGAGCGAAGGCGCGCCGTTCGGCGTCAGCGTGGCGCTGCTGCGAATTGCCGAGCCGACCAATTCCGCAGACTATTACGCCGCCATCGTCGACGGCCTGAACGACAGCGCGCGCCGCTACCGGGTCGACACGCTACTGCGCATCGCCCACTTCCTGGCCCAGATCGGGCACGAAAGCAGTTTTCGCGCGGCCGAAGAAAACGGCCGCTATGCCGCCGTGCGCATGCGTCAGGTATTCGGCTGCAAGGGCGGACAGGCGCAGTATGACCGCACGCTCGACGAGTGCCGCCTGGGGCCGGATGGCCAGCCTGCGCGCCTGCGGCCCAGGCTGTGGACGGCATCCGATTTCTATGCGGGGAACGCCGAGCACCTGCTCAGCTATGTGTATGCCGACCGCCTCGGCAATGGCAGCGAAGCCTCGGGCGACGGCTACCGCTACCGCGGGCGCGGCCTGATCCAGCTGACGGGGCGCGACAACTACGCCGCCTTCACGGCCGCCCACAATGCGCGCGATGCGAACGACCCACGCGATTTTGTCGCGGAACCCGACCTGCTTGTGAGCGAGCTCAAATACGCCATCGAATCGGCCTTCCACTACTGGGAGGCGCGTAAAGTCAATGCGGTGGCCGACACCGACGACCTGGAAGCGGTCACCCGCGCCGTCAACGGCGGCCTGAACGGACTGAGCGACCGGGGAGCGCGCCTTGCGAACATCAAGAAAGCATTGGGGATTTGATTGGATGGCGGTGCTGGGCTGCTGCCTGGGTTGCGGCCTGGCGTTGCCGGCGTCGGGGCAGGCTCAAGCACCGCCGGCCTCGCTGTGCAGCGCCGGCGAGCAAATCGTGTTCGCCTGCGCCTTGGAAGGAAAGACCGTGTCGCTGTGCCGCTCTCCCCTTCCCGGGAATGGCTTGCAGTCCCGTTTCGGCCTGCCGAATCATCTTGAGCTGGAATATCCGCTGCCCGGCCAGCGCGCGCAGCCGGTGTTCAAGGTGCGCAACGAACCGCTGATTGGCGGCGCACTTACCTCGGTTATCTTCCAGCGCAGCGGCTACACCTATACGGTCTACAGCCGCGTCGGCCGCGCGCCGGATGGCGTGACGCCCGAGTTCGACGATGGCCTCACCGTCGAGCGGCGCGGCAAGACGCTCAGGCATGCGCGTTGCGACGACGGCGGGGCCGGCTTCCTGGAACCGCCCTCAGCGCTCGTGAAATAAAATTTCATTCAACAGCGCTTCCTGAAATTTTATTTCACATGAGATTTACATGCCCGGACCGCCACCGCCAGGGCCGCCGCCAAAGCCGCCCGGCGGCATGCCACCCGGCGGCGGACGCCAGCCCTCGCCCGGCGGCCCATCCTGCCTGCGGTTCGCCTGCACGCCGCCGAAGCGGTAGGACAGTCCGACGAACACCACCGGCCCGTCGAAACGGCGCACCGAGTATTCCTTCAGCGTGGCCGAATCGGTGACGGTTTCCTGTTTTTGCGAGCTGAAGATGTCGTTGGCGTTCACCACCAGCGTCAGGCTCTGGCTCAGGTTGCGGCGGTAGCTGAGATTGGCGGTGGCGCTCGGCTCGCGGTAGCCGTAGCCGGTCAGGGTCTTGCCCTGTGCGTTGAACATCAGCTGAATCTGGTCGAGCGGCGTCAATTGGTAGTTCAGGCGCCCGCGCACGTTCACCGAGGTGGCGCTGCGCTTTGACTCGTTGCCGAGCAAGTCGATCTGCTGCTGCTCGGCCAGGAAGACGTTGCCGCTGGTGTTGACCGACAGTTTCGGCGTGAGCTTGCCGCTGAGCGTGAATTCCAGGCCGCCTGAACGGTTGCTGCCGCCGTTTTCCAGCGTCGTTAAAATCACCGTGTCGCTCACCGCCAGCTGGCGGCTGCGGATGGTGTCGCGCTCGTTGCGGTAGTAGGCGCGCACGTTGGCGTCCAGCACGCCGGCCTTGGTTTCGTAGCCGACCTCGAAGGAATCGGTCTGCACCGGCTTCAGGTAGGGATTGCCGCTGGACTCGTTGAATTCGTCGCGGTAGACCACGAACGGGTTCAGCTCGCCCGCGCCCGGACGGCGGATGCGGTGCGCGTACGAGAAACGCAGATTCGTCTTCTCGCCCAATTTATAGGTAGCAAAGGCGCTCGGCATCCAGTTCAGGTAACTGTTGCTGGCGTCGATGCGGCTGGTTACCTGCTTCAGGTCCATGTCGGTGTGCTCGGCGCGCAGGCCCAGCTGGGCGCCCCAGCGCTCGTTCACCTTCCATTGGTAGGAGCCGTACAGCGCCGTGTTCAACTCGTCGATCTCGAAGGCGTTCGTGCGGCGGTCGTTGATGCTTTGCGCGTTACTGCCCAAATCGAAATCGTAGTAGCGGGTGTCGAACTCGCTCTGGTTGTCGGCGATCTTGTAGCCGACCTTGACGATGGCGCCGCTTTCCAGCGGCAGCTCGTAGTCGCCGGTGTAGTCGATGATGCGCGTGGAATTGTCGACGTCCTGCAGGTTGCGACTGTCGGCCGCGCGCGGCGGCGTGACCGTGTACGTGTTGGCGTAGTCCGTTTCGCTGTCGTTGTCGGTGGTCGACACACGCAGGTCCATCTTGAACAGTTCGCCCAGCTTCGCGCCCTTGTGGTCCCAGCGCAGGCTGCCCATGTTATTGCTGCTGTCGCCGCTGCGGCGCGTGCTGCGCTCGTAGTCGCTGGTAGTGTTGCCGTTCTGGTCGAACACGCTGTAGTGGTCCAGGCCCTGCTGGTCGTTGCTGCGCTTCATGAGGCCGAGGCCGGCTTCCAGCGTGTCGTCCTGGCTCAGGTTATAGGTCACCTGGCCACGCAGGCCGACGCTGTCGTTCAGGCCATTGCTGGTCGACTCCTGCGTGTTGCGCTGGCTGGCGCCCGTGACCGGATCGATGCGCTCGCGCTCGCTTTCATAGGTCGAGTCGCGGCCATCCTTGCGCATGTTGATGCCGCCCTGGAAGCCCCACAGGCCGGAATTGTAGGCGCCGTTCAGCGCCGCGTTGTGGCGCCCGGCCGTGCCCACGTTGGCATTCGCCGCGCCGAAGCCGCCCGGACGGCGGTTGCGCTTCATGACCAGGTTCAGGATCGGTCCGCCGCCGCCTTCGTTGCCGAACTCCGCGCCGGGGTTGTTGATGACCTCGACCGAGTCGATGTCCTCGGCCGGCATGGCCTGCAGCGCCGAACCGCGGTTCTCGCCCTGCAGCATGGCCGACGGCTTGCCGTCGACCAGGATCTGCACGTTGCTGCTGCCGCGCAGCGACACGGTGCCGTCCGGATCGACCGCCACCGAAGGCACGTTGCCGAGCGCATCGGCGGCGCTGCCGTTCGAGGCGTTCACGTCGGATTTGACGTCGTAGACCTGGCGGTCGATGCGGTTGTTCTGGCGCTCGCCGACCACGTTGACGGACTGGATAGTCTGGGGTGCGGGTTCGGCTGCGGCAGCGGGCGCGGCGGTGGTGACGGTGGCGGCTTGCGGCGCAGCGCCTGCGGTCGCCGGCGCGGTAGCGGACGCGGTCGCCGGCGCGGCAGCCGTCGCCGGTGCAGCCTGGGCGGCGGTGGTGCTTTGCGCCAGCGCCGTCTGCATGGCGCCGAATTCGCACACGGCCAGCACAACTGCGAGGTACAGGGCCTGCCTGCGCGGTGTGGCGTGAGCGGCGCCTGGCTGGATGCGGGCCTGCTTGGAACGGTTTCGTTGGACCATCGGTGAATGCTTTATTGACGTTGAAGTGGCATCGCTCGCCACGCACCCGATCAAGCGGGCTCGGCAGGCTGAAGCCTCCATTGTAAAACCTCGCATCACGCCTGCACCGTTGTGAGGCGTAAAGAAGCGTAAATGGATGTAACAGCCTGTGCCAGGCATTGGCCGCCGGGCACGGCAATACCGCGTCAGCGTTTATCCGCTGCCGCGCTGCGGCGGCCCCGGCGCGCCCGGCGCAAGCATGCGCTTGCCCATGCTTCAGCGACGCGGAAGAAACGGCGGACTATCCGAGCTGAGGCCGCAAAAAACGGCGATCCTGTCGACCGTTTCCTCGACCATCCAGGCACTCAGCCCCGCGCCGAAGCGAAAGGCGCCGCTGTCGGTGTCGATCTCGATCGGCCCCGGATACATGCCGAGTGAATCCCACTTGCCCTCGGCCGACCAGGCCTGCGGCGCGGGCAGCGCGCGCACCGAGCGGATGCTGCTGGCCGCCACCACGAGCAGGCCATCCGGCACCTCGCTGCCCCGGTAGATGCAGAGCGCATCGCGGAACACGAAGCTGCGGTACAGCGTGGCCAGCACCAGCAAACACATCACGGCCAGCACCACCAGCGGCAGCCAGGACACTTCTTCCGACGTGCCGGACCCGACTACTGCCTTGGGCAGCAGGAACAGCAGCAGGAACCCGGCCAGCAGCGCCGGCAACAGCCGCTTCTGGGTCGGACAGACGATGCGCAGCACGGTGTCGCTGGCTGGCTGGTGTTCATTTGCTGTTGCTGAAGGCAGGTCCGGCATCGCGTCTCCTGGTGGGGAAACGGATGAGTATAGCGCTACCGTGCCGGCCATCAGCGACCACGGCTGGCGCATAATGGCCTTTTCCAAGCGGAGGATATATGCCTGCCCAGCGCGACACCACCGTCATCGACTCCTGGCACCGGAATGCCGAGCCCTGGACTACAGCCATCCGCAACGGCGAAATCGAAAGCCGCACGCTGGTCACGAATGCCGCCATCGTCGACACGGTGCGTGCCTATACGCCGCAGACCGCCGTCGACCTCGGCTGCGGCGAAGGCTGGCTGGTGCGGGCGCTGCCGGAAGTGACCATGATTGGCGTCGATGCGATTGCCGGCCTGGTGCAGGCGGCGCAGGCGGCCGGCGGCGGGGAATTCCGCGTGCTGTCGTACGAACAGATCGCACAGGGCGAACTACAGCTGGCCGTCGATCTCGCGGTCTGCAATTTTTCGCTGATTGGAAAAGAAGCAGTGGAAGGCCTGTTTCGCGCCGCCCCCTCTTACCTGCGCCGTGGCGGGCACCTGGTGGTGCAGACCGTTCACCCGTTGCTGGCCTGCGGCGAGCAGGCGTATATCGATGGCTGGCGTGATGGCAGCTGGGCCGGTTTCAAGGGCTGCTTCCAGGACGCGCCGCCCTGGTATTTCCGCACACTGTCGAGCTGGATCGCGCTCTTTGAAGACCACGGCCTGCGCATCCGCGAACTGCGCGAACCGCTGCACCCGCAGAGCGGCAAGCCGGCGTCGCTGATCCTGGTCGGCCAGCTGCCGGCATAATCAGGCGAATTTCAGGCGAGCTTCAGGCCAGTTTCAGCCAGCCACGCCGGCGGAAATACCATAAAGGCGCAATCGCGCTGGCAATCATCATGCCGATGGCAAAGGGATAGCCATAAGTCCAGTCCAGCTCCGGGAACCATTTATGGAAGTTCATCCCGTAGATACTGGCGATCAGGGTCGGCGGCAGGAATGCGACCGAGGCCACCGAAAAGATCTTGATGATCTTGTTCTGGTTAATGTTGATGAAGCCGACGGTGGCATCCATCAGGAAGTTCACCTTGTCGAACAAGAACGAGGTGTGGCCGTCCAGCGATTCGATATCGCGCAAGATCTGGCGCGCATCGTCGAATTGCTCGGCATTCAGCAAGCGCCCGCGCATCAGGAAACTCACCGCACGGCGCGTGTCCATCATGTTGCGGCGGATACGGCCATTCAAGTCTTCCTCGTGCGCGATGGCATTCAGCGCGGCGGCCGCATCCTGGTCGGTGAATTCCTTTTGCAGCACGCGCTGGCTGACTTCTTCCAGGCTTTCGTAAATGCCCTCGAGCGCGTCGGCCGAATATTCGGCGTCGGTCGCGTACAGATCGAGCAGCACGTCCATGTAATCGCCGATCGAACCGGGACGCGAACGCGCGCGCATGCGCACCAGGCGGAACACCGGCAAATCGTCGGAGTGCATCGAAAACAGCATCTTGCCCGACAGGATAAAGGCGACGGTGACCACGCGCGACGGGCCGTCTTCTTCTTCGAGCAGGAAGTCGGTGCGCAGGTGCAGGTCGCCGTTTTCGGCTTCGTAATAACGGGCCGAAGCCTCGATGTCCGACACTTCGTCTTCGCCCGGCAGCGAGACGCCGTAGATGGCCTTGACCCAGGCACGCTCGTCGTCGTCGGGATCGGTAAGGTCGACCCAGACAGGCGTGGCATTCTCCAGGTCCGCGCGCGACGCGATCGGGACCTGGTTCAAACGGCCATTTTGTAGGACAAATACGTTGATCATGCGCGCTTTCTCGGCCGGAATCAAAACTGACGCAAGTGTACTCGTTCACCCCGTGTGCGGCCACCCCGAAACAACGGTTTTGCCCCGTATTCGGCGTTTTTTCGACGAATTAAAGAGGTGAATTAGGGCAACTCTGCCGCACCCATCCGGCGCTGGATCAGGCTGGTCCTTTTGACCAGGTAATTGGTGCTGCGGTGGCGGTCGTAATAGCGGGGATTCGGCAGCATCACGGCCAGGCGCGCGGCCTGGGCCGGGGCGAGATTGGCTGCCGGCGTGCGGAAGTAATAGCGCGCCGCCGCTTCGGCACCGAATACGCCGCGGCCGAATTCGACCACGTTCAAATACACCTCCAGGATGCGGCGCTTGCTCATCACCGATTCCAGCATGAAGGCGATGATCATTTCCTGGCCCTTGCGCAGATAACTGCGCGAACCCGACAGGAACAGGTTCTTTGCCAGTTGCTGGGTAATCGTCGAGCCGCCGCCCACCACCTTGTGCTTGCGGTTGTTCCGGTTATAGGCGCGCTCCAGCGCGTCGAAATCCACGCCCGGGTGATCGGCGAAATTCGCGTCTTCCGAGGCCACCACCGCGCGCTTCAGGTGATTTGAAATGCGGTCGTAGGGCACCCATTGGTGTTTCAGCTGCGCATTCGGATTTTTTTCACGTAATTCGGACAATTGCTGGTGCATGAAACTGGTCGAACCCGGATTGAACCAGACGAACCAGCATACTTGCACGAAGAAATACAGCTGCAGCAGGATGAAAGCCAGGATTGGTCCCAGGAAGATCCATTTGATCCAGCGGCGTTTATTCGATGCGCCCGACGCGCCGCCCGCATTGCCTTTTTTCGCCATCGTTGTAATTATGTTCTGAGTGAGGTCAGGAGTTCGCGGGTGTCCGGGCGTACGCCGCGCCAGATCGTAAACGCTTCGGCGGCCTGCTCGACCAGCATGCCGAAGCCGTCGCGCGTGGCGGCGCCCTGCTTCGCGGCAAACAGCATAAAGGGCGTCGGCGCGTCGCCATACATCATGTCCAGCGCCAGCGTGTCATGCGTAAAGGCCGACGCCGGGACCGGCGGCATTTCCTGCGCCAGGCTGGCCGAGGTGGCGTTCACCACGATGTCGAAGCTGCCCCGGATATCCTCGAAGTTGACAGCCGTGACGTGCGTTACCTGGTCCTGGAAGTCGGCCACCAGGGCGTCGGCCGTCTTGCGGGTGCGGTTGGCCACCACGATCGCGCTCGGCCCCTGTTGCAGGAAAGGCAGCATCACGCCGCGCGCCGCGCCACCGGCGCCCAGCAGCAGGATGCGCTTGCCGGCCAGCGCCACGCCGGCATTGCGCGTGATGTCGGCCACCAGGCCGGGACCATCGGTGTTGTCGCCGACGATCTCGCCGTCGATGAAGCTGAGGGTATTCACGGCGCCGGCGGCGCGCGCCCGCTCTTCCAGGCGCGTGGCAATGGCTGCTGCTTCCAGCTTGAAGGGCACGGTGACGTTCGCGCCCCTGTAGCCCTTGGCGACCAGGTCGCGCACGACGTCGGCAAAGCCGTCGAGCGGCGCCATGCGGCGGCCGTAGTCGAGCTGCTGGCCGGTCTGCGCGGCAAAGGCGGCGTGGATCTGCGGCGACTTGCTGTGCGCAACCGGGTTGCCGATCACGCAATACTGGTCGGTCATGATGTCTGTCACGATTGCTCCTGCAATTCGGCCTTCATTTTTTCCTCGCGCGTGAAGGTAAAGCGGGTGATCACGATCCACAAGTCATCCTTGCCGACCGAACGCATATTCTGGGGAAAGCTGCCGAAGGGCGCAGCGCGGCGCACGATCTCGAGCGCGGCCTTGTCCAGGGCCGGATTGCCGGAACTGCGCTCGACGCGCGGGCCGCCCTCCTTCTGGTACAAACTGCCGTCCTGGTAGACCGGAATCGACACCACCAGCTCGCCGTACAGCTTGCGCCCGTTCTGCTGGGGGAAGTTCAGCGTGCCGATTTCCTCCACGCGCTTTTGCATCGCCTTGTAGTACAGCGCGTAGCCGACCTGGCGCGTGCTGGGCGAAATGTGGGTGCGCTTCGGGCGGCGGTTCTGGTCGTCGATGGTCTGCGTGATCTCGGCCGTCATGCGCGCGATCTGGCGCGTGGTGTCGATTTCGTCCTGGCCGGTGCGGGTGGGATCGGGCTTGTCCTTGTCGCGCACCGGGGCGGCGTTGAAGCTTGACGTTTTCACGCGCGTGAGCACGTTCTGCTGCAGTTGCTCGAGCTCGGCGATGCGGCGCTGCAGGGCCTTGATGCTGTCGCCGTTGTCGATACGGCGCAGGTCGGGCAGCGGCGACTTGGCGCGGCCGTTGTCGGCCGTGCCGCCGCCTTCCAGGTTGGCCTGGGCCAGGGCATCGGCTTTCGCCGGGGCATTGGCGTGCCGGGCGTTGACGAGGATGACTTCCAGGCCAGGGTCGGCCGGCTGCATGCGAAACACCTCGGGCGCGGCAAAACGGATCGCCAGCAAGAGCGCATGCGCGGCCACCGAAGCGGCCAGGGCGATCATCAAGGGACGGTTTTCTCGGGAATACTTCACGCGTGCGCGCCGGACGGCATTGAATCTGGGAATCCAGGCATTCTACAGCGGAGGAAGTCGCTGCGGGCGGTTGGTGGCGGCTGGGCAACGGTGAATGAGAACGGAACCTCAATCCGTAGGGTGGGCACTCGTGCCCACGCAGTACGCACATCTCCTTTTGCTTACGTGCCGTGCCGTCATCCAACACGCGGCTCGTGCAGCAGGGAGCTGTTAACCAGGGTTTCGGCGTGATTGAATGATCTGTTCTTGCGGTCTCGATTATTGCTCGGCGCAAGATGATGTCAGGCCGCGTGGCGTCAAGCGCATCACCGCGTGGGCTCAAGAGCCCACCCTACGAAAACCCGCATCACGGTTTCTTCGGGCACACCTGCTTCAGGGCTACGCCGTCTTTCTCGGCGAAATACTCCACGCATTCCGCCCCGTCCCGGTAGATCGTACGCATGCCGAACGAGGATGCGTAATCGGCTTCGTTGAAACTCACCGAGCCATCGTGGTCGAAATCGATGGCTTCGTATGCCAGCGGCGAGCGGTACACCATCCAGGCAAACACCGCCCAGTAGGCGAGCACGATCACGGCAGTGACGATCACGATGGTGCGTATCGACCTGTTGCTCATGGTTGCCCCTGCTCGCCTTGACTAATTATTGCGTGCCGGCGGCCAGCGTGGCGTCGTCGGTGCTGACAACTGCCACGGTGCCTTCGGCTTCGACCACCTCTTCCACCGCTGCCTCGCCGGTATCACCAGCCTCGGCCTCGCCCTCTTCCTCATCAAAGGCCAGCTCGTCGCCCGGCGCGGCTTGCGCCACTTCGAGCAGGCGCGCTTCCAGCGACAAATCGACTTCGTCCCAGCGCACGATGTCGAGTTTGACTTGCGCGCCGCGCGCCACCTGCGGCATGCCCGGCAGGCGGATCACCAGCGGCACATCGTTCAGGCGCAGCACGTCATCCTTCAGCACGACCGCTTCAGTCTGCTTGACCTGCTCCTGGCCCAGCCAGCGCAGGCACCAGTAGCGCTCCATGGTCTGCTGGAAATCGTTATAGGCCGAGTAAGCGGCGTCAAACGCCGAGACGATCGAGAACAGCGTCGCATCGCGCGGCTTGAACGGGGCCACCAGCGGCGCCGTCACGCCGTGCTCGGCGCAGGCGATGATCTGCCACTGGTTGACCAGGTCGGTATAGCGGCGCAGCGGCGAGGTGCTCCAGGCATATTGGTCCACGCCGAGGCCCTGGTGCGGCGCCGCGTGCGTGACCATGCGCACCTGCATCTTGGCCGCCCAGCCGGCGCCGCTGCCGGCGCCCTGCGAACGGTAGATGCCCGGCACGCCCGAGTCGTGCAGCAGCTTGCCCCAGGTGCTGTTGGCAAAGATCATCAGCTCGGCGACGATCTTGTCGAGCGGCGCGCCACGCTTGCGGCGCACGATCGAGACCACGTCGTCCTCGACATAGAAGTTGAAGTCGACGCGGTTCGCCTGCTCGGGCTTCAAACCGAAGGCTTCGCGCTTGGCCATGCGGCCCGCTTCGAGTTTGAGCGCCCATTTCCAGATCAGCGCCAATTCAAGCTTGTGCGGATACTCGCCTTCGCCGTTTTCCAGCGTTTCCTCATTGACCAGCGCATCCAGGTCGTTGTGACGCAGGTTGCTCTTGATCGGCACCAGCTCGGCGCGGGTCGTGGTCGAGACCGTCGACCAATCGGCCGGGTTCAGGGTCGCATACAGCGACAGTGCCGGGCAGGTACTGCCCTCGGCCAGGGTAAAGGCATTCACCACCTCGTCCGGCAGCATGGTGATCTTGTCGCCTGGCATGTACACGGTGGACATGCGGCTGCGCGCGATCTTGTCGATCTCGTCGTCCGGCCTGATGGCGAGACCCGGCGCGGCGATGTGGATGCCGACGCGCACGTTGCCGTCTTCGAGTTGTTCGACCGAGAAGGCATCGTCGATCTCGGTGGTGGTGACGTCATCGATCGAGAAGGCGGCCACGTTCGCCGTCGGCAGGCCGGCAGGCGCACTCGGCACCGGCACGGGCGGGAAACCGGCGCCGCGCGGGAAATTCTCGAACAGGAAACGGCCCATGTGCAGCTCTTTCGGCGAAGCGATGCCGCCGGCTTTCAGCATCAGGCGCGGGGCCGAGGTCTGCAGTTCGCTGGCGGCCGTTTCCATGGCCTTGTATTCGATGGTGTTGCGGTCCGGCTTGAACAGCAGCTGGTGCACCATGGGCTGCAGCGCGGCCGGCAATTTGCCTGCCTTCAGTTCCTCGACGTAGCCGGCCTGGACCAAGGCCTGCTGCTTTTTCTTCTCGATGCCGGCCTGGGCCGCGCGCAGCGATTGCTCGGGCGCCGCCTTGTAGCGGCCGCGGCCTTTTTTATAAAAGTAGATCGGGGCATTGTGCAGGGCCAGCACCAGGCCGGCAGCTTCCGCAGGCAAAGGCGCGTGGCCAAAGTATTCGGCGCCGAGCTCGGCAAAGCCGAATTCTTCCTGGCCAGCCACTTCCCACAGGAATTCCAGGTCGACGTCGGCGGCGATGCCCTTGGCGGCGTCGAGCAGCGTGGCGGGGTCGGGTTTCTCGAACTGGAGCAGCACGTCCTTGGCTTTGACCTTGGATCGTTTGCCGCTCGACAGTTCTACCTGATAAGCCTCGCCTGCCTGGGACAGCACCGAGCCGACCTTGAAGTCGCCCGATTCTTCAAAAAATACATTCATCGTTTATGTCGCAATCTTGAGTGTTGCGCCCAGATCGAGTACCGCCGGCAAAAATACCTCGGTGACCATCAGCAGGCCTTGATGGCGGCGATAGACACAGCGCCGCGCATAAAATTCGTTTCCTTGCAGCTCGCCACCGAGGGCGGACCGCAGCCGCTCGACCAGCGGGTGGCTGCCGCGCAGCCGTGCAAATTCCAGTGTCCCGCGTTGCACCCGCGGGTCGTAAAACAGGGTCGTGCCGAGCGAGCGTTCGCCCAGCGCCGAAAACAGCGGCCAGTCGCTGGCGGTGGCCGACATCGGCACCACCGTGTGGCCAAACACCGCCGGGGCACCGTCGCAGCACAGCAAGACTTCGCGCTCCCACACCCGCTCGCGGCGCGGCAGGCCGATCGGCCCCGCCTCTTCCAGCGTGCACAGTGCCGCGTGCTGGTGCAGGCGCTTTACGCGGAAGGTCTCGCTGCTGCCCACCAGGCGCGCGGTCAGCGAACCTTGCGTCGTCAGCCAATCGCGCATGGCAGGCGGCGCGTGCACGGCGCCCACATGGCGATGCCACTTCGCCTGGCGCAAGGAGATACCGCGCACTAGTTAATGCCCGTCTGCTTCCAGTCGACATCCGGCTGGCAGAACGCCAATACCTCGTCCACATACTGCGAGAATTCCGAAATCGCATGGTCGCTGCCGTCGATCACATGCTGGCGCGCGCCGGCGTAGTGCGCCACCATGTCGCGGTAATCCAGCACTTCATCGCCGGTGGCCGCGACCAGGAAATAGCGCTCCGGATGCGTAATCTTTGAAACTTTCAGCGCGGCCAGCTCGTCAATATACTCGCGGCGGAACTCGAACGTCTCGCTTGAATGCCACGTTATCGTCACACCCACGTGCTGTTCCAGGTTTTTCAAGGGGTCGACCGCAGGATTCAACAGCACGGCGCGCACGCCCAGGCGCTCGGCCAGCCAGGTGGCATAGAAGCCGCCCAGCGACGAGCCGACAATCGCCAGGTTCTCGGGCGCATAGCGTTCGGCCAGCAGCAAGGCCAGCTCCATCGCCGCCTTCGGCGAGGCCGGCAGTTGCGGGCAGATCAGGTCGCCTGCGCGGCCGGCCGCCGTCATCCGCTCCTGCACCACGCGCGCCTTGAACGAGCGCGGCGAGGAACGGAAGCCGTGCAAGTACAAGATCATTTTGCCAGGGCCTCGAGCAGCTTCTGGTGCACGCCGCCGAAGCCGCCGTTGCTCATCACCAGGATATGGTCGCCCGGCTGGGCTGCCTGGATGATGGCCTGCACCATGTAGTCGATCTGGTCGAAGCTGTGGGCAATCGTGCCCAGCGGTTTCAGGGCGTCGGCCAGCGACCAGCCCAGTGCCTGCTGGCTGCCGAAGCCGAACACCAGGTCGGCATCCTTCAAACTGCCCGGCAGCGCATCCTTCATGGCGCCCAGCTTCATGGTGTTCGAACGCGGTTCCAGCACGGCCAGGATGCGTCCGCCCGTGCCGATGCGCTGGCGCAGTCCGCCGACGGTGGTGGCGATCGCGGTTGGGTGGTGCGCAAAGTCATCGTACACGGTGACATTGTTCACTACGCCACGCACTTCCATGCGGCGCTTGACGCTCTGGAAGCGCGACAGCGAATCGATGGCTTGCGCCACCGGCACGCCCACGTGGCGCGCGGCGGCAATTGCGGCCAGCGCATTCGAGCGGTTGTGCTTGCCGGTCAGTTCCCAGTGCACGGTGCCCTGCACTTCACCGTTGAACACCACGTCGAAGCTGGCGCCGCCGGGATGCTCGACCATGGCCCAGTTCACGCCCTCCGAGGTACCGAAACTTTCCTTGTCGCTCCAGCAGCCGCGCTTGATCACGCGCGCCAGCGAGGCTTCGTCGCCGTTCACCACCAGGCGGCCGATGCCCGGCACGGTGCGCACCAGGTGGTGGAACTGGGTTTCGATGGCGCCGATGTCCGGGAAGATATCGGCGTGGTCGAATTCCAAGTTGTTCAGCACGGCGGTCTTGGCGTGGTAGTGCACGAACTTGGAACGCTTGTCGAAGAAGGCGGTGTCGTATTCGTCGGCCTCGATCACGAAGAAGTCGCTGTCCGCTTCGCCCGACAGGCGCGCCGAGATGCCAAAGTTCATCGGCACGCCGCCGATCAGGAAGCCCGGCGAATAGCCCGCGTCTTCCAGGATCCAGGCCAGCATCGACGAGGTCGTGGTCTTGCCATGGGTACCGGCCACGGCCAGCACCCATTTATTACGCAGAATATGTTCCCCGATCCACTGCGGGCCCGACATGTACGGCAAGCCGCGGTTCAGGATTTCCTCGATCAGCGGATTGCCGCGCGTCATCACGTTGCCGACCACGTACAGGTCCGGCGCCAAAGCCACCTGTTCCGGCCCGTAGCCCTGGATCAGTTCGATACCCTGGGCTTCGAGCTGGGTGCTCATCGGGGGATAGACGTTGGCGTCGCAACCGGTAACGCGGTGGCCGGCCTCCTTGGCCAGCACCGCCAGGCCACCCATGAAGGTGCCGCAAATGCCGAGGATATGAATGTGCATGGTCGTGGGTATGAAAGCGAATACAGGATTCTAACCGACGCGATGCCATTTTTCGTTCAAGAGTATGATCGTCCTCATGATGCCAAGCCAGAACAATGACCTATTCCAGCTGCGCCTGGAGATTGCCGCCACAGCCGCACGCATGATCGCCCAGGACGGCGCCGATTACGCCACCGCCCGCCGCAAGGCCGCACGGCAAGTGCTGGGCGTGGACAAGCCGGCCCCGAACCTGATGCCCGACAATCTGCAGATCGAGGACGAGGTGCGCAAGTACCAGTCCCTGTTTGGCGGCGGCGCCCAGGCCGAACGCCTGCTGCATTTGCGCGAAACGGCCTTGCAGGTGATGGACGCGCTGGCCGCCTTCCATCCTTACCTCACCGGTGCGGTGCTGAACGGCACTGCCGGCGAGCACGACGACATCCATTTGCAATTGTTTGCCGACAGTGCCAAGGAAGTCGAGATCTTCCTGCTGGGCCGCAACGTGAATATCGATATCTCGGAAACGCCCCACTTCAAGGGCGCGCGCCACGATCCGGTTGAAACGGTGAGCTTCCTGTGGCATAAGGAAGCCGTCCACGCCGAGCTGTACGAGTATCATGACTTGCGTGGCGCACTCAAGCCGCGCGCCGATGGCCGCCTGCAGCGTGTCGACGCGGCCGGCCTGCGCGCCTTGATGACGACCGACCAATCTCTGGAACAGGACGAATGAATAAAAAGAAGTTGGCAGCACTCGCGGCCGTGGCCGTGGTCTTTGGCGCGCTTGGCGCTTTCCTCGGCTATAAAACCCAGCCGCAACCGGCAGCGCCCGTGACCACCGCCGTCGCCCCGACCGGCGGCCCGGCCCATACGGCCTCCACTAATCTATATGCGCAGTCGTTGAACGACCTGGACGGCCAGCCGCAGTCGCTGGACAAATGGAAGGGCAAACCGCTGCTGGTGAACTTCTGGGCCACCTGGTGCGGCCCTTGCGTGCAGGAGATGCCGGAACTCTCGGCGCTGGCAAATGAAGAAAACGGCAAGCGCTACAACGTGATCGGCATCGGCATCGATGCGCCGTCGGCCATGAGCGAGTTCGCCGCCAAGCACGCGATCCGGTATCCGCTGTACATGGGCGGCATGGGCGGCACGGAACTCTCGCGCGGCTTCGGCAATGCGCAGGGCGGCCTGCCCTTTACGGTGCTGATCGGCGCCGACGGGCAGGTAAAGAAGACCTACCTGGGCAAACTCAAGTTCGACGAGTTGAAGGCGGACCTGGCGGCGCTATAGGGTGATGCAACAGGACTCGCGAACGGTCGTTCTATTCCGAACTGCGCCCAAGTCACCCTTATCCGCATAGAATTTTATTGCTTGCCAATACCCCTTGTTGGCGGCAAAATGCGTCACTTTCGAGCATAGACTCTACAAAAACATGGCGAAAAAGCTACTGCTGCTTAACGGTCCCAACCTGAATCTGCTGGGAACCCGCGAGCCTGCGGTGTACGGCGCGG
>Ga0308160_10002225_pt1 | contig 24165 bp, 23 predicted proteins | sample PhyFR1_FD_201036 | JGI IMG/M metagenome (GOLD analysis project Ga0308160, IMG submission 201036) | Phyllosphere microbial communities from UC Gill Tract Community Farm, Albany, California, United States - DLSLF.R1 | ecosystem: Host-associated > Plants > Phyllosphere > Unclassified | place: USA... | reverse complement strand
CCGTACCACCGAAACGAGGATCCGTGCGCACTGCACCAGCTCTCATCGCCGCAGCAGGCCTCCTGCTCGTCTCCCTCACCGGGTGCACCGCGCCGGGCTCGGCCTCCTGCGACACCGCGGCGTCCGCTGGCGACGCGACGAAGCTCATCAGCGTGTCCGGTGACTTCGGATCCACCCCGAAGGTGGAGCTCCCGAAGCCGCTGTACACGAAGACGACGGAGCGCCAGGTCGTGATCCAGGGCGACGGTCAGCAGGTCTCGGCCGACGGCACCGTCAACCTCAACCTGATGCTCCTCAACGGACGCACGGGCGACGTCCTGCAGCAGACGGACTTCAACGGGCCCGCGAGCACCCTCATCGCCCTGTCCGGAAGCCTCCCCGGCTTCGCGAAGGCGTTCGCCTGCACGACGGTCGGATCCCGTGTCGTCGCGGCGATCTCACCCGAGGACGCCTTCGGCCCGAGCGGTGGCAGCGAGGCGAACGGCATCAAGAAGGACGACGCGATCATCCTCGTCGCCGACATCCAGGGTGCGGCGCTGCCCAAGGCCGACGGTGCCGAGCGCCCGATCCCGTCAGGGTTCCCCTCCGTCGTGACCGCTCCGAGTGGTCAGCCCGGCATCACCATCCCGGCGGCCCCAGCACCGACCGAGACGAAGCACACCCTGTCCCGCGTCGGCGACGGTGCCACGGTCAAGGCCGGCGACCAGGTCATCGTCAACTACACCGGCGTGCTGTGGGATCAGAAGAGCGTCTTCGACAGCAGCTGGGAGAAGGGCCAGCCCCTCGTCTTCCAGGCCGACGGCGGTCAGATGATCAAGGCCTTCAACGACGCGGTCGTCGGCCAGCAGGTCGGCTCGCAGATCATCCTCGTGGTGGCGCCCAAGGACGGCTACGGCGAGCAGGGTTCGGGCAGCGTCCCGGCCGGCGCCACGCTCGTGTTCGTCATCGACGTGCTCGGCACGCAGCGCGCGGCGCAGTAACCGACACGCCTCGGATACGGCCCGTCCCACGCCCGCGTCGCGGGTGGGGGACGGGCCGTCCGTCGGTAGACTGGACCGGTGTCCTCAGCCCGCGAGTCCCCGAAGCCGGTCCCGGTGGAGGAGCGACTCTTCAGCCTCGTGCTCGCGCTCCTCGCCACGCAGACCGGCCTGACGAAGAACGAGATCCTGTCGACCGTCCAGGGGTACCGCCAGCAGTATTCGAGTGGCGGTGGCAACGCCAGCCTCGAGCGACAGTTCGAGCGCGACAAGGACAACATCCGCGAACTCGGCGTCCCGCTCGAGACGATCGAGCAGCCGGGTGAACCCGGCAACAACCAGTCGATGCGCTATCGGATCCCGAAGGGCGCCTACGAGCTCCCCACCGACGTCCGGTTCACCCCGGCGGAGCTGTCACTGCTGTCGCTCGCAGCCACCGTTTGGCGTGAGGGGTCGCTCTCCGGCCAGTCGCAGCGCGCGATGACGAAGTTGCGGTCGCTCGGCATCGAGCCCGACGAACCGATCATCGGATACGCGCCGAGACTCCGCACCCGGGAGGCCTCGTTCGAACCGCTCGACGCGGCGCTCGAACGTCGGTCCGTGGTCGCCTTCCCCTACCTGAAGCCCGGCGAGGCGCGGCCACGCGTCCGCACCGTCGCACCGTTGGCGCTCGTCCAGCACGAGGGTCGCTGGCACCTCTACGCGACCGACCGGACGGTGGACGAGCCCCGGACGTTCCTCCTGTCGCGGATCGTCGGTCCGGTCAAGCCGACGGGGGAGTCGTTCCCCGCCGACGACCGCGACCACGCCGCCGACGCGATCGACGGCCTGCGCCGCGTGTCCTCGTCGCAACGCGCCCTCGTCCGTGTCCGGCCCGGAACCGACGCCGCGGCACGCCTCGGCAACCGCTACGGCGTCAGCGACACGGAGCGCACGGAACTCACCATCCCGTACCTCGACCACCACATCCTCGCCGACGAGCTCGCCGGGTTCGGCCCGGAGGTCGTCGTCCTCGACCCTCCGGCACTCGTCGAGGCCGTGGCGTCCAGACTCGAGCTGGTCGTCGCCCGCCACCGCGCGACGGACGACGCACCCCACCCCGAGGAGACCGCCCGTGGCTAAGCGACCGGCGGCGCCCCGCGCCCAGGACAAGCTGATCTTCCTCCTCTCGCTCGTGCCGTACCTCATCGACCGCGAGCGGGTCACGGTCGACGAGGCCGCGCGGCACTTCGGTCTGTCCCCGCGCCAGATCCGAGAAGCGGTCGAGCTCTTGACGGTGTCCGGCGTGCCTGGTGACACCCGGCAGTACCTCGCCGGCGACCTTTTCGACATCGACTGGGGCAGCTTCGAGGAGGACGACGAGATCGTCCTCACCCACCGGGTCGCCCTCGACGACAGTCCTCGCTTCTCAGCCCGCGAGGCCTCCGCCCTCATCGCCGGCCTGCAGTCGCTCCAGCGCCTTCCCGAATTCGTCGACAGCGACGTCATCGGGGGCGTCATGGCGAAGCTCGCCCGCGGGGCGTCGTCGGCTCCCGGGCAGCTCGCGGTCACCGAGTCCTACTCCGCGAACGCGGTCGGCATCATCCGATCGGCTCTGGCCGCCGGCCACAGCGTCGCGTTCGACTATGTCGACGCGAGTGGGGCGACCGAGGCGAGGCTGGTGGACCCGCTGCGCCTCGAGTCCCAGGACCAGGACTGGTACCTCTACGGGTGGTGCCACCTGCGCGAGGCGACGCGTCGCTTCCGTCTCGATCGGATGACCGAGCTCCGGGAGACCGACGCCGAGGTCGTGTTCCGCGAAGCGGACGTCGTCGTCCCGGCCGCGTTGTTCGAGCCGAGCGACTCCGACCGCAACGTCACCGTGCTCGTCCGACGATCGGTCCTCCCGCTCATCGACGACTACGTGGTCGCCGTCGACAGCGCGCCAGGCAGCTCCGCAGCCCGCGAGGACAGCGACGCCGAGGTGACCGCGACCCTACGCCTCGCGCACCATCACGGCCTCAAACGACTGGTCGCCGCACACCCCGGGCTCATCACCGTGCTCGGCCCGGCGGACGCGCGCGACGCGGTCGCCGATTGGGCGGCCGCCGGTCTCGCGCAGTACCGCACGACATCCGCGAGCTGACTCCCGAGACTCCCGGCAGCAGAGCGGGAGATGCAGGGTAGAGTGAGTGGACCTCGACCTCGAAGATCAGGAACGAAGACTATGTTCGGCAACGCATTCACCGGGTGGCACCTCGTCATCATCCTCCTCATCGTCCTGCTGCTGTTCGGAGCACCGAAGCTCCCGGGTCTCGCCCGCAGCGTCGGCCAGTCGATGCGGATCTTCAAGAGCGAGGTCAAGAGCATGCGCGACGACGAGCCCGCCTCGCCCGACGCGACGGGCACGGTTCCGCCCGCGAGTACGACGCCCGCCGACCCGACTCCGGCCGCGACGGCCCCGCAGAAGCCGACCGACCCGCCGGTCAAGCCGTAACCCTGAGGACCACCCGAGCCCGATGACGCCAGCACCTGGCCCCCGACGAGTGCGCCTCGAACACGCTGCTCAGGAACGGACGATGTCGCCGTGGCCCTGACCGACAAGCGTCCCAAGAAACAGAACCGCGAAGGGCGGATGTCGCTCGGCGAGCACCTCGTCGAGTTGCGGAAGCGGCTGTTCTACTCCGCCATCGGCATCATCGTCGGCATGGTCGCGGGTTTCATCGCCTCCGAGTGGATCATCGAGGCGATGAGCGCCCCCATCCTCGTCATCGCCGACGATCGCGGGCAGGCGTTCCTGAACTTCACCAACGTCACGAGCGCGTTCGACCTGCGGATGAAGATCGCCCTCACCGCCGGCGTCGTCCTGTCCAGCCCGGTGTGGCTCTACCAGATCTGGGCGTTCCTCGTGCCCGGCCTGACGCGCAAGGAGCTGAAGTACGCGATCGGGTTCTTCGCGACCGCCGTGCCGTTGTTCCTGGCGGGCTGCTACGCGGGCTGGTTCGTGTTGCCGCACATCGTCGAGCTCATGCTCGGCTTCACCCCGACGGCGGCGGCCAACTTCCTCGACGCCACCACCTATTACGACTTCGTCCTGAAGCTGGTGCTCGCGGTCGGTGTCGCCTTCGTCCTGCCCGTGTTCCTCGTCCTGTTGAACTTCGTCGGCGTGCTCTCCGCAGCTGCGATCATCAAGGCGTGGCGGGTCGCGATCCTCGTCATCGTGCTCTTCACGGCCATCGCCACGCCCGCCGCCGACATCGTGTCGATGTTCGTCCTGGCGATCCCGATGGTCCTGTTGTACTTCGCGGCCTACGGCGTCGCCGTCCTCCACGACCGCAGTGCGGCCAAGCGGCAGCGACGCATCGACGCCGAACTCGGTAGCGCGGGGCTCGCATGAGCGACACCGCTTCCCCTGCCGAGCGGTATCGGGCAGCAGCGGTCCGGAACGCGACACCGAGGCTCCAGGAGTTCCGCGCGAGGCAGCGTTTCGACCTCGACGCGTTCCAACTCGAGGCGTGCGAGCGGATCGAGAACGGCAGCAGTGTCCTCGTCGCAGCACCGACGGGTGCCGGCAAGACCATCGTCGCCGAGTTCGCGATCGCGCTGGCCATGCACGGCGACCGCGGCAAGGTCTTCTACACCACGCCGATGAAGGCGCTCAGCAACCAGAAGTTCCAGGAGCTCACCGCCGAGTACGGGTCCGAGCACGTCGGCCTGCTCACGGGCGACACGAACGTGAACGGCAACGCCCGCATCGTCGTCATGACGACCGAGGTCCTCCGCAACATGCTGTACGCGGACTCCGACGCGCTGACCGACCTCGCCTTCGTGATCATGGACGAGGTGCACTACCTGGCGGACCGGTTCCGCGGAGCGGTGTGGGAGGAGGTCATCATCCACCTCCCGCAGGCCGTCCGGATGGTGTCGCTGAGCGCGACCGTGTCGAATGCCGAAGAGTTCGGTGACTGGCTGCAGGCCGTCCGCGGCGACACCGCCGTGATCGTGTCCGAGGAGCGACCGGTGCCCCTCACCCAGCACGTGCTGATGCGCAACAAACTCATCGACCTGTTCGCCGCGCCGAGCCTCGCCGACACCCATCAGGTCAACCCGGAGCTCGTCCGCATGGCGCAGTTCGGTGGCCGTGCGCCGAACAGCCGTCAATACAAGGACGTCAGCCGCTACAACCAGCGCCGAGCCCCGCATCGGGCCGAGAAGCTCGACCGTGGGCATTTCGTCCAGATGCTCGACGACCACCACCTGCTCCCTGCGATCTTCTTCGTCTTCAGCCGTGTCGGGTGCGACCAGGCCGTCAAGCAGGTCCTCCGTTCCGGCATCAGGCTGACCGAGGCGCACGAACGCGACGAGATCCGCCAGATCGTCGACGAGCACTGCCGGACCCTGCTCGACGAGGACCTCGCCGTCCTCGGCTACTGGGAGTGGCTCGACGGTCTGGAGCGGGGCGTCGCCGCCCACCACGCCGGTCTCCTGCCGGCGTTCAAGGAGGTCGTCGAGGAGCTCTTCCGGCGGAAGCTCGTGAAGGTCGTCTTCGCGACCGAGACCCTCGCGCTCGGCATCAACATGCCGGCCAGGACGGTCGTCCTCGAGAAGCTCGAGAAGTTCAACGGTGAGGCACGCGTCCCGATCACCCCGGGGGAGTACACCCAGATCACCGGGCGTGCCGGACGCCGCGGCATCGACGTCGAGGGCCACGCCGTGATCCAGTGGACCGAGGGGCTGCACCCGCAATCCGTCGCCTCGCTGGCCTCCCGACGCACCTACCCGCTCAACTCCAGCTTCCGCCCGACCTACAACATGGCGGTCAACCTGATCGACCAGTTCGGCCGTCAACGCACCCGTCAGATCCTCGAGTCGTCCTTCGCACAGTTCCAGGCGGACCGAGCCGTCGTCGGGATCGCCCGGAAGGTGCGCGAGCAGGAGTCGTCGCTCGCCGGCTACGAGAAGTCCATGGCCTGCCACCTCGGGAACTTCGTCGAGTACGCGGGCATTCGCCGTGAGCTCACGGACCTCGAACGCAAGGGCGAACCGAACGGCTCGCGCGCGTCGAAGGACCGTCGCCAACGCAAGCTCGCCGAACTCCGCAAGCGGATGCGGGCTCATGCCTGCCACGTCTGCCCGCACCGCGAGGACCACGCTCGCTGGGCGGAACGATGGTTCAAGCTCAAGAAGCAGACCGACCAGCTGCGGCAGCAGATCCAGACGCGGACGGGCGCGGTCGCGCGCGTGTTCGACCGGGTCGTCGACGTCCTGCTCGAGTACGAGTACCTGGCACGCGACGAGCACGGCGCGGTCGTCGTCGCGGCTCCCGGACGCACCTTGAAGCGCATCTACGGAGAACGGGACCTCCTCGTGGCGGAATGCCTGCGAACCGGTGCCTGGAACGACCTCGATGCCGCATCCCTCGCGGCGATGGCCGCCGCGATCGTGTACGAACCACGGCGTGAGGAGCAGAACACCCCGGAGCGTTTCCTGCCCCGCGGCCCGTTCCGCTCCGCGCTCGAACGGACGCAGGACCTCTGGAGCCGGCTCGACGACAGCGAACGGGAGCACCGCCTCCCGGGGAGCAACCCGATCTCGACCGGCCTCTCCCTCGCGATGCATCAGTGGGCCAAGGGTGCGAACCTCGACACCGTGCTCATCGAGGCGGAACTCGCCGCCGGCGACTTCGTACGGTGGTGCAAGCAGACCATCGACCTGCTCGATCAGCTCCGCGTCGTCGACGGACCGGTGGGTCGTCATTCGCGTGAGGCGCTGGACTCGATCCGACGCGGCATCGTCGCGTACAGCTCGCTGTGAGGTCCCTGCATCGTCGGAGCGACCGGCTCCGACCGATCGACGCGCTGGTCGACCGTCGTCCGCCGCTCCCGCTCTGGCTCGCGGCCGTCGTGGCCATCGCCGCCGGCCCGGTCCTCGACGCCGGCTTCCCGGACCGCGGGGTCTGGCCCCTGACGTTCGTCGGCATCGCCCTCGTCCTCCTCACCCTCATGGGGCGCAGCATCGGCGGTGCGCTCCTCGTCGGCTTCCTGGCGGGGGAGTCGTTCTACCTGATCCACATCGAGTGGGCGACCGCCTACCTGGGTCCCGTCCCGTGGGCGGCACTGTCGACGCTCGAGGCCATCTTCTTCGCGCTCGGAGCCGTGCTCATCACCCTGTCGTACCGCTGGGTGCCGCGCGCCTTCCCCGGAATCGGGGGACGCGTCTGGTTGACCGCCGCGGTCGTCGCCGCCCTGTGGACCGCCCGCGAGACGCTCGTGAGCACCTGGCCCTACGGCGGATTCCCGTGGGCGAGGATGGCGCTCAGCCAGTCCGAGAGCCCGTTCGCACCGCTCGTCGCCTGGGTCGGGTTCTCGGGGCTGTCGTTCCTCATGGTGCTGCTCGTGGCACTCGCCCTGCAGCTCGCGGCGACCGCGGAGCTCCCGACGGTCAGCAGGGTCGGGACCGCGGTCCTCGCGGTCATCGCGGTGCTCGTCGTGCCGGCATGGCCGACGGCGACGACCGGGAGCATGCGGGTGGCTGCCATCCAGGGCAACGGCCCCGCCGGCTACTTCGATGCCGCAGCACCCGGCACCGTCATGCAGACGCAGATCGACGAGACGCTGCAGGTGCTCGACGCGGACGTCGACGTCGTGGTCTGGCCCGAGGGCAGCGCAGACCTCGACCCGCAGCGGGTTCCCCAGTCGGCTGCGGCCCTCGACGCGTTGAGCCGTCGCATGGACGCACCGTTCGTCGTCGGTGCGATCTCCCAACGCGGCGACCGCTACTACAACTCGTCACTCCTTTGGGACGCCTCGGACGGCGTCCGCGACGTCTACGACAAGAAGCACCCGGTCCCGTTCGGCGAATACGTCCCGGACCGGAAGTTCTGGGAGCCGTTCGCACCCGACCTCATCGGCCTCATCCAGCGCGAGTACACCCCGGGTACGAAGGACAACGTCTTCGACATCGACGGCGTGCTCGCAGGGATCAGCATCTGCTTCGACATCGCAGACGACCAGCTCACCCGCGACGCTGTGTCGGGCGGCGCGCGGATCGTGTTCGCCCAGACCAACAACGCGGACTTCGGGCAGACGGACGAGAACCAGCAACAGCTGGCGATCGCACGGCTCCGGGCGATCGAATCGGCTCGTTCCGTGGTGAACATCTCGACGGTGGGGACCAGCCAGATCATCGGGCCCGACGGCTCGACGATCGACAGCATCCCGGCTTTCCGTCCCGGGTCGATGGTCTCCGAGGTACCGCTGACGGACACGGTCACGCCGTCGATGGCATTCGGTCACCAGCTCGAGATGTTCATCGGTGGCATGGGACTCGCCTCGCTGGTCCTCGCCGGGTTCGCCGCCGGGCCCCGGCGCGTCTCGAACCGTCCCCGGACATGACGATCGGCTGATCCGATACCGGATCAGCCGATCGAGGGGAGGCCTGTCAAGCGCTCGGTGTCAAGCGCTCTTCTGCTGGCCGCGACGGGCGCGGAGATACGAGAGCCGCTCTTCGAGCAGCTCCTCGAGCTCATCGCGCGAGCGGCGCTCGAGCAGCATGTCCCAGTGGCTGCGGGGCGTCTTCACGTCACCGCGGTCGACGACGACGGGCTTCGAGTCGACGAGGAGGACGGCCTCCGCACCGCAATGGCGGCACTCCCACAGTTCGGGGACTTCCGCATCGGCGGCGAAGGTCATGGTGGTCTCGCGCTCGCAACTCTGACACCGGTAGATGTGGTTGCTCCGCGCCGAGAATATGACGCCCTCTTCCGTTTGTAGACTCTGGGCGCCCAGGCGCATTCCGCGCAAACTGCGATCTGCCATTGTGTGGTCTCCTCTCGCTCGGCATCCACAGTTATAAACCCACAAGCTGGGTAAACTGTTCCGTTCACCCATCCGGCTCTCAGCTCCTGCCCAGCTGCAGACGCGCCAGCGGAGGCGAGCCGACCCGTCAGCGCGAGCGGACCAGCTCGAGCGCGAGATCACAACGGTCGGTGACGAGGCCGTCGACGCCGAGATCCAGCAGGCGTCGCATGTCGGCGGGCTCGTTGACCGTCCACACGTGCACCTCGACGCCGAGAGCGTGCATCTGTGTGAGGAGACGCTTCGTCACGACGGGCACGCCGCGGAACCGTTCGGGCACCTGGAGCGCCTGGACACCGTCGAGCGACCGACGGAGTGCTCCGCGGAGACCGAGGGTGGCCGCGGGGAGGACGCGGAGCAGGATCCGGGCCGACGCTGATGAGGCCACGGAGCCGGCACCGGCCTCCAGCCCCACGGCCCGCACGATCGCGGAACGTCTGCCCTCGTCGAAGGAGGTGACGAGCACCCGATCGGCCGCGCCGGCACCGATGATCGCGGCGGCCGCCGGTGCAGCCGCTGCCGCGGCCTTGATGTCAAGGTTGAAGCGTGCCCCGGGGAACTCGGCCAGCGCCTGGGACAACGTCGGGATGCGATCGCCGCCGAGGTCGATCCGCTGGAGTTCCGCGAGTTCGAGGTCGGCGATCGGTCTCGGATCGCCCGTGATGCGGCGCAGGGACGGGTCGTGGAAGAGGACGGCGTGTCCGTCGCGCGTGCAGTGCGCATCGGTCTCGACGTACTCGGCGCCGGCAGCCAGGGCACGGCGGAAGGACGACAGCGTGTTCTCGGGGACCCCCGGCCCGGCCAGCCCTCGATGGGCGAGGACCCGAGGACGGGCCGGACGGAAGTAGGGGAGGACCGCTGTCGTCACCGCGTGCTCAGCCCTCGGGCTGGACGGGGGTCGTCGGCGCCGGTGGCGTCTGGGGCGACGAGGCCGGCGCTGCGGTGAAGGAGGGCGCCTGCGCAGCTGCGGCCGCCGCCCGTGCCGTGGCCGCAGGGTCGCGGGTGTTCCCCGGCCCGAAGGCGGAGCCGATGCCCTTGAGCGCCTCGGTCAGTTCGCTCGGGATGACCCAGAGCTTGTTCGCCTGGCCTTCCGCGAGCTTCGGGAGCATCTGCAGGTACTGGTAGCCCAGGAGCTTCTCGTCGGGGTCGCCGTCGTGGATGGCCTTGAACACCGTCTGGATGGCGGACGCCTCACCCTGAGCACGGAGCACGGCTGCCTGGGCATCACCCTCGGCGCGGAGGATCTCAGCCTGCCGCGCACCCTCGGCCGTCAGGATCGCCGACTGCTTGGTTCCCTCAGCGGTGAGGATGAGGGCTCGACGGTCGCGCTCGGCCCGCATCTGCTTCTCCATGGAGTCCTGGATGGAGAGCGGCGGGTCGATCGCCTTGAGCTCGACGCGTCCGACGCGGATACCCCATTTACCGGTCGCCTCGTCGAGCACGATGCGGAGCTTGCTGTTGATCTCGTCGCGGCTCGTCAGCGCCTCCTCGAGGTTCAGCCCGCCGACGACGTTTCGGAGCGTCGTCGTGGTCAGCTGCTCGACGGCTCCCAGGTAGTTCGCGATCTCGTACGTCGCGGCTCGCGCGTCGGTCACCTGGAAGTAGACGACCGTGTCGATCGAGACGACGAGGTTGTCCTCGGTGATCACCGGCTGCGGCGGGAAGGAGACGACGGTCTCGCGCAGATCGATGAGCGGCCGCAACCGGTCGATGAAGGGGATGAGCAGGTTCAGACCCGGCAAGAGGGTCTTGTGGTACTTGCCGAGCCGCTCGACCACGCCGGCGCTCGCCTGCGGGATGATGCGGATGGATCGGAACAGCACCACCAGCACGAAGATGACGACGATGGCCGCGATCACCCAGCCGATGATCGCTCCTGATGAGATGTCGTTCACGACTACTCCTTCTGCTCGCCCAGCGGTGCCGGGTGGGTTGGGACGGGGACGACGACGGCGGTGGCACCGTCGACGACGGACAGGACGATGCGCGTGCCGGGCTCGAGGGACGACGCGGGGGAGTCGTGCGGGGTCCTGGCGGTCCAGACCTCGCCGTTGCCGAGCTTCACCTGGCCACCGTGCGGGGTCACCGTCGAGAGCACGAGCCCCGGCATGCCGAGGAGCGCGTCGACGTTGCTCTTCGCCGGGTCCGCGCCGCGTTGCAGCGCTCGGAGCAGCGGCGGCCTGACGGCCAACAGGAGCAGGAGGGCGGCAGCGGCTGCGATGAGCAGCTGGAGCCACCACGGAGCGCCGAGGAGGCCGGAGAGCAGCCCGACGGTGCCGCCGAGCGCGAGCATGAGGAAGGTGAACTCGAGCGACAGGATCTCGATGATGACGAACACGAGGATCAGGACCAACCAGGCGATCCAGGCGTACTCGGTGATGACGTCCATGGTGCGGATTCCTCCCGGATCGGCTCTCGCGTCTGCCGCCTCGCAGTCCGGGGGAGCGCGAGACGGTGCGCCGGTCGGGTTCAACGCTATCAGCTGGGTGGACCGCCGAACCGGATCCGTCTGCCGGTTGTTGGTAAGGTCGTTGGCTGGAACCAGCCGCCGATGAGCGGCCCCAGATCTGAAGGAGCCCTCACGTGACGAACCCCCTGGCCGCCGGATCACTCTCCGGGAAGAACGTCCTCGTGACGGGCTCGTCCCGCGGCATCGGTGCCGACACCATCCGGTACTTCGCCGGTGCCGGCGCCAACGTCGTGATCAACTACCGGAACAAGGAGGCTCGCGCCGTCAAGCTCGCCGACGAAGTGCGAGCCCTCGGTGTGCAAGCCCTGGTGGTCGGAGCCGACCTCACCGACCCCACCTCGGTCGCCGCCATGTTCGCGACGACGAAGGCCGAACTCGGCGACCTCGACGTCCTGGTGCTGAACGCCTCCGGAGGGATGGAGAGCGGCATGGCCGAGGACTACGCCATGCAGCTCAACCGGGACGCACAGGTGAGCGTCGTCGAACACGCCCTCCCGCTGCTCCGCCCCGGCTCGCGGATCGTGTTCGTCACGAGCCACCAGGCGCACTTCATCCGGACCACGCCGACGATGCCCGAGTACGTCCCGGTCGCGACGTCCAAGCGTGCGGGCGAGGACGCGCTCCGCGCCAAGCAGGACCAGTTCGACGCGGCCGGTGTCGAGTTCGTGGTCGTCTCAGGCGACATGATCGAGGGGACCATCACCGCGACCCTCCTCGAACGCGCCAACCCCGGTGCGATCAGCTCGCGCAAGGAGTCGGCCGGTCGTCTCTACAACGTGGGTGAGTTCGCGGCCGAGGTCGCCTCGGCCGCCGTGGACCCGATCCCCGAGGACCACACCCGCTACGTGGGGGACACGAGCGACTTCATCGCCGAGTAATCGACGATCCTGACACGACGACGAACGCCCGGTCCTTCGAGGGACCGGGCGTTCGTCGTCCTGCCACCAGATGTCAGCCGGCGAGACCGGCCCGCTTCACCTGCTTGCCGAAGGTGATCGCCTGGATGATCTCGACGACGCCGGCCGCGATGAGGAAGAACGCGGTGACAAGCAGGAGGGTCACGGCGGCGAGCAGCGGGTTCGCGAGGACGAACACGCCGGCGACGACGCTGATGACGCCGTAGAGGATGGTGATCCACCGCGACACGTCCGGTGCCGAGTCGAACAGCGAGGCCACGCCCTCGACGATCCAGGAGACACCGATCACGAAGACGAGTGCGCCGATGCCCAGCAGCGGATCGATGAAGATGTAGAAGCCGGCGGCCAGCAGCAGCACACCGAACACGATCGTGAGGACCCGCCAGAGTCCGCCGTGCTCCCGAGCGACGACGCCACGCGTGATGCGGGCGATCCCGGCGACCAGGAAGTAGACGGCGAAGATCCACGCGACGGCGACCAGCGAGGCCTTCGGCGCGACCAGCAGGAAGACACCCAAGAGGATCGTGAGGATCCCACCGACGGCGAAGGCCCATCGGACACCGGAGATCTGGCTCGCGGTCAGCTTGGCGGAGTTCAGCGTGTAGGTGGTGGTGGATGATTCGGACATGGTGGGCTCCTGACGGTGGGCAGTGCGGCGCTCCCGAGCAGACCGGGTGCGTTCCACCAGTGTGACGCATTCACACAGGTGTTTCACAGCATGACCTTTCATGTCGCGCGGGTCCACTGCCGATCGAGGCGAGACGCCAACGATGACGACGGATACGCTGATCGCCATGAGCGAGACGCCGATGCACACCAGGGCCGCCGACAGCCACGACGTCATCCGGGTCAGGGGTGCCCGCGAGCACAATCTGCGCGACGTCGACGTCGACCTCCCGAAGCGCCGCCTCACCGTGTTCACCGGTGTGTCCGGCTCGGGGAAGAGCTCACTCGTCTTCGGGACGATCGCCGCCGAGTCGCAGCGGATGATCAACGAGACCTACAGCGCGTTCGTCCAGGGCTTCATGCCGTCGCAGGCGCGGCCCGACGTCGACGTGCTCGAGGGACTCACCACGGCGATCATCGTCGACCAGGAGCGGATGGGCGCGAACTCACGTTCGACGGTGGGCACGGCGACGGACGCGAACACCATGCTGCGCATCCTCTTCAGTCGTATCGGAGACCCGTCCATCGGGTCTCCGCAGGCTTTCTCCTTCAACGTCGCCTCGATCAGCGGCGCCGGAGCGGTGACCATCGAGCGCGGGGGACAGAGCACGAAGGAACGGCGGAGCTTCTCGATCACCGGCGGCATGTGCCCTCGTTGCGAGGGGATGGGGACCGTGAACGACATCGACCGTTCCCAGCTCTACGACGCCACGAAGTCGCTCAACCAGGGTGCACTCACGATCCCCGGCTACACACCCGACGGCTGGGGCGTGCGGATCTTCACCGGATCCGGATTCCTCGACGCGGACAAGCCCATCCAGGACTACACGGAGCGGGAGCTCCACGACTTCCTCCACAAGGAGCCGGTGAAGGTCAAGGTCGGTGACATCAACATGACCTACGAGGGCCTGATCCCGAAGGTGCAGAAGTCGTTCCTCTCGAAGGACCGCGAGGCGATGCAGCCGCACATCCGCGCATTCGTCGACCGCGCCGTCACCTTCACCACGTGTCCGGCGTGTGAGGGGACCCGCTTGAGCGAGGGCGCACGGAGTTCGCGCATCGCCGGTCGGAACATCGCCGAACTGTGCGCGATGCAGATCAGCGACCTCGCGGCGTGGACCCGGGCGCTCGACGAGCCGTCGGTGCGCCCACTCCTGACGGTCCTCCAGGAGACGCTGGACTCCTTCGTCGCCATCGGGCTGGGGTACCTGTCGCTCGACCGCACGACTGGCACCCTCTCTGGTGGGGAGGCGCAGCGGACGAAGATGATCCGCCATCTGGGGTCGTCGCTCACCGACGTGACCTACGTGTTCGACGAGCCGACCGTCGGACTGCACCCGCATGACATCCAGCGGATGAATGAACTGCTCCTCCGGCTCCGTGACAAGGGGAACACCGTCCTCGTCGTGGAACACAAGCCGGAGACGATCACGATCGCCGACCATGTCGTCGACCTCGGCCCCGGTGCCGGGACCGGCGGGGGACAGGTGACGTTCCAGGGGAGCGTGGACGGCCTCCGGGCGAGCGACACGCTCACCGGACGTCACTTCGACGACCGCGCAGCGCTCAAGCCGGCGCTGCGTCGACCGACCGGTGTCATCGAGATCCGCGGCGCCGACCGGCACAACCTGCAGGGTGTCGACGTCGACGTGCCGCTCGGCGTCCTCGTGGTCGTCACGGGTGTCGCCGGCTCGGGCAAGAGCTCGCTCATCCACGGCTCGGTCGCCGGGCGTCCTGGCGTGGTGACGGTCGACCAGAGCCCGATCCGCGGCTCGCGTCGCAGCAACCCGGCGACGTACACGGGCCTGCTCGAGCCCATCCGCAAGGCGTTCGCGAAGGCGAACGGTGTCAAGCCGGCGCTGTTCAGCTCGAACTCGGCCGGAGCCTGCCCGAACTGCAACGGTGCCGGCGTCGTCTTCACCGATCTCGGCGTCATGGCGAGCGTCTCGACCGTCTGCGAGGTGTGCGAGGGTCGCCGGTTCGATGCTTCCGTTCTGGAATATCAGTTGGGGGAGCGGGACATCAGCGAGGTGCTCGCGATGTCGGTGACGGAGGCCGAGGCCTTCTTCGCCGACGGGCCGGCCCGGACGCCCGCCGCGCACCTCATCCTGGCGAGACTCGTCGACGTCGGGCTCGGCTACGTCAGCCTCGGACAGCCGTTGACGACCCTGTCAGGAGGCGAACGACAGCGACTCAAACTGGCGACACAGATGGCCGATTCGGGCGACGTCTACATCCTGGACGAGCCGACGACGGGCCTGCACCTCGCCGACGTGGAGAACCTGCTCGGGCTGCTGGACCGGTTGGTGGACTCCGGCAAGTCGGTCATCGTCATCGAGCATCATCAGGCGGTCATGGCGCATGCGGACTGGATCGTCGACCTCGGACCCGGCGCAGGTCACGACGGCGGACGTCTGGTGTTCACCGGGACGCCCGCAGCGCTCGTCGCCGATCGCTCGACGCTGACCGGAGAACATCTCGCTCGGTACATCGGCTCCTGACGCGCCCCGGTCGTCGCCGCGATCCTCAGGTCGGTGATGCAGGCGGACGTGACCCGATCGGACCCCGCTCGCGGCGGGCTGGAAAGAGCTGATAATGCACATTATGTCAACTCAGTCGAATCTGACCCGCCCCACGGCGCGGGTTCGAAGCTCCTGTCCCAGGATCACCGCGTGGACCCGGTCGCGGAGGTGCAACTTGGCGAAGATCCGGTTGACGTGCGTCTTGACCGTGGACGGCGACAGGTGGAGTGCGTCGGAGATCTCACGATTCGACAGCCCGGCGACGATGCATCCGAACACGTCGAGCTCGCGCGGACTGAGCGGGTCCAGCGGGTGGGCTGTCTCACCTGCTCCCCCATGCTCGCGCGACCGTCCACCGGAGGCATAGTGCTCGATGAGTCGCTTCGTGATCCTGGGTTCGACGACGGCATCGCCGGCATGGATCGTCCGGACAGCCTCCTGCAACCGGTCTGGTGGGGTGCTCTTCAGCAGGAAGGCGCTGGCGCCGGCGTCGAGGCCTCCGAACGCGTACTCGTCGATGTCGAAGGTGGTGAGGATGAGGACGCGTGTGGCCGGGTGGACTGTGGTGATGATCCTGGTCGCTTCGACGCCGCCCATGCCGGGCATCCGCACATCCATGAGGACGACGTCCGGTCGCAGTTCCCGTGCACGCCGAATCGCCTCCTCACCCGTCGCCGCCTCCCCCACGACCTCGATGTCGGGCGCGGAGTCCAGGGTCAGCGCGCTGCCCATCCGGACGAGTTCCTGGTCGTCCACCACCAGCACGCTGATGATCGAGGGACTGGTCGCGCTCACGTCGCTGCTCCTCGCTCGATGTGCAGCGTCGCGCTCGTCGACCAGCCCCCGCCCGCGCACGGCCCTGCCTCGCTCGTGCCACCGTGCGCCGCGGCTCGAGCGGCGATACCCGGGAGCCCCTGCCCACTCCCCTGGCTCGGAGCTCGAGTTCGGTGGGTGTCGATGCGGCCGTCGTCGGTGACCCGCACCGCGACGGTGCCGGGCGCCACGTCGATGCCGACCTCGACTCGCGTGGGGTCGACGGCGTACCGCAACACGTTGGTGAGCGACTCCTGGACGATCCGGTAGACCGTCGTCACCAGAGCGGGCTGCTCCGGCATGGCCCCGCCGGAGCGGGTGAGCGTGACGGGCATGCCGGTGCTGCGGAAGACCTCGACGACCTCCTCCACGTCGGAGACGTTGTGTCCCGACCGGTGCAGGCGCTGATCCAGCACCGCATCCCCCTCTCGGAGTACCTGCAGGACGCGGTTCATCTCGCCCAGCGCGCTGCGCCCGACGCCACCCAGCTGCGCGAGCGCTCGGGCCGACCGCTCGGGGTGCCGTTCCCAGCCGCTGGACGCCCCGTCCGCGAGGGAGATCATCGTCGACAGCGAGTGGGCGACGACATCGTGCATCTCCGCGGCGATCCGCTGCCGCTCCACCACCCGCGCCGTGGTGAGTCGTTGGTTCACGAGTTGTGTGAGGGCCGCTCGGCGCTGCGTCACGCCGCGGGCGGCGACACCTGCGGCGAGAGCGAGCAGCGCCAGCGGTTCCAGCAACGACGGGGCCTGGGACGACCCCGTCATGAGCAGACGGACGAGCAGTCCCGCCGCAGGGAGCCCCACGAGGACCGCATAGCCCGACAGCGCGGTTCTGGTGCGCAGCATGGCGGCTACCGTATACAGCGCGACGGCGGCCGGCAGCGTCACCGGTGCGACGGGGGCGGGCAGGAGCACACCCGCCGTGTTCGCGAGCGCGACGGCGACGAGGATCGCCCGCGGATACCGACGCCGCCACAACAGGAGCACGCTCGAGACGATCACCAACGGCAACCCCGGCCAGAGCGGTTGCGCACCCGGCAGGACCAGCCCGAGCGCCTGGACCAGGAGACAGGTCACAGCGACCAGTGCGTCGACCACACGCTGGTGGGCGCTGAACCAGCGCAGCACGCGTGTGCCGAGGACACGGTCGACCTCCGCGGCGTCCACGACCGGCTGGATCGCACTCATACCCTTGCCACCTCCACGCTGAGCTCGGCTCCCATTCTCCCTCGCGCCCCTCGTGAGCACCGTTCAGGCGTCGCGGCGCAAGAACGTGATCGCTGCGACGACGAACGACGCCAGCGTCCAGATCAGCAGAACGGCATACCCGGTCCACGGTCCCATCGGGTCCGTACCGGTCGGGGCGAGGAGCAGGGAGCCGGCCTGGATCGGGAAGAAGCGGGTGATCTCCGTGCCGTATTCGGAGAACATCTGCGGGATCACCGGCACGATGAGGAGGAGCACGATCGTCGCGAGCACCGCGGCGACGACGTTGCGGATGATGGTGCCGAGTGCGATTCCGAGGATGCTGAGGGCCGCCAGGTAGAGCCCGGATCCGAGCACCAACCGCGCCAGCTCGGGTGTCTCCAGCACATAGCCGTATCCGCCCCCGGCCAGGATGATGGGCGCGAGGGCGAACCCGACGGCTGAGCTGACGACACCGATGAGGAACGAGACACCCGCGATGATCGAGGCCTTCGCGACGAGCACCGCCGTCCGACGCGGAACCGCGAGCAGTGTCGTGCCGATCTGCGCGGACCGGTACTCGTTCGTGATCATCAGGACGGCGAGCACCGCGAGGACGATCCCGACGTAACCGGTCTTGTCGACGATCATCTCGGGGTAGGCGTCGTAGTTCGCCTTCGGTGACCCGCGGTCGCGGAAGACGTACGCCCAGGGCATCGCGATCCCGTTCGCGGTCAGCAGCAGGAACGCGAATCCTGCGAGGACGTGGTTCGAGGCGAGTCCACGGAACTTGATCCATTCGGAGACGATCGTGCCGCCGAGGCTGACCTCGCCTGCGGGGAAGCGCCGCACGACGGGTGCCGCGGCCATGTCGGTGGTGGTGCTCATGAGGATGGTCCTTTCGAGGGGGCGCGACGTCAGGCGGAGACGAATTCCTGCGCGTCGCGGGTGAGTCGGTTGTAGGCCTCTTCGAGGGTCTGGCGCAGGGGCGTCAGCTCGGTGATCAGCACTCCCGCCTCGTTTGCGGCACGGGCGATCTGCTCCGCGGAGAGGCCCTCCACGTCCAGTACGCCCGGCTCGCTCGACGCGACGGTCGCCCCCGCTGAGGTGATCCGGCGAGTGAGTGCAGGCACATCGAGGGTGCGAACGCGGACACGACCGTCTCCCTGCTCGGTGAGCGAACCGATGGGCGCGTCCGCGATGATCTCGCCGCGACCGATGATGATCACGTGGTCCGCGATGAGCGCGAGCTCGTTCAGGAGGTGCGAGGACAGGAACACCGTCCGCCCCTCGGCCGCCAGCCGGGCCAGGAGCTCCCGGACCCAGGTCACGCCCTCGGGGTCCAGGCCGTTGACCGGCTCGTCGAGGATGAGCGTGCCCGGATCGCCCAGCAGTGCCGCGGCGATCCCCAAGCGCTGACCCATCCCGAGGGAGAACCCGCCGACCTTCTTCCTGGCGACCGCGCTGAGACCCGTCGCCTCGAGGACCTCGTCGACGCGCGAGCGCGGGATGCGGTGCGTCGCCGCGATCGAGGTGAGGTGGTTCAGCGCCGACCGCGAGCGGTGCGCCGCCCTCGCGTCCAGCAGAGCACCGACCTCGCGCAGCGGCGCGGCGAACGCTCGGTACTCAGAGCCGTCGATACGTGCACGACCAGCGGTGGGACGGTCGAGCCCGACGATCGAACGCATCGTCGTGGACTTGCCGGCGCCGTTCGGCCCCAGGAACCCGGTGACCTTGCCCGATTGGACACTGAAACTCACATCGCGCACCGCGTACGTGCCTCGGTAGGTCTTGGTCAGCCCCTCCACGTCGATCGTCATGGCGTCTTCCTCCTGCTCGTAGCGGTCACCTCGTGCCATCGACGCTACGGACGCGTGTGCGTCGGCGACTGCCAACCAGGGGTTGATCATCGTCGTCGCACTCCGCGGCGACCTGCTCGCCGAGCGTCCGGCCGCGAGGGAGCACCGCCTTGCGCTCCGAGCTGCGCGACATGATCGCATTGACGGGGAAGTCAGCTCTGACCTGGACCGAATTGATAGAGTGCGTGCTCTAGAGTAGGTGCACTAGGAATACGGGAGCAGTCATGCCGAGAATCGTCGACCCACAGCGGTTCACCGCGCGCCAGACCGCGATCCTCGCTGCTGCCTACCGCTGTTTCGCCACCGAGGGGTATGAGACCACGTCGACGGCTGATATCTGCCGAGCGGCGGACATCTCCTCGGGGACCCTGTTCCACTACTTCCCCACCAAGCTCGACATCCTGGTCACGCTGCTGCGCGTGAGCGCCGCCTGGACCGAGGAGCAACTGCACCTCGCCACGCGCGCCGGGCCTGGGCGCCCTGCGTTGACCACCTATCTCGGCGCACTCGACCGCCAACGGGCTGCCGATCAGACGGTCGGTTTCGCTCGCGCGGTCCAGGGCATGGCGCATCTCCACGACGTGGCGGCCGTCCTCGACGTCGAGCGGGACATGGTCGACCGCTTCCTCCTCGACCACATCACCGAGGCGGTTCGCACCAGCGCAGCCCGCTCCGACGCCACGCCGGAGCAGCTCGTCCGATGGGTGCGCTGGCTCGTCGACGGCAGCGCACTGCACGAGACGCCGGCGTCGAGCACGACGGGTGTCAGCGTCGCCGTCCGGTCGCTGCTCCTCCTCGGTTGACGGCGCAGACCACCGCGGTCGTCAGGCCGACGGAGCAGGTCGATCGGGGTCCTGGTCCCAGAGCGGCATCCCGAACTCGTTGACCGGGATGGCGGACTGCGCCGGGTCCGGAAGCCGCTCCCCCGTCGGGCAGGTCATGAAGTGATCGTGCCCGGAGGAACGGTCGAAGGTGTGCTCGGCGAGCGGATGGCCACAGACCGTGCACTGGCGGTCTTCGGTGTCCGACGTCTTCGTCTGCTCGTTCATGCGGGTCATGCTACGCCGACCGTCGGCGTCGACCACCCCGTTGCGCCCGGGTCGCCGACCTGCTTCCGCCCCGAGCTCGACCCGTCAGACCTCTCCGAAGCCTGATTCGATGAGCGACGCCAGCGCCCCGATGGCATCCTCCGCGTCCGGACCGTCCGCCTGCAGCTCCACGACCGCCCCCTTGACGAGGCCCAGTGACATGATCCCGAGCAGGCTCTTGGCGTCCTTCCCGTTCACGACCACCTTGGCCGCGAACGTGCTCGCCAGCTTCACGAACTCCGCAGCGGGTCGAGCGTGGAGCCCGTCCTTGTTCCGCAGGGTCACGGAGGCTGCGGCGTGGGACGCTGTCGGGTCGTCGGACCCACCCGCCCGAGTCGCCTCGTCGGCGCCGTGCTGGGCAGGGTCACCGCCGGCTGCGGACCGCGCGGCGTCCACGACCTCGTCGAGCGACGCGCCGGTCTGCGCGGCCACCGCTGCGGCGACCCCGCCTTCGACGAGCGGGGCGTCGACGATGCGTACCCGGCCTCGGACGTCGTCGTCGAGGAAGTCGAGTGCCGTCTCAGCGGTCAGGATCGCCGATCCCAGATCGCACAGCACCACCACCCCGGCCCCGGAGTCCACGGCGGCGATCCCGGCGGAGACCAGCTCGAAGCTCGTGCCGATCCCTCCCTCATCGGTACCGCCGGCTGCGGCGAGGGCCGCGTCGGGCGCCATCTGCCGCGCCAGGGCGATGAGCCCCTCCGCGATCAGCGCGCTGTGCGAGACGAAGACGAGGCCGACGGCTCCCCCGCTCATGCAGCACCCTCCCCAGCGGCGGCGGCGGCCGCCGCTTGCAGGAGATAGGAGGTGGACTGCGCCCCAGGGTCGCGGTGCCCGATGGCCCGTTCTCCGAGGTAGCTGGCGCGCCCCTTGCGGGCGACGAGCGGTTCGGTCGCGGCGGCGCCACCCCACGCGGCGTCCGCGGCTGCGGCCAGCACCCGTGCCGGCGACTCCCCCGCCGCCGCCGCCGCGGATGCAGCGTCCACGGCGGGTGTCCACGCGTCGACCATGGTCTTGTCGCCGACCTCGGCCTTGCCACGGAGCACGATCCCGTCGCGTGCCGCCGTCAACAGGGCGACGACGGCATCGGCGTCGAGGTCCTCCTGGCCGGCCACGGCGATCGACGCCTTGAGCAGCGCAGTGCCGTACAGCGGGCCGCTCGCGCCTCCGACGGTCGAGATGAGCGTCGTCGCGGCGAGCTTGAGGATGTCGGCGGGCGTCGCATCAGCAGGCTGCTCGTCGAGCTTCGGCAGGATCGCGGAGAACCCGCGGTCGAGGTTCTCGCCATGGTCGCCGTCCCCGATGTCGCGGTCGAGCGTGATCAGCTCCACCCGATGCTCTGCGACGACCGCCGCACTCCCCCGCATCCAGGCGATCGCCCAGGCTCCGTTCAATCCCATCCGTCTACCGTCCCCACCGGAGCGCCGCGGTCTGCACCGGGGCGTCCCACAATTCGATCAGTTCGTCGTCGAGTTTCAGGAGGGTGATCGACACACCCTGCATCTCGAGGCTGGTCGTGTAGTTCCCCACGAGCGACCGTGCCACCTCGATCCCGCGCTCCGCGAGCGCCTCGGCCACGCGGCGGAAGACGATGAAGAGCTCCACCTGCGGCGTCCCGCCCATCCCGTTCACGAGGACGAGGGCCCGCTCGCCCGGCGCGTACGGAAGGTCCTCGAGGATGGCGGCGAGCAGCCGGTCGACGATCCGGTCGGCGGGCTCCAGCGGGATGCGTTCACGGCCGGGCTCACCGTGGATCCCGATGCCGATCTCGATCTCGTCGTCGGCCAGGGTGAAACTCGGCTCGCCCGCGTGCGGGACGACGCACGGTGTGAGTGCCACGCCCATCGTTCGGGTGCGCTCGTTGACCTTCGTCGCGAGGTCGGCGACCTCGTCGAGTCCTCCCCCGGCCTCGGCACGTGCCCCGGCGAACTTCTCCACGAGGACGGTGCCGGCGACACCCCGTCGCCCCGCCGTGTAGAGCGAGTCCTTCACCGCGACGTCGTCGTCGACGATGACCGAGCGCACCTCGATGCCATCGGCCAGCGCGAGGTCGGCCGCGGTCTCGAAGTTGAGGACGTCACCCGTGTAGTTCTTGACGATGTGCAGGACGCCGGCACCACCGTCCACCGCCTTCGTGGCGGCGAGGATGGGGTCCGGAGTGGGCGAGGTGAACACCGGGCCGGGCACGGCGGCGTCGAGCATCCCGAATCCGACGAACCCGCCGTGGAGGGGCTCGTGCCCGCTGCCGCCGCCGCTCACGATCCCCACCTTCCCGGCGACCGGGGCATCGGCTCGGGCGATGAACACCGGGTCGAGCGACACGGTGACGAGGTCGGAGTGCGCGGCGCCGAATCCGGCCACCGCCTCGACGACGACGTCTTTGGGATCATTGATGAGCTTCTTCATTGAATCCTCCTGCAAGATCGGTTCGGGTCCGCCGACCGGGTATGCCGGCATCGGGTCTCAACCTACGCGCTGCGGCCCACCGCCGGTAGGGCCGGAAGACCCGGCCACGGCGCGGATCAGCGCGAGCCGAGCGTGCGGGTGGCGTCCACCCAGGCGTCGAGGGTCGCGGTCGCCGCACCCGAGTCGATGACGGCCGCGGCGGACACGAGTGCGGCGGCGAACCGCTCGAGGATCGGCCGCTGGGCCTGCGTCGGATCCTCCGACAGTTCGAACGCCACGATCCCGGCCGCGGCGTTCAGCAGGACGATGTCGCGGACCGGACCCTCCTCGCCGGCGAGCGTGGCGCGCACGACACCGGCATTGTGCTGGGCGTCACCGCCGATGAGATCGTCGATCGACGCACGGCGGATGCCGAGCTCCCGGGGATCCAGGTCGTGCTCGGTGACGGCTCCGCGGGTGACCTCCCAGAGGTGGCTGTGCCCTGTCGTCGTCAGTTCGTCGAGTCCGTCGTCGCCCCGGAAGACGAGGGCGGTCGCTCCGCGCGTCTGGAAGACGCCCACGAACAGCGGGATGCGGTCGGCGTGCGCGACGCCGACCGCCGACGCCTCCGGCCGGGCCGGGTTGACGAGCGGGCCCAGGAAGTTGAAGACCGTCGGCACGCCGAGCTCCGCACGGACCGGTCCAGCGTGGCCGAAACCGGGGTGGAACGCCGCCGCGTACGCGAAGGTGATGCCCGTCGACGCCAGCACCTCCCCCACCAGGTCCGTCGGCAGGGCGAGGTCGACGCCCAGCGCCGAGAGCACGTCGCTCGATCCCGAGGCGGAACTCGCCGCACGGTTGCCGTGCTTGATGACGGGGATGCCCGTCGCCGCGGCGACGATGGAGGCGGTCGTCGAGATGTTGACCGTGCCGAAGCGGTCGCCGCCGGTGCCGACGATGTCGAGGGCCCGGGACGGGGCGACGAGCGGCTTCGCGTGGTCGAGGATCGCGTCGCGGAACCCGACGATCTCGTCGACCGTCTCCCCCTTACGGCGCAACGCGATCAGGAAGCCGGCGAGCTGGGCGTCCGTCACCTGGCCGGTCATGATCCGCTCCATGGCCCACGTCGACTCCGACACACTGAGATCGGTTCCGGCGAGCAGGTCGCCGATGAGCGTCGGCCAGGTCGTGAGAGGCATGTCGACGATCTTACAAGCGCGACTCGCCGACGCCTCGAGCGGCCTGTGGAGCCGAAGATCACATGAATCCCGCAGCAGAACCGAAGATTCCGGTCAGGAAATAAGGCTAGCCTTACTGAACCGAGCGTGCTCGCCGCCCCCGAAATGCGAAAAACCGCTCCGGCTTTCGGCCATAATGGAGGGGTGACGAGCACCTCAATCAACCTTGCGCCGAGCGCGCCCCGGATCAACCGACCGAACACGGTCG
>Ga0308160_10002224_pt1 | contig 24167 bp, 18 predicted proteins | sample PhyFR1_FD_201036 | JGI IMG/M metagenome (GOLD analysis project Ga0308160, IMG submission 201036) | Phyllosphere microbial communities from UC Gill Tract Community Farm, Albany, California, United States - DLSLF.R1 | ecosystem: Host-associated > Plants > Phyllosphere > Unclassified | place: USA... | reverse complement strand
CCGGCCGTGATGGCCAAGGGCAAAAGACGCTTGATGAAGACCGCGAGGACGTGGTGCATTCGTGCTCCATTTTGGAAACCTTACCAGGTCGGCGGCTCGACTATATCACCCGCATAAATCCTGCGCCAACAGTACAAATAGTGTTCTCAGCCAAGAAATTATCGACCAGGTTTCACTCTTGCTGTTGCACCAGCGTGTTGCAAAACTACGTCAACCAGCCTCATGTTCGGATGGAGATTCCGTTGACAATTTATTTTCCTAACCCTAATATTCAGACAACTTACATGGAAACGTTTCCATGCTCTGATCCACACTTCAGATGCCTCAGCTTTCGGGGACACATGAGACAAGCTACCGCGCGCCCGGCCAAAGGCCACCACGCAGCAACGACACCGGCATCTGCCGGTATCGTGCCTGGCGCGCAAGGAGGTGTCCGGGCGTGAGAAAACGGTAGGGCAGCAGCGGAGGAGAACCCCTGCACTGGTAGGAGACACCGTGGATGGGTGACGGTCATATTTATAAAAAAGACAGGAGAACACATGTACTACCCGAAGGCTACACAGACCTTAATGAGCCTGGCCGTCGCCAGCGCCTGCGCCGCATTCATGCCGGCTTTCGCCCAGGAACAGGCAACCACCCCGACCAGTGCCCCCGAGCAAGCCACGGATGCCGCCAGCAACCCCGCCAGCCAGTCCGCCAGCGGCGCCCAGACCGTGGTCGTGACTGGCCTGCGCGCCAGTCTTGAATCGTCGCTCAACCTCAAGCGCAACGCGCAGGGCTTCGTTGACGGCATCGTCGCCGAGGACATCGGCAAATTCCCTGATACCAACCTGGCTGAATCGCTGCAGCGCATCTCGGGCGTGTCGATCGACCGCAGCGCAATCGGCGAAGGTTCGCGCGTGACCGTGCGCGGCGTGGGCCCCGACTTCAACCTGGTGCTGCTCAATGGCCGCCAGATGCCGACTTCGAACCTGGGCGACCGCAACGGCCGCGCCTTTGATTTCGCCAACCTGGCCTCGGAAGCAATCTCGCAACTGCAGGTTTACAAATCGAGCCGCGCCGAGACTCCGACCGGCGGCGTCGGTTCGACCATCAATGTGATCACCGCGCGCCCGCTGTCGCGTCCCGGCATGCAGGCCAGCCTCGGCGTCAAGGGCGTGTACGACACTTCGGTCGACAACCTGCCGAGTGATCTCCAGCACGGCAACAAGGTCACGCCTGAACTGTCGGGTATCTACAGCAATACCTCGGCCGATGGCCGCTTTGGCATCGGCCTGTCGGCCAGCTACCAGGAACGCAACCTGGGCTACAACCGCGCCGGCGTGTCGAACGGCTGGAAAGGCCCGTTCCGCGGCGACGAAAACAACTGGGGCACGATTCCGCAGCCAGGCACGCCGGGTTCGGAGAACATCACCAACCGTCCCGGCCCGACCGACGTGTACCAGGTGCCGCAGAACCTGAACTACAACATGAACGGCGTGCAGCGCGAGCGCACCAACGGCCAGGTGGTGTTCCAGTTCGCGCCCAACAAGTCGCTTACCTCGACCCTCGACTACACCTATTCCGAGAACAAGCTGCATACCCGCCGCAACGACATGTCGGCCTGGTTCAACTTCGGCCCGTCGTCGAGCAGCTGGACCGATGGTCCGGTGGCGGCGCCGCTGGTGTACACCGAAATCATCAACCCGGCCACCAGCGACATCGCCATGGGCGGCGCCGACTTCGCGACCAAGACCGAGAACAAGTCGCTCGGCTTCAATACCGTCTGGCGCGTCAACAGCGACGTGCGCCTCGAGCTCGATGCCCACCATTCGAGCGCCGAATCGATGCCCAACAGCCCGTTCGGCTCGAGCAATACCCTGGGCACCGCGAGCTTTAGCCGCGGCACCACCAGCGTCGACTTCTCGCAGGACTTCCCGGTGCTGAGCATCCAGGGCGCCGACTTCGCGCGCGCGCCGCAGCAGGTCACCGGCTCGGTGTTCGAAAACGCCTACATGAAGACCGAGATCGACCAGATCCAGACCCACGGCAGCTGGAAGATGCTGGAAGCGTCCGAGCTCAAGTTCGGCGTCGGGGCTACTGACGTCGAGTACCGCTCGGCGTTCTCGGTGCAGCAGCGCGACACCTGGGGCGGCGCCACCAGCCCGGCCGACTATCCTGCCAGCGTGTTCCATGCCGAGACCTTGTCCAAGTATTTCGACAACATCGACGGCAGCGGCAACCCGGCGCTGTTCAACAGCTTCAACACCTTCAACTTCGACGAGGTGCGCAAACTCGCTGCCGCGGCATCGGGCCAACCGGATCTGTACCTGCCGAAAAACACCTGGAACACCGACCAGCGCACCAAGGAAAAATCGAAGAGCCTGTACCTGCAGTTCAATACCGAATGGGATACCCGCTTCCCGATCAATACCGCATTCGGCGTGCGTTACGAGAAGACCGACGTCACCTCGACCGCGCTGGTCCCGATCGCGACCGCGATCACCTGGGTTTCGCAGAACGAACTCCCGGTGCAGTTCGGTGAGCCGTCGTTCACCACGCTCAAGGGTAAGTACCACCATGTGCTGCCAAGCTTCGATGCCGACATCGCGCTGCGCTCGGACCTCAAGGGCCGCTTCAGCTACGGCGAAACCATCGGCCGTCCACGCTATGACCAGATCGCCGGCGGCACCATCCTGGACAACCTGGCGCGGGTCGAAGGCGGTACCGGGTCGCAGGGCAATCCGCAGCTCGAGCCGGTCAAGTCGAAGAACATCGACCTGGCGCTGGAGTGGTACTACGACCGCCAGAGCTTCGTGTCGATCAACCACTTCCGCAAGTCGCTGCAAAACTATGCCGGACAGTCGCAGATCATCACCCAGCCATTCGGCCTGCGCACGCCGATCGGCGGCGCCTATTGGAACGCGGCGCTGGGCAATGGCTGCGCGACGGCAGATACCACCTGCATCCGCAATTACATCCTGCGTAACTTCAACGGCCAGCCAGGTGTGGTGCGCGGCGCCGACGATGGATCGGGCAATGCCACCGGCACCATCACCGGCATCGGCACCGACCCGGTCGCGGACTTCCGCATCACGTCGTACTCGAACCAGAAGGATGCGCGCATCCGTGGCCTGGAATTCAACGTGCAGCACATGTTCGGCAACAGCGGCTTCGGTGTCCAGGCCAACTACACCTACGTCAATTCGAACCTGAAGTACGACAACGCCGGCGTTGGCGAACAGTTCGCGCTGGAAGGCCTGGGCGATTCGGCCAACCTGGTCGGCATCTTCGAGAACGAGCAGTGGAGCGTGCGCGCGGCCTACAACTGGCGCGACGAGTTCCTGTCGTCGCGCTTCGACGGCGCGGGCCCGAATCCGAACTACACCGAGAAGTATGGCCAGCTTGACCTGAGCGTGAGCTACAACGTGAACAAGAACCTGACCGTCTCGTTCGAAGGCATCAACCTGACCGACGAGATCCAGCGCATCCACGGCCGCGACAAGCACCAGCTGCTGTTCGTGACCCAGTCCGGACCGCGCTACATGCTGGCCGGGCGCTACAAGTTCTGAGTGTAGCGGCCACTGAAATCGGGCCGCGGGCAGTTTCGCCGCGGCCCGGTTCAGAGTAGACTTGTTGCATCGGTTTTTCAGGAAGCGCCGTAGTGAAGAACACCAGTATTGCGTCGTACAGGGATGGCGGCGGGTCGGTCTGGAACCGGCCCGCCGCCATTTTCTTTGCGTGCCTGACCGAGCCTGCGCCGCTTGCGCCTCATGAATAACGACCACCAAACACACACATGCCCAATATCGTCCTGCTGAACAACATCGAGCACAAAAACCTGCGCATCATCACCGGACACCGCCCCGGCCTGGGCAGCGACGTGGCCTGGGTACCGACCTTCGCCACCGAATTCCGCTCGCTGCAGGGGCACTACCCGATCATCTTCCGCAAGTCGGACGACAACCAGCGCTTCGAAGCGATCGCCTTGCTCGGCTTCATGGAAGACGAAAACCTGTTCCTCGACGACGGCCGCTGGGACGCCCACACGATGCCGATGCTGCTCGAGCGCCAGCCGTTCATGATCGGCCGTAGTGGCGACGAATTGATGATCCAGATCGACCTGGATAATCCGCGCGTGAGCACCACCGAGGGCCAGCCGATCTTCAAGGAGCATGGCGGCTCGAGCGAATACCTGGAGTACGTCAATGAGCTGCTCTCGAGCATCCACCAGGGCGTGCAGGCCGACGTCGGCTTCATCGAAGCCCTGATGCGGCACGAACTGCTTGAAGGTTTCAGCTTCGACCTGACGCTCGACGACGGCTCGCAGAACCGCCTGTCGGGTTTCTACACGATCGCCGAAGAACGCCTGGCCAGCCTGGATGCAGGCGCCATCGCCGAACTGCACAGCGCCGGTTACCTGCCGCCGATCTACTTCGCCATGGCGTCGCTGTCGAACTTCCGCGCCCTGGTCGACCGCAAGAACAAACGCGATGCTGCCCGCCGCTAAATTTGCACCCAAGCCGATCCGGGAAATCAGCGGCCTGCGCCCGGGCGACCTGGGCGACGCCATCCTGACCTCGACCGAACCGCTGCTGCTGCGCGGCGTCGTGGCCGACTGGCCGCTGGTTGCGGCGGGTCGAGAGTCGCCTCAGGCGGCAGATGCCTACCTGCGCCGCTGGTACGTCGACGCCACCGTCAATGCGATGCTTGGCGCGCCCGAGATCGAGGGCCGCTTTTCGTATAACGAAGACCTGAGCGGCTTCAATTTTTATCCGGTGCGGGTGCGCCTGGACACGGTGCTGGCCGAACTCGAAAAGCACCGCGCCACCGAACCATCGCCCACCATCTATGTCGGTTCGACCACGATCGATGGCGCGCTGCCCGGTTTTCGCGGCGAGAACGACCTTGACCTGAAGGGACGCGAAGCCCTGGCCAGCATCTGGATCGGCAACCGCACCGTGATCGCCGCCCACTACGACCTGCCCGATAACCTGGCCTGCGTCGCCGTGGGCCGGCGCCGCTTCACGCTGTTCCCGCCGGGCCAGCAGCACAACTTGTACGTCGGCCCGCTCGACTTCACCCCGGCCGGGCAGGCCATCAGCCTGGTCGACTTTGCCAGGCCCGACCTCGAACGCTTCCCGCGCTTCGCGCAGGCGATGGCGCATGCCCAGGTGGCCGAGCTGGAACCGGGCGACGCCCTGTTCATCCCCAGCATGTGGTGGCACCACGTCGAGGCGCTCGATCGCTTCAATGTGCTGGTGAACTACTGGTGGCGCCAGTCGCCCGAGTGGATGGACACGCCGACCAACGCCCTGATGCACGCGCTGCTGTCGGTGCGCGACCTGCCGCCGGCGCAGCGCAAGGCCTGGGCCGAACTGTTCCGCCACTACGTGTTCGAGGCCGACGATGACACCGCCAGCCACATTCCAGCGGCAGCGCAGCGCATATTGGGACCGATCGACGACAGCGCGGCGCGCGCCATCCGCGCCCAATTATTAAAGCGGATCAACCGCTGACAGGAGACCGAGCGTGGAACACAAGAACAACGCAGACACAGGATTGCAGGGCCGCCCGATCCGGCGCGTGGTCATCGCCGGCGGCGGCACCGCAGGCTGGATGGCGGCCGCCTGCATCTCGAAGGTGCTGGGCAAGCGCCTCGAGATCAAGCTGATCGAGTCGGACCAGATCGGCACCGTGGGCGTGGGCGAAGCCACCATCCCGACCCTGATCAACTTCCACAACCTGCTCGAGATCAACGAGCAGGAATTCATGGCCGCGACCAACGCCACCTTCAAGCTGGGCATCGGCTTCGAAGGCTGGCGCGATGTCGGCGAAGACTACATCCACTCGTTCGGCATGACCGGCACCGACCACTGGAGCGCCGGATTCCAGCACTTCTGGCGCAAGGGCCGCGAACGCGGCCTGGCCAGTGACTATGGCGACTACTGCCTCGAGCTGCGCGCAGCCCAGGAGAATCGCTTTGCCCACCTGCCGCGTGGCGGCATGAACTACGCCTACCACCTCGACGCCACCGCCTATGCCAGATACCTGCGCGCGTTCAGCGAGCGCTTCGGCGTGCAGCGCATCGAGGGCAAGATCGTCGACGTCACCACCAGCGCGCTGACCGGCCATATCCGCTCGCTGACGCTCGATTCGGGCGCCGATATCGAGGGCGACCTGTTCATCGACTGCACGGGTTTTCGCGGGCTGCTGATCGGCGAAGCGCTGGGCGTGGAATACGAAGACTGGTCGCAGTGGCTGTTCAACGACAGCGCGGCGGCGCTGCAGACGATGTCGGTCGGCGACGCCGTGCCCTACACACGCTCGATCGCGCACGGCTTCGGCTGGCAGTGGCGCATCCCGCTGCAGCACCGGGTCGGCAACGGCATCGTGTTCTCCAGCCGTCATGTCGACCAGGAGCAGGCGGTCCAGGCGCTGCAGGACAACGTCGAAGGTGAAGCCTTGATGAAGCCGCGCGTGCTGCGTTTTACGCCTGGCCAGCGGCGCCAGGTCTGGAAGGGCAACTGCGTCGCCGTCGGCCTGTCGAGCGGCTTCCTGGAGCCGATCGAATCGACCAGCATCCACCTGATCCAGCGCTCGATCATCCGCCTGATGCAGATGTTCCCGTCCGACGGCATCGCCGCCAGCGACATCGAAGAATACAATCGCCAGGCCGCGCTTGAAGTGGAACACATCCGCGACTTCATCATCCTGCACTACAAGGTCACCAACCGCGCCGACACCCTGTACTGGCGCCAGGCGCGCGACATGACGGTGCCGGCGTCGCTGCAGCACCGCATCGACCTGTTCCGCCAGACCGGGCGGGTGTTCCGGGTGCCGAACGAGCTGTTCGCCGAGAACTCGTGGATCCAGGTGATGATCGGGCAGGGCATCATGCCGCTGCAGCACCACCAGTCGGCTGACCTGATGGGCGATGCCGAACTGTCGCACTTCCTCGGGTCGATCAAGGGCTCGGTCGACAAGACGGTGAGCCAGCTGCCGACTCACCAGCAGTATGTGCAGCGCTACTGCGCCGCGCCGAAATAAAAGCAGACCTTCAATGAAAAATGCCCGCGACTTCGCGGGCATTTTTTTTAACCTTCAGCTGATCAGTCCAGCGCGACGGTCTGCTTGTGCAGGTTGGCGTACTTGACGCCGTAGTACAGCACGAACAGGTAGCACGCGGCCGGCACCAGGAACGAGATCTGCAGGCCAATGGTATCGGCCAGGATGCCCTGGATGAACGGCACCACGGCCCCGCCGACGATCGCCATGCACAGGAAGCCCGAACCCTGGCCGGTGAACTTGCCCAGGCCGTGCAGCGCCATGCTGAAGATGGTCGGGAACATGATCGAGTTGCACAGGCCAACCGCGATGATCGCCCACATCGCCAGGCTGCCGCTGGTGAAGGTCGCGGTCAGCACCAGCGCGATCGAGCCGAGGGCGGTGACCGCCAGCGACTTGCCCGGGCTGACATAGCGCATCACGGCGAAGCCGATGAAGCGGCCGACCAGCGCGCCACCCCAGTACATGCTGACGTAGCGCGAGGCATCGGCGTGGCTCAGGCCCGCGATATGCGGCTCGCCGATGAAGTTGATCAGGAAGCTGCCGATGCTTACTTCAGCGCCGACGTACAGGAAGATGCCGAGCACGCCCAGCACCAGATGGCGGTAGGCCATTGCGCCGCCCTTGCCGTCGACCGCAACGGTGGTGTCCTCGAACGCGATCTTCGGCAGGCGCGCCAGTGCGAACAGCACCGCCAGCAGCGCCAGCGCCGCGGCCAGGCCCAGGTAAGGACCCTGCACGGCGGCCGCTTCGGCGGCTTTATGGGCAGCCTGCTCGGCGGCCGGCAGCAGCGCCAGCTGGTCGGCGCCCAGCACCACGGTCGACAGGATCAGGATGCCGCCCAGCGTTGGCGCCACGGTGGTGCCGAGCGAGTTGAAGGCCTGGGTCAGGGTCAGGCGGCTGGCGGCGGTGCGCGCAGGGCCCAGCACGGTGACGTACGGATTGGCCGCCACCTGCAGGATGGTGATGCCGCTGGCCAGCACGAACAGCGCGAACAGGAACATGCCGTAGCCGCCGTTCGAGGCCGGGTAGAACAGGGCGCAGCCGGCGGCCGCGATCAACAGGCCGGTGACGGCGCCGTTCTGGTAGCCCAGGCGCCGGATCAGGGCGCCGGCCGGCAGCGAGACGATGAAGTAGGCGCCGAAGAAGCAGAACTGCACCAGCATCGCCTGCATGTAGGTGAGGGTGTAGATCGATTTCAGGTGCGGGATCAGCACGTCATTGAGCGACGTGATCAGGCCCCACATGAAGAACAGGATGGTGACGATCACCAGCGCGCCGGTGTTCTGACTGTGTTCACCTTGCGCGGCGGCGCTGGCCATGGTCGGGTTCTGGCTTGGATTCTGCATGCGGTCTCCGTTGTTATTGCAGCATATTCACACGATCCGACAGCATAGCCGAAACGCCCCGCAGCGCGGGGTATTGTTCAGTAATTACGTAAGTCGGGATCCGCGCCAGGTAGTCGCCGAGGCGCCCCTTGTCCTCGAAGCGCGCGCGAAAACTCGATGCGTCGAACAGGCCTCGCAGGCGCGGCACGATGCCGCCGCCGATGTACATACCGCCGGTGGCGCCCAGCGTCAATGCCACGTTGCCGGCCACGCTGCCCAGGATCGCGCAGAACAGGTTGACCGTGCCGAGGCAGTCGCCCGACGAGCCATCGAGCGCGGCGCCGGTGATGGCGGAGGCCTCGATGCGCTTGCCGGTGCGCGCCCAGTGAATCAGTTCCAGGCCCATGCCCGAGAGCAGGCGCTCGGCCGAGACGTGGCCATATTCGCCCCACAAGGCCTCGAGGATCGCCACTTCGTCGCGGTTGCAGGGCGCGAAGCTGACGTGGCCTCCTTCGCCGGCCAGCGCGGTCCAGCGTCCGCCGGTGGGAATCACGCCCGCGACGCCAAGGCCGGTGCCGGGGCCGATCAGGCCGATCGGACGATCCGCCAGCTCGACGCCGCCGCCGATGCGGCGTTTGCCCGCCGGCGCCAGGTGCGGCAGCGCCATCGCCAGCGCCGCGAAGTCGTTCACCACCAGCAGGGTCCTCAAACCCTGCTCCTGGCGTAGCGCCTCGATCGAGAAGCTCCAGTGGTGGTTGGTCATCTTGACGGCGTCGCCCTCGACCGGATTGGCGATCGCCAGCGCCGCATGGCGCACGCCGTCGACCGCCAGCCCACGCGCCCTGGCGTTGGCCAGATAGGCGCGCATCGCCTCGCCCAGGCTCGGGTAGGCGGCGCCGGGCAGCACTTCGATGTCGTCGAAGCCATCGGCGCCGGATTGCAGGGCGAAGCGCGCATTGGTGCCGCCGATGTCGGCCAGCAGGCGCAGTTCGGGTGCCGGCCGATCGATCATTTCAGTTCCTCGCAGCGCACTGCGTCCGACTCCGTGGCGCCGCCGCCGGCGATCTCGATGTTGGCAAAAGCGGCGGCAAAGGCGGCGTCGCTGGTGACGCTGAACGGGGTGTCGACCTTGGCCAGGTCGGCGCCCTTGAAGCAGGCCAGCGGAATATTCACGGTCTGCTTGCCGGCGCTGGCCAGGCGCTTGAACAGGGCGGTCGCGTCCAGCTGGGCCCTCCCCATCGCCAGCGTCACCTTGCCGGCTGGCGCCTTGGTGACCATGGTGTCGAAGCGCAGCGCGCCGTCTTTCGCTGCTGCTGCCGGCAGTTGCATGGCGCGTGCGCCGCGCGTTTCGAAGGTTGCCGGGCCGCTCCAGGTAATCAGCTTTGCGTCCTGCTGGGTGTTGATCTGCGATGTCGCGGCAGTGATGTTGGGCAGCGTGAAGGTGGCGTTCAGGTCGGCGCCCAGCACCTTGTTCTCCTTGCCAGTGCGGATCGCCAGCGGATAGCTGGTGCGGTCGGCCTGGCTGAACACCGGGAAGGTGTTGCTGGCGCTGCAGCCGCCGGCGGGAACCGTTTCATCGAGCTTGCCGAGGTTCGAGCGGGCGCCGGCCTGCAGGCCGTAGCCGTAGGCGAACAGCGGTGCGTAATTCTTGTCGCCGACATTGAGGCTGGTCTGGCACACCGACTTCGGCCACGAGAACGGCAGCTTGCCCTTGAAGTCGTGGCGCTGGCCACCTGCCACCAGCAGGTCGGACACACCCTTGCCCTCGGAGCCCGGCAGCCAGGCCGAGATGAAGGTGCTGGACAAATTGAGCAGGTCATTGGCGTACACCGGGCGGCCGGTGACCATCACCGTGACCACCGGTTTGCCTTTGCCGGCAACGGCCTTGAGCACGGCCAGGTCTTCCGGATAGCGGCTGCTGTGGCGCAGGGTGCCGGACGGGTGGATGTCGCCGTCGCCTTCGGCATACGGGCGCTCGCCGATCACGGCCACGACGGCGTCGAACTTCGACACGTCCACGCCCTTGGCATCCACGCTGAAGGTCACATTCTCGCTGCCCGCGGCTTCGCGTATGCCGGTCAGGATGGTGTCGGCATTCTTGAAGTCGGCGTTGGTGTTGGCAGTGCCTTGCCAGGTGATGCTCCAGCCGCCGCTCTGGTTCGACAGGTCGTCGGCGCTTTTACCCACCACCAGGATCTTCTGGCCGCGCTTCAAGGGCAAGGCCGGGCCTTCATTCTTGAGCAGCACCAGCGACTCGCGCACCGCCTGGCGCGCCAGCGCGCGCGCCAGCATCGCGTCGTCCTTGCCGGCATAGGCATTCTGGGCCGGGCTCTTGTCGAATAGACCGGCGCGCAACTTGACGCGGATGATGCGGGTCACGGCGTCGTCGATGCGGCTCATCGGGATTTCGCCGGCTTGCACCTGTTTGGTGGTGTTGGCGATGAAGGCTTTCCAGTCGTCGGGCACCATCACCATATCGACGCCGGCGTTGATCGCCTGCGCGCAGCTGTCGTTGCGGCAGCCCTTTACTTCCCCGATGCCGTTCCAGTCGGTGACGATGAAGCCATCGAAACCGGTCTTGTTCTTGAGGAAGTCCGTCATCGCCGCTTTGCTGCCGTGCAGCTTGCCGTATTCGGTGCCAGTGGTGGGGTCGGTCCAGCTGTTGAACGACACCATCACGGTCTGGGCGCCGGCTTCCAATGCCGGCAGGTAGCCGGCGCCGTGGATGTTGAGCAGCTCGCCCGCACTGGCCTTGGTCACGCCGCGGTCCTTGCCGTTCTCGGTGCCGCCGTCGCCGATGAAGTGCTTGGCGGTGGCGATGGTGTTGGCGTCATCCTTGAACACGCCCTGCATGCCCTTGACGTATTCGCCGGCGTAGCTGCGCACGATTTCCGGGTTCTCGCCGTAGCTCTCGTAGGTGCGTCCCCAGCGGTCGTCGCGCACCACGGCCAGCGTCGGGCCGAACACCCAGGCGATGCCGGTCGCGCGCACGGCTTTCGCGGTGGCGGCGCCGATCTCGCGCACCAGTTGCGGATTGCGCGCCGCACCCAGGCCGATGTTATGCGGGAACAGCGTCGCGCCCGGGACGTTGTTATGGCCATGCACCGCATCGGTGCCCCAGATCACCGGCACCTGGATTGCCATGTCGGTCTTCATCGACGCTTCGTGATAAGCCTGGGCCAGCGCCAGCCACTCCTTGGCCGACGCGTTCTTGTTCCCGTTCGGCCAGCTGCCGCCGCCATTGAGCACCGAGCCCAGATAATAGGTGCGCACGTCGTCCGGCGTGGCGGCCTTGATCTCGGGCTGCGTCATCTGGCCGATCTTCTGCGCCAGCGTCATCTTGGCGACGATCTCCTGCACGCGTTTTTCGAGTGCGGCGTCCTTGCCGATGGCGCTGCGCACCTGCGGCCAGTCGGTCAGTTGAGCATTGGTGGCGGCAGTCGCGCACAGGGTCGGCAGGGCGCACGCGATGGCGATGGCAAGCAGGGTAGGGCGAAGCGTCAGGGTCATGGGTCGTGTCTCGTCGTTGTTGTCGGTTGAATGGTCTGGTCAGTCCTGGCGCAGGAAAGCGCGGTACCACTTGCCGCTGTTCTTCAGGCGGCGCTGCTGGGTTTCGTAGTCGATGTGGACCAGGCCAAAGCGTTTCAGATACCCTTCGGCCCATTCGAAGTTGTCGAGCAGGCTCCAGGCAAAGTAGCCTTTGACCGGCACGCCATTGTCGATTGCGTCCTTGAGGCAAGCCAGGTGGCGCATCAGGTAGTGGCGCCGCTGGACGTCGTCGACATCGCCATCGGCGCCGACCATGTCCTCGAACGCGGAGCCGTTTTCGGTGACATACATCGGGCCCGGGTGGTAGTCGTTTTCGATGCGCGTCAAGAGTTCGGCCAGGCCTTCCGGCACCACCGGCCAGCCCATCGCGGTGATTTCGCCACTGGTTGTCGGCAGCACTTTTGCATAGAACGGCGCATGACCCGGATCGTTGGCGACGACTTCGGGGAAGTAGTAGTTCACACCCAAGAAGTCGGTCTTGACGGCGATTGCTTCCATGTCGCCCGGTGCGACGTCTGGCGCCGCATCCTTGATCAGGTCGAGCGTGGCTTGCGGATAGCCGCGGCCAAACAATGGATCGAGGAACCAGCGGTAGCGCAGGCCGTCATGGCGCTCTTTGGCTGCCTGGTCTTCAAGGCTGGCGCTGGCGGCGCGCAGCGGATGCAGGCTTACCGCCATGCCGACCTTGGCATCGGCCACGTTGGCGCGGATCACCGGCGCCGCCTTGCCGTGCGAGACCAGCACGTTATGCGCCACCTGCAGCGCGGTTTTCAGGCTGGTGTTGCCAGGTGCGTGCCAGCCTTCGTAGTTGCCGATGATGGCCGTGCACCACGGCTCGTTGTGGGTGATCCAGTGTTTGATGCGGTCGCCCAGCGTGCGCGTCATGGCGTCGGCGAAGTCGACGAAGGCGTCGACCGTGGCGCGGTTCTCCCAGCCGCCGATGTCCTGCAGCGCCTGCGGCAGGTCCCAGTGGTACAGCGTGGCCCATGGCTGCAGGCCGCGTTCGAGCATGCCGTCGACCAGGCGCGAATAGAAGTCCAGGCCTTTCTGGTTCGGCGCGCCGCCGATGCTGGTGAAGATGCGCGGCCAGGCGATCGAGAAACGGTAGGAGTTCAGGCCCATTTCCTGCGCGATGTCGAAGTCTTGCGGCCAGCGGTGGTAATGGTCGCAGGCGACCAGGCCGTTCGAACCATCGCGCACCCGGCCGGGCGTATCGGCGAAGCGGTCCCAGATCGATTCGACCCGGCCATCTTCGCGGCCGGCGCCTTCGATCTGGTACGACGAGGTGGCGCAGCCCCAAAGAAAATCTTGGGCGAAATCGCTGCGCTGCGGGGCAGCAGGTTCGGGGCGGTCGGATGTGGTCATGGTTCGCTGTTGTTGAAGTGGCGTTGGTCTGGACAATCGTTTGGAGAGAGCTTAACAAGCTGTTGGAAAGCTTTCCAGTCTGGTTTCAAAAAAAAGGCCGCGTGCGGCCGCAAGGGTAGGCGCGTCATCGCTGCGTCTTGTCCTGCTTTGGTTTGCCCTTGCTTTTGCCCTTGGCGTCTGCGGCCCTGGCCAGCGAGGCGCGCATGGTGACGCCAACCGGGAAGCTGCGCGTCACCGGGCGCGTCAGGCCATAGCAGCGATTGAGCAGGGCGTTGATGCCATTCTTCGTCATCTCGCGCCACGGCATGTGCACCGACGTCAGGCGCGGCGCCGAGTATTCGGCGCTGGGCGTGTCGTCGTAGCCGATCACCGACAGGTCGCGCGGCACGCTGATGCCGGCTTCCTGGAAGTACGACAGGGCGCCCACCGCCATCTCGTCGTTGGCGCAGAACAGGGCGCTGCATGGCGTGCCCGATTCGATCAGCGCCCTGGCCGCGAGCCAGCCGCCGTGCGGCGAAAAATCGCTCTCGACGCTCCACACCTTCTTGCTGTCGATGCCGGCTGCCTGCAGCTCCTGCATGAAGCCACCGATACGCGCCACGTTGTCGCCCAGCGCATTCGGACCGGCGATGACGGCGATGTCGCGGTGGCCATGGTCGAGCAGGGTGCGCGCCGCCAGCCGTCCGCCCAGCGCATGGTCGACCGTGAAGCATTGCTCGGGGATGGCCGCGAAGTCGTGGTTCAGCGCCACCAACTGGCGCTGCTTGATGCCGAGCGCCGCGATGTCTTCGTCGAGCAGGGCGCTGGTCATCATGATCAGGCCATCGCAACCGCGCTCGATCAAGAATTCGATGCCTTCCATCGCCTGGCGCCGCGCGTCGCCCAGGCCCACGCCGAAGGCCACGACCATATGCAGGCCGGCGGCGCGCAGTTCGGTGTCGATGATCTGCAGGATCGGGGTATAGAAGGTGCCGGACAACACGGGAATGTAGACGCCCACCATGCGGCTGGTGCCGGACAGCAGGGCGCGCGCCGCATGCGACGGACGGAACGCCAGCTCGTCGATCGCCTTGCGCACGCGTTCGAGCGTGGCCGGAGAAACCGAGCCTTTGCCGCTGACCACGCGCGAGGCGGTGCCGAGGCCGACGCCGGCGAGACGCGCTACATCCTTGATTGTTGCCACCAACGATCCTGTTCTCGAAATATCTGATTCAAACAACCGTCAAGCATACTGCATCCGCATGCCGACGGCATACCTCACACGCGCTCACCGCTGTCCTGATCGAACAGCGATACGCGACCGGCGTCGATCGCGAAGCGCACCGCCTGGCCACCGGCCAGCACCCGCGCACCGTGTTCGATCGCCGACAGCGAATGGCCGCCGCAATCGATCCACACCACCTGGTGATTGCCCATCGGTTCGACCAGCGTGACCGTGCCATTCAATGGGCCATTGTCATCGATGTGGATGTGCTCTGGCCGCGCGGCCAGCGTCACCCCGCCTGGCGCCGCATGCGGCAAGTGCAGGTCAAGCACGCCGGCGCTGAAGCGGCCGCTGGCATCGATGCTGCCGTCGATGAAATTCATCGACGGCGATCCCAGGAAGCCCGCCACGAAGCGGTTCGCGGGGCGATCATACACTTCGGCCGGGGTGCCGATCTGCTGGATGCGCCCGGCCTGCATCACCACGATGCGGGTGGCCAGCGTCATGGCCTCGGCCTGGTCGTGGGTCACGTAGACCATCGTCGAGCCCAGCGTGTGGTGCAGCATCTTCAGTTCGCGCCGCAGTTCGGCGCGCAGCTTGGCGTCCAGGTTCGACAGCGGCTCGTCGAACAGGTACACGCCGGCCTCGCGCACCAGCGCGCGCCCGATCGCCACGCGCTGGCGCTGGCCGCCCGAAAGCTGCGACGGCTTGCGCTCGAGCAGGGCGTCGAGCTGCAGCATCTGGGCGGTGCGGCGCACGCGGCGCTGCACTTCGGCCTTCGGCGTGCCGGCGATTTTCAGGCCGAACGACATGTTCTTCTCGACCGACATGGTCGGATACAGCGCATACGACTGGAACACCATGCCGATCCCGCGTTCGCTCGGATCGGCATCGCTCATGTCGCGGCCACCGATCTCGATCGTGCCGCTCGAAATGTCGATCAGGCCGGCGATGCTGTGCAGCAGGGTCGACTTGCCGCAGCCCGAAGGCCCGAGCAGCACCAGGAATTCGCCCGGTTCGATCTGCAGGTCGAGGTCGCGCAGGATCGGATTGCCGCTGCGGGTGATGCACAGATTGCGTAGGGTGACGTTCGACATTCGGTTCAACCTTTCACGGCGCCGGCGGCGATGCCGCGCACGAACCAGCGCCCGGAAATGAAATAGATCGCCAGCGGCACCGCCGCGGTGAGAATGGTCGCGGCCATATTGACGTTGTACAGGCGGGTACCGGTGGTGGTGTTGATCACGTTGTTCAACTGGACCGTCATCGGCAGGTTCTCGCGCCCGGCAAAGACCAGGCCCAGGATGTAATCGTTCCAGACACCGGTAACCTGCATGATCGCCGCCACCACCACGATCGGCAGCGACATCGGCAGCATTACCTGCAAGAAGATGCGCCAGAAGCCGCCGCCATCGATGCGCGCGGCCTGGAACAATTCGTGCGGCACCGAAGCATAGTAATTGCGGAACAAAAGCGTCATCAGCGGCATGCCGAAGATGACGTGCACCAGCACGATGGCCGGGAGCGATCCGAACACGCCGGCGCGCGCCATCATCCACACCAGCGGATAGATCATCACCTGCACCGGAATGAAGGCGCCCGCCAGCAGCACGCCGAACAGCACATTCGCGCCGCGCGGGCGCCAGAACGACAGCGCGTAGCCGTTGATGGCGCCGAGCAGGATCGGGATCACGGTGCTCGGCACCGCGATCGCCACCGAATTCCAGAAGCCCTGGCTGACCGCGCCCCAGGCCTGGCGCCACGGGTCGAGCGTGGCCATGGCGGGCAGGGCAAACACGTTACCGCTGCGGATTTCGAGCATCGGCTTGAACGAGGTAATGATCATCACGTACAGCGGCAGCAGAAAGAACAGCGCGGCGCTGAACAGGAAGGCATACACGCCGATGCGCGCGGGCGTGACGCGGCGCCGCCGTTTCAAGGGTGCGGCATTGGTCATCGGTAGCGGCGGCGCGACCGCCTGCAGCGAATGATGGCTCATGCGTGTGCGCCTCCTGCACGGGCGCGCCGGCTGCGCGCATAAGCGTAGGGCGCCAGCAGGACCAATACCGGCACCAGCAGCGTCACCGCCCCGGCCGAGGCCAGGCCGATGTTCGAGCGCAGGAACAGGTGGTCCATGATGAACTTGGCCGGCACTTCGCTGGCGATGCCGGGACCGCCCTGGGTCATCGCCACCACGGCGTCGTACAGTTTCACGACGGCGGTGGTGAGCAGCAGGAAGACGGTGGCGACGCTGGGGCCGAGCATCGGCAGCACGATCTGCAGGTAGGTGCGCCAGGCCGGGATGCCGTCGAGACGTGCGGCCTTGTAGATCTCTGGATCGATGCCGCGCAGGCCCGCCAGCATCAGCGCCATCACCAGGCCCGAGGCCTGCCACACGGTGGCGATGACGACGGTGTAGACCACCAGGTCCTGGTGCACGATCCAGTCGAACGAGAAGCCGGCAAAGCCCATCTGGCGCAGCGCGCCTTCGATGCCGCTGCCCGGTGCCAGCAACCATTGCCATACCAGACCGGTGGCGATGAAGGACATCGCATACGGGTACAGGAACACGGTGCGCAGCGCGCCTTCGCCCTTGACGTTCTGGTCGATGAACACCGCCAGCAAGAAGCCCAGCACCATGCAGGCGATGATGAACAGGGCGCCGTAGACGGCCAGGTTATGGAGCGAGAGCAGCCAGCGTTCGTTGTCGAACAGGCGCACGTACTGCGCGGCGCCGATGAATTTATCGGACGGGAAGGTACGCGCCGCGGTGAACGAGGTGCGCAGGGTCCACAGCGCGCCGCCGACGTAGGCCAGCAGCACCGTCAACGCCATCGGCAGCAGGGCGACATGGGGACTGAGTTTGACGAGGCGGCGGGCGAGCATGGCGTCAGTATTTGAGGGCGTTGGCGATGCTGCGCTGGACCTTGTCGACCTTGATGTCCATATTCCAGTAAGCGGTGAGGATGTCCTGCAGCGCGCCGTTCTGGTCCGGCGTCAGATAGACCTCGGTCACGCCCAGCTGGCGCGAACGGTCCTTGATGATCTCGATTCCCTTTTGCGCGCACAGGTCGAGCTCCGCGGCGTTGGCGTCAAGGCGCACCGGAATCGAGCCTTTCAGTTTGCTGAAAGCCACCTGCAGCTCGGGCTGCGACACCACATTGGCCAGCAGTTGCTGGGCCTTGATCGCATTCGGGTTATCGGTGCGCGGGAAAACGAAAACGTCGCCCTGCATCAGGTAGGGCGTATCGGGATTCAGGCCCGGGATGCAGCCATAATGCTGGCCGGGCAGCTGGCCGGCATTCGTGAATTCGCCCTTGGCCCAGTCGCCCATGACCTGGATGCCGGCCTTGCCGCTGATGAGCATTGCGGTGGCGTCGTTCCAGTTGCGCCCTGGCGAACCGGCGTCGACATACGACTTCATGCGCTTGAACGCGAGCAGCACGTCGCGCACGGCCGCCGATTTGATGGTGGCCTGGTCGCGCTCGCGGATCACTTTCAGGTACAGGTCACGCCCGCCGATATTGGCCAGCAGCGCCGAGAACAGCACCGTCTCTTGCCACGACTGGCCGCCATGCGCCAGCGGCACCAGGCCGGCGGCCTTGAGCTTGTCGAGCGCGGCGAACAGTTCGCCCATGCTGGCCGGCTCCTTGTCGATGCCGGCTTTTTTGAAGGCGGCCTTCGAGTACCAGATCCAGGTCTGCATGTGGATGTTGAGCGGCACCGCATAGTAGTGGCCGTCGTGCTTGATGACGTCGATCAGCGGCTGCGGCAGGATGCGGTCCCAGTCCTGGGCCCTGGCGACCAAATCGACGTTGTTGAGCATGTTCTGCTCGATGACGTCGGTGAACTGCTTGGAGGTGTTGAATTGGGCGGCGGTGGGCGGATTGCCGCCGATGATGCGGTTGATGGTGACGGCGCGCGACTGGTCGCCACCGGCGATGGCGCTGTCGACCCACACGCCGCCGGCATTGCGGAAGGCCTGCGCGACCTGCTTCACGGCGCTGGACTCGCCGCCCGAAGTCCACCAATGGATCACCTCTGCGCGGGCCGCAGCGTGGGCCGGTGCAGAAGGCAGCGCCAGCGATAGCGCAGATGCGGCGGCGCACAGCCATGCGCAGGCTGCAGCCTTCGTGCGGGGTGTGACCATTGTGTCTCCGTGTCCAGCCGTTATTTTTTTGGCACGTTGGAAACGTTACCATCGGCTTGGCCCGACTATAGCATCGGGTGAAATGAGGGTCAAACTAATCTTGCGATCAGTAATTTTGACGGGAGGGATGATTTCTACAGTGTATATGCAGCCGGCGGGATTTGGCTGAACAATACTTATCCTGGCCGCGAAATACAAAAAGCCCAGCCATGAAGGCTGGGCTAATGCTTGATGCTGGTGCCGGCTGCCGGTTTCGAACTGGCCACCTGATGATTACAAATTCCTTCGTCCCCTCAACAGTAGCTGACTTTACCTAACAAATCAGGAACTTATGGAGTTTGAGCCAACTGTATTGGCTTGATGCCTAACAATAGCGTTGACAGTCGGTTGACACCCACTTACTTGCTGACGTTTGTGGGCATCTTAGTCGAAGATTTGCCCCGTAAGGAACTGCCCAGCTCCCATACAAGCTCACGGGACGCTTGAGTACCTTCGTCGAACGAGACACTAATACTATCTCTAACCATACAAACTAGCACATGTCCGTCGACAGCTTTGACTGCACCTTCGGAATACTTCTTGTCTTCATACAGGCAGTACGACGTTGACACGTCTTGAGCTTTTGGCTTCTCAAGTGCTGGCTGAATTTTTTCGGGCGCATGTTGGGCACTGGCAGCCGTTGAAATCGCCAAGAATGCGCCTAAAAGGAAAAACTTAATCATAAACTCCTCAATCCACGTTGAATGTTGCACTGTGAAATTATTACACAAATTCGTCATCTTCGAACTTGCCAGTGCCTTCTTCGAAGCCTCCAACCTTCAGCCAGCGCTCGGCGTCGCAGTTCTTGTACAACTGACCTTTACCCCACTTGATATTTTCACCAAGCAACCTATAACAATGTCCACACATGTTCGCCCACATTGATTCCCCACGAACTTTACCATCAACAAAGTACTTTTCTCTCTTAAGCGACTTGTCACATAGGTCACAATGAGTAGGTGGCCGGATATAATATTCACCGCGGTCTTCGCCTTTCTGCACATCCGCTTTTCGATCAAGCGCGGTAACGATCGATGTTTTAGTTTCAACTAACATATCGACAGCAGCGTTGCCCACTTCGGGGTCCATCAAATCTATTGATACGTTCCCCGATTGATATTTCTTCTGTAATTCAGAAAAGAACACTTCGCCAAAAATACCCCATCCAATAAACGCAACTTTTTCGGCCCGAGGCTGTATTTGCATTCGATGAATTTCCCAAGGGTAGAATCCTTCATATGTTGGATCGCATATATTTTCTACGAATTGACTTCCAACATCAGAGATCTCTTTTAGAGCTTCCCCGTGTCCGGTTGGGCAGTATTCCTTAATCACATTCTGGAATTTTGCAAAAAACGAAGAATTTGCCAATTGCGCCTCGCCTAGCATTTCTTCAGAAAATACAAAGGGCGCCACTACCATGCAGGTAATCGAATAAGGAGCTAAACTAAAGTTCGCATGATCGCGCCAAAGGTACGCAAAGCCATGAGATCGCTGTTGGTTACCTTTGTTCGCCATCAGCTGCAAAGCAGCCCTTAGTTGGTTCTGGTGTTGATTGAGATCGTCACCATTTCGATAATTATATAAGCAAACTTGATAGCCGCAGACTTGTTCTGGCGTCAATCGATATTCGAATTCCTTGCCAGCAATCTGTTTCGGATCAATAATCTCCAAGGCTATCTTAGAGTCAGCAAGCTGTACTGGCGCTAAGCACAATAAGTTGCGGCCTTGCCAGAGGATTTGATCACGTGCATAGTGTTTTAGAAGCGTAGGCCAGACTGATGAGATTAAGACGTGCGCCATGTCGCCTTCGGCAAGTAAAGGCGAAAATTTTCTAATTCCAGCAGAGTATGCGGCAAGCTCCGTTCCAGCTTGCCGGGATGGCGCAACTATGTTTTTTAACTCAACGATAACGACTGATTGAGTATCGGGGGAATATAAGACGAAGTCCGGGCGTAAAACTTCACCTACTGCTGAAGAAATGTTTTCGTCTTCTGATATTTTAACCGTGCTGCGTATAGAAGACGAAACTTTCCTTATAGAATCTAAAATACGTGCTTCAGCATAATTTTTTGGTTCATACTTTTCAATATCTTCTTGATTTACAATGAGGTCACTTAAACCTTCTTCAGTTTCTAGATGGCTACTAAGCCATCTTTGCATCTCATTTTCTAAAGAAAATATTGTCACTAATAAACCTATTTAAAAAGTAGGCTTTATAGCAAGCTATGCTCGCGTACAACGCGTTTCGTACTTCTTCTCATCTTTGCAAGCCGGTGCGCGACTACACGCTGCCAATCGGTAGCAAAGCGCGCCAGGATCAAGCGTCGATAGGTACGGTACTTAGTATCTATTTGCTCTGCTTCAGATAAGCGTCCAACTAAACTAGCAAGTAAACGCTCCCGTGTTCCTGCATCTACACTCAGACGAAATGCTTCATCCACTTGACGGATTTTCTTTTGACGCTCATGTGGAAGGCACAATTTGTCACTAGTTACGATCAAGCCAGTCACGATTGCCGGCTTTGCGAAGTAACTTTTGATTTTATGAAAGCCATAACCAGAATTGTTTATTTCAACGGCAATTGAAGTAAGCAGAGCGCGAGTAGCGCGCTCGCCAGAGATGGTAATGTCATCTACATAGAGCGAAAAGTTACAATCTTGGACGGAGCAAAGTTTTGATATACGCTCAAACATCGGGCGATTTACCAAGAACGAAAGAATTGGACTAATACAACTACCAGTAGGCAAATGCAAGCCATGCCGCCTCGTCTTAACTGTGCACAAACGGGTGAGAATTGCAGCAATGTCCGGTGCGCATTTTAGCTGATTGGCAAAAAAGCTATGAATGCATGAAGAACGAACTGATGGGAAAAATTTCTTTATATCTATCTTTAATACGTTTACGCTGCCGATGTGTTGCTCTGCATTAGTTTTATAAGAACGCTTCTTTCGTGCGGAGTGCAAATAGTCCGGAGACGCGATACGTGAAAAATATTGTAGCAATCTCTGGTGGATAGCTTGAAGCTCACCAACCGGCTCAGTAATAAAGCGCCGCGAATCACGATCAATAAATATACGATAACACGAGCCTAATTTTTCAACTTTAGAATGGCTTAAAGCAGCGAGATCGACGTTGAGTAGTTCTGCCAACTTCTTTTTGCTTTTAAGTTGAAAAAATGGGGACTTCTCGAGTTCATACTGCTTTAGTTTTCGCGGGTTCGATCTCATCTTTCTCGGCGATCCACTCAAGTATTTTTAGCATTTTTTTGGAGATGAACGACCGAGCTTTACTAACGTTTTGTGTTCCATCCAGAGTCTCAGAAAATACAACTAGCGACGACAGTGGAACGCCAAAAACATTAGAGTAACGGTGCAAAATATCAAGAGTCGGTTCCTTTTTTCCTGACTCTAATTCTGATAAATAAGATGAAGAAATCGCTAGCTTGTCGGCCAATTGCGATTGCTTAATGTTGTGATACTGACGTATCAGCTTTAAAGCATTATTAATCATAAGAGCCTCAAAAATGGAAAGGGCGCTCGATTTAGAACAAGTCGCCGAAGAATGCAATAACATTCTTCGTCCACTCTTCTACCTTAGCTCCAACTTCCGGCAGATGTACTACCAGAAAACGCCACGTTGCCGGACGCAAAAGAATTTTTCGCAAGGCCGCTTTAGCAAACTTTACGACGACATCCCTAGTTTTTGGTGCTTCAGTATTTTGTCCTACATCTTGCGTTGGTCGTTTCGTGATTTGTTTTTTGCTACTCATTGCGTTTCCTCTTGAAGACACTAGCCACGATTGACTAGTGTGGGCAAAGCCCCCCTCGTTCTTCAAAAGGACAGAGAAAACGACCAAACTACCCCTTCATTCCATTAGTGACTGGTTGCGCCACCCTCGGCGCAACCAGGTATGCACAGTCATCGTGAGTCGTGGATTGACCCGACGGGGAGACCGAAGCATGGTGTTGGCACCAAACGGCATGCCACGAGCAAACGCTCCAAACTGCTTTCGAGGTGTCTCTGTTTACCAAATCACCCGGTCACTTTACCGCAACTTTCACCCTTTGTGCAAGAAAAGTTCGCTGACAGCGAAGTTTCTTCGCAAAAAATGCCTATTTTTTGGGGTAATCCCCCCCATTTTTAGAGCACGCTAAAAGTAGAGGTTAAGCGGCAAGGGCAAGTTTTTGTTTGGGTGTGATGCCGCCGAGGGCCATGTTCGGCCGGTCGTGATTGTAGGTCCACAACCAGCGTGTGGCAGATTCCTGGATTTCGTCGAGCGTCTCAAACAGGTGATGCGCCAGCCAATCGTACCGAACTGTCCTGTTGTAACGCTCAACATAAGCGTTTTGCTGGGGCTGGCCGGGCTGGATGAAATCGGGGCGGATTCCTCGTCTGGCAGCCCAAGCCAGGGTCACGGCGCTAATGTATTCCGCACCGTTGTCACAGCGGATCCCGTTCGGCTTGCCGCGCCATTCGATAATCCGGTCCAGTGACCTGATGACACGTTCAGATGGTAGCGAGAAGTCGACCTCGATTCCAAAGCCTTCGCGATTGAAGTCATCGATGACGTTGAACAGGCGGATGCTGCGTCCGTCGGAGAGCTGATCATGCATGAAGTCCATCGACCAGCTTTGGTTGATGGCGACCGGCACGGCCAAAGGCAGAGGTTTCTCGCGTACGAGACGATGGCGTGGTTTGATCCGCAGGTTCAGCTCAAGCTCGCGATAAATCCTGTAGACGCGTTTCCGGTTCCATTTGAAACCTTTTACGTTACGCAGATACAGGACGCACAGCCCGAAGCCCCAGTTGCGCTGGTTGTTCGTCAGCCGTACCAGCCAGTCGGCAATGACGTCGTTTTCTGCATCCAGCTTGGCCTTGTACCGGTAGCAGGTCTGGCTGATGCCGAATGCCTGGCAGGCCAACTTGATCGTGGCTAACCGCTCCGTTACGGCCCGCTGCGCCATCTCCCGCCGCTGAGATGGCGCTACCACTTATTTTGCGAGGGCCTCAGCGACAATTTCGGCCTTCAGGCGCTCCTCGGCATACATCTTCTTGAGGCGCCGGTTCTCGTCTCCCAACTCCTTCATACGGGCCATCAATGACGCATCCATGCCGCCGAACTTCGTGCGCCACTTGTAGAACGTGGCGTTGCTAATGCCGTGCTCGCGGCACAGCTCTGGTACTGGGCTGCCGGCTTCAGCCTGCTTGAGGATGGCGATGATCTGGCTGTCGGTAAGCGGGACGTCTTCATGCAGAGCTTTCTGTGTATTAAGTAGAAAATTCTACTTCTGATCGCGCTTTTTTTGTGGGGAGATTACCCTAGGTCACTCTACCCTGCAGACGACTATGATTTACGCACACCTCAGTCCTGAACATCTCCAGGAAGCACGGCACCTGAATCCGCTGACTCGGCTGGGCGCCAATCTTTGTACGGCCTCGCCTGACATACCCTTATGAAAAGGAGACTGCATGCCGAGGCAAC
>Ga0308160_10002223_pt1 | contig 24174 bp, 18 predicted proteins | sample PhyFR1_FD_201036 | JGI IMG/M metagenome (GOLD analysis project Ga0308160, IMG submission 201036) | Phyllosphere microbial communities from UC Gill Tract Community Farm, Albany, California, United States - DLSLF.R1 | ecosystem: Host-associated > Plants > Phyllosphere > Unclassified | place: USA... | reverse complement strand
CGGACGGCTTCGAGGGCACGGGCCAGCGCATCGGTGTTGTGGGCGAAGTCGACGACGGCGGCCGGCTGCTCGGCGACGAGTTGCATGCGTCCGGGGACGGCAACGGTGAACGGGTCGGCCGTGTCCAGGGCGTCCTGAAGCACAGCGGGGTCCACACCGCCGGAGAGGACCATGACCGCCGCCAGTGCGGCGTTGGCGACGTTGAAGCTGCCAGGCAGCCCGGTGTGCAGGCGCAGTTCTGCGCCGTCCGGGCCTTTGAGGGTGAACGAGGTGCCGAGGCCCCGGGGTTCTGTGGCGGCCACCGCCCAGTCTGCGGCTGCCTGCCCGTCCGTGCTGAGGGTGGTGACCGGGATGCCGGCGGTGCCGGCCAGGCGGCGGCCCCACTCGTCGTCGACCGTCACTACTGCCCTGCGGGCGCGCGCCGGTGTGAAGAGGTCGGCTTTGGTAGCGAAGTAGTCATCCATGGTGCCGTGAAGGTCCAGGTGGTCCTGCGTCAGGTTGGTGAAACCGGCCACGTCAAACAGCACGCCGTCCACGCGCTGGTATGAGATGGCGTGCGAGGAAACCTCCATGGCTGCCGCCCCCAGTCCCCGTTCGCGCATGAGTGCGAGCAGCCCGTGCACTTCGGTCGATTCGGGGGTGGTCAGCAGGCTTGGAATGGGCTCCGTGCCGGCGAGGATCTCGATGGTGCCGATCAGGCCGGACCGGGTGCCGAGGGCGCGCAGCAGTGAGTTGATGAAGTACGTGGTGGTGGTCTTGCCGTTGGTGCCTGTCACTCCAAACAGCGTGAAGTCCTCGTCGGCGCCGTCGGTGCTGCCGTAGATGGCCGCGGAGAGCGGGCCCACCACGTTGCGGGGTTTGTCCACCACGAGGACCGGCACCGGGGTGTCATTACCCAGCGCCAGCAGGCGCGCACCGGCGTCGTCGGTCAGGACGGCCACCGCCCCTGCTTCCACGGCCTGTGCCACGAAGTCCGCACCGTGGCGGGACGCTCCGGGAAGGGCGACGTACAGGTCTCCGGCTTCGACGGCCCGGGAGTTCAGGGTGATTCCCGTTACCGTGACGCCTGCTGCATGTCCGGGAACTGCGACGCCTACGGCGACGCCGATGCTCTCCAGCCGGACCGGTTCGACGGCGGCGGGCCGGAACCTGGCTTTGCTGGCAGGAGCGGCCGGAACGGCGCTGCTGTGGGACGGCGTGAACTCTGACAAGGAATCTCCGATGGTGCTAGTGGACCGTGCCCGGCTGTGGCCGCAGCGGGCGCTGCTGCAGCGTGGTGGCGCCGGGGTGCTACTTGGCGAACTGGGGCAGCCTGGCCGGTTCGCCGGTGGACGGCTGGACGTTGTAGGTCCGCAGTGCCTGGCTCATGACCGACCGGAAGACCGGCCCGTTGGTAATCCCGTAGATGCTGCCCTTGGGCCGCTGGAGTACCACCTCAACAATAAACCGCGGATCATCCATCGGCGCCATGCCCACCATGGAGGCGGTGTAGCCGCAGAAACCGGACTTGCCGTCGTCGCAGGGCGATTCCGAGGTGCCGGTCTTGGCACCGACCCGATAGCCGTCGATGGAGGCATCCTTGATCTGGCCCTCGGTGACGGCGCTTTCCAGGATGTCCTGGACCTGCTGGGCGGTGCTGTCAGAAACAACCTGGGTGGCGGGTGCTGCCGGTACCTTTTCCTCGGTTCCGTCGGGGGAAACATACGAGTCGATCAGTCGCGGCTGGAGCATCACCCCGTTGTTGGCCACTGACTGGAAGGCCCGCACGGTCTGGAGGGTGGACTGTGACACCCCCTGACCGAAGAGGACGGTGAATTCCTGCCGCCCGTCCCACTGGTCTGCGGGGGTCAGAATTCCGGAGGCGGTAGCGGGGAGCCCGATGTCCGGGGCCTCGCCAATGCCGAATTTCTGCAACCAGTCATGGCGCTGGTCCTTGCTCAGGGCCTGGCCGGCCATCACGGTGCCCGTGTTCATGGAGTAGCCCAGGATACCCGCGAGGGTGCGCTTCTCGGTGCCGTGTGAAAAGGAGTCGGTAAACGTTTGGCCGTTGACCGTATACGAGGGTGGCAGCGTGTATTCGCTGAGCGGGTTGGCCTTGCCCTCCTCGATCAGGGCCGCTGCGGTCAGCATCTTCTCCACCGAACCCGGCTCGTAGGCTGCGGTAACGGCGCGGACGCCGCGGTCCTTGGCCGCCACGAGGCCCGGGTTGTTCGGATCCGGGGAGTTGGTGTCCGCCATGGCCACCAGGTTGCCGGTCTTGACGTCCATCACAATGATGACGCCCCATTCGGCGCTGAGCTTGTCCGCCTGGCTTTGGATGGCCTGCTGCGCAAAGTACTGGAGGTCGGAGTTGATGGTGAGCTTGACGTTCTTGCCGTCCTGCGGTGCGGTCAGCTCGTCCACGCCCACCGGGATCCGGAGTCCGTCGGCCCCGATTTCGAACAGGCGCTTGCCATCCGACCCCTTCAGGAGGGCGTCCTGCGTCTGTTCGATTCCGGCCTGTCCGCTGCCACCCTCCTGCAGGAAGCCGATGATGCCGCCCGCCACGGAGCCATTGGGGTAAACGCGCTTGCTGACGCCTTCGGTCACGATGCCGGGCACCTGGAGTTTGGAAATGCGGTCCTCGACGTCCGGCTTTACGTCCTTGGCCACGATGTAGTAGCGCGACTCACCGGTAACGGCTTTGACGATGGCGTCCTTGTCCATGCCAAGGACTGCTGCCAGCTCGGTGAGGCCCTGGTCGCGGCTGACCTCGACGAGTTTTTCCTTACCGTCTACATTATCCAGGCGCCGGTAGGTCTCGGTCTTTGTATTGAGCTGCTGGTCCACCACCACGTTGTAGCGGATCACACTGTTTGCCAGAACCGTGCCGTTGGCGTCCAGGATACTGCCGCGCTCGGCAGGCAGGACCGTTTCTGTCATCCGCTTGTTGAGGGCGGCTTCAGCCATGCCACCGACGTCCAGGCCCTGTACCAGGAACAGCTTTCCGCCAACCACCAGCAGGAGCGTGAGCATGATGCCCAGGCCCAGGCGCAACCGCCTGGTGGGGTTGGGCGCTTTGCCGTTCGCTGCCTTACCGGTCCTCTGCGCCACTGATCTTCCTTGCTGTTCGTCCCTCGTGCCTGCCAGTCCCGCTCTTACTGTCCGGGCACCTTTTGCTGCGGTGCGGGAACCGTGCCGCCGTTAAGTTCTGCCGCTGAGGCCTGGCGGGCGGGCGCTGCCGCTGCGGGCGCCTCAGCGGCAGGAGCCGCTGCGGCGGGCGGGGTTTCTGCCGCCGGTTTGCGGCTTGCCAGGGGTTCACCTGTTGAGGCCGGCGGCACGACGATCAGCTGCCCGGGGACGGCCGGGGCAGGAATGACGGCACCTTCAGTGGCGCCCTTCACTGCCGGCGTGGCCTTGCCAGTGACGGACAGCGTGGAAAGGTCAATCTGGCCCTTGACGGTTGAAGCCACCATTCCCAGGTCCTTGGCCTTGGCCGCAAGGTTCTGCGGGGCCTCGAAATTCTGCACCTGCTGGGTGAGGTCCTGGTTCTGCTTGGTCAGCGTGCTTTGCTTGGCGCGCAGTTCAACCAGCTGGTACTGCGCAGTGGATACCGAGATATTCAGGACCAGGACTGCCACCAGTGCTACCGCAAGCATGGCGAAGCAGAGGACGACGAAAGGAGCACGCCGCTTGCGGGGCATGCTGCGCACCACGGACAGCGGGGTACGGCTCTTCCGTTCCTCGCGCTGCGCCGGATTGCCGGGAGCGGCGGGAAAGTTCTTGACGGCAGCGGTGCTCATGCAGCTCTCCTGGCTCTGATTCGTTCCGCCGCACGGAGCCTGGCTGAGGCGGCACGGGGGTTCTCGGCGATTTCGACGGCGGTGGGCACCTCGGTGCCCTTGGTCACGATCTTGAGTTCGGGTTTATGCTCTTCCAGTTCCACCGGAAACCCGAGTGGGGCGGAGGACTTGGAGCGGCCTTGGAGGACGGCCTTGACGATCTTGTCTTCCAGGGAGTGGTAGGACATGACCACGATTCGCCCGCCCATGCCCAGCGCATCCACGGCGGCCGGGACGGCGCGCTCCAGGACGTCGAGCTCCTCGTTGACTTCGATCCGCAACGCCTGGAAGGTCCGCTTGGCCGGATGTCCACCGGACTTGGCAGCTCCGGCAGGGACGACTGACCGGATCTGCTCCACCAGCTCTCCGGTGGTGGTGAATGGCTTCCCGCCACGTGCAGCGACGATTCGGTTCGCGATGCGGCCAGCGAACTTCTCCTCGCCCCACTTCCGGATGATCCGGACCAGCTCTTCCTCGCTGTACGTGTTGACGACGTCAGCAGCAGTCTGCCCGCGGCTGGTGTCCATCCGCATGTCCAGGGGAGCGTCGAAGGAGTAGGCGAAGCCGCGCTCCCGTTCGTCAAGCTGGAGCGACGAAACGCCAAGGTCCATCAGGATGCCGGAAATTTCGGTTACGCCGAGGTCCGCGAGGACTTCGGGGATTTCGTCGTAAACGGCGTGGACCAGGTCCGTCCTCGCGCTGAACGGTGCAAGCCGCTCCCCCGCAAGGGCGAGTGCTTCCTCGTCACGGTCGATGCCGATCAGGTGAAGGTCCGGGAACCGCTGGAGCATGGCTTCGGAGTGCCCGCCCATACCCAGCGTGGCATCGATGACGATCGGGGCCCTGCCCTGCTGCCGTGCAGCTTCGAATCCGGGGGCCAACAAATTGATGCACCGGTCCCGCAGGACCGGCACATGGCGTTCGGACGTTGGCTTCGGTTGTTCGTTCATGCCTCGTCCTTTCTCGCCGTTGTGGTAGCTGCTTTTCGTTTCCGGGATCAGATCCCCATCCGTACCTACCGTCCCGCCTGCCTGGCTCCGGGGAAGTGAGTCAGGTTGGCTGGCCGATCGGCCGGCTGGAGATCTCATCCAGGAAACTTCCTGCGTGAAACTCCTGCGTACCGCTCCGGGATTCAGAGAATGCCCGGAATGGGATCGTCCGTTTCAGAGAAGGCTGTTTCCTTCTCCGCGAGGTATTCATTCCAGGCCTGGGCGTCCCAGATCTCGGCACGGGAGCCTGCGCCGATGACGGCCAGTTCCCTTCCGAGTCCTGCGTACTCCCGGAGCGCGGGAGGAATTGTCACGCGCCCCTGCTTGTCAGGTACCTCGTCAGAGGCCCCAGAGAGAAAGACACGGATATAGTCACGGGCCTGCTTGGAGGAGATTGGCGCCTCCCGCATCTGCTCGTGGACCCGTGCAAATTCCTTCTCGCTGAAGACGTAGATGCAACGCTCCTGGCCCCTCGTGAGCACCAGCCCGCTAGCCAGTTCCTCACGGAACTTGGCGGGGAGAATGATCCGTCCCTTCTCGTCCAGGCGCGGCGAGTGAGTGCCCAGAAACACTGGCCCACCGCCTGTCCGATATCAGGAAATGCACATCCCCTATGTTGCAACCACCCTCTTATGTCCTCCACATTACTCCACTTTCCCCCACAGTCAACGCAAAATTGGGCGTGGTGAACCGCGAAATTGGGATATCGGCCGCGGAATGGCGCCATTTTCTGCGGGTGGTGGGAAGTGGAGTGGATTTCCAGGACGCAGCGGGAAGCGGAAAGCCGGCAACTGCGTGAAATGGCCGCTAACAGCGTGAAACAGGAAAAGACCCGCCGCAGCGGGTCTTTCTGTTGTTCGCTCCCCTGCCGGGGAGCGAAGTGGAGGCTCCGGGTGAGGCCCGGTTACCGGCAAGCCCTAGGGCTCACCGCGCCGGCGTTCGTCCCAACGCTCCTCAAGGTTGCTCATGAAGGAACTCCGCGGCTTGCCCGGCTTGCCGGTACTGCCCTTGGCGCCATCCTTTGCTGCCGCGGAACTGCGCATCGTCGCAAAGTACACGCCACCACCCATGACGATAAATCCAAGGACACCGACGAAGATGCTCTGCAGCGTGACGCCAACCAGCAGCAGGAACACGCCTGCCAAGGCACCGAGGACGCCGATCACCACATGCCTGGTTGACCACGAACGCCCGGGGTCCGACCCCATGGAGTTCGCAAACTTCGGGTCGTCCTCGTGAAGCTGCTTCTCCAACTGCTCAAGCAGCTTCTGTTCGTGCTCCGACAGCGGCATCACGACCTCCTTCGTAGGCCAACGTCCGGGCTGGTCCCAGAAATTACTCCTGCACCCTTAACGGCTGGTGCGCCTGTTCGGTTCCCGTCTTCCCGCCTGGGCAGGAAGTTGAACCGGGCGCACAGCCGCCGGAGCGGAAGTATGTCCAAAACGGTCCGGCAGTAGTCCAATCACTCAAAAACTATGTATCTCTAAGGATAGTTTGTTGCGGTCCGTTCTGAAAGACGGCGATTTCTTCCGAAACACGGGAACGGCCGTTTTTTGGTCCGTTTTAGCCCGCACCGTTTCCCGGTTCCATCAGACGGGCCGGAAGGACCGACTTGGAGCCGAATTTTCGAGTGACCTCGTCCAGGACCTGCTCTGCGGCGCGCCAGTTCTCATCCCGCCGGTCGATGGTGAGCTGCACCGAGGTTGTTGCCGTGTCCTCCAGCTGCTCGGCCCGCACCCCCACCAGCCGGACGGACATGGCACGGTGCCCGACTGACTCCAGCAACTGGACCGCCACAGCATAGATCAGCTGTGCACTGTCAACGGGAGCCTGCAGCGTGCGGCTGCGGGTAATGGTGGAAAAGTCCGCAAAGCGCAGTTTCAGGGCCACGGTCCTTGCCACCATGCCGGAGCTTCGCAGGCGTCCGGCCGTGCGGTGCGACAACCGAAGGAGCTCGCGGTGGAGGAGGGCGTCATCGGAGGTGTCAACCGCAAAAGTCTCTTCAGCTCCGATGCTCTTTTCCAGCCGCACGGGCGTAACCGGCCTGGGGTCGATGCCCCAGGAAAGCCGGTGCACGTGCTCACCCCCGGCGCCGAGCATCCGGCGGAGAGTGGAGACGGGAGTGGCAGCCACATCCGCCACCGTCCGGATTCCCATTCGTGCCAGGACTTCAGCTGTCTTTGCCCCCACACCCCACAGCGCTCCCACCGGCAGGCTGTGCAGATACGGCACGGTTTGATCGGGGCCGATGAGCAGCAGGCCGTCCGGTTTGCAGCGGGTGGAGGCGATTTTCGCCACGAACTTCGATTCGGCGATGCCCACAGATGCCGTGATGCCGAGCTCGGAAGCGACCCGGCGCCGAATGAGTTCACCGATTTCCCTCGGGGGGCCCAGCCTGCGGATCGCTCCGGTGACGTCCAGGAAGGCTTCATCAACGCTGAGCGGCTCCACCAGTTCAGTCACGGATTCGAAGATGGCCATCAGCTGGGCCGAGACCTCGTAGTACAGCTTGTGCCGCGGTTCGATGATGACAGCCTGCGGGCACATCCGGGCGGCGACGGCCATGGGCATGGCTGACTTAACGCCAAAGGCGCGCGCCTCATAGGAGCCGGACAGGACCACTGAGCGCTCCCCCGGAAAGCCGACGATCACTGGCTTGCCGCGAAGTTCGGGGCGTGTCCGCAGTTCGACCGAGACGAAGAAGGCGTCCATGTCCACGTGCATGATGCACTTCCGCCTGCCGCCCGGAAGGCGTGCTGCGGCTGGCTGGTTTCTAGCGTCGGGCCCCACGGCTGCAATCCTATCCGTAGGTACTGACTAAACTGGAGGCTGAATCCGGCATCAACACCAGGAGGAAAGTCCCTGTGACGGTCATTGGAAACTTCAAACCGGCTGGCCTGGCCGTTCTTGCCGCAGGTGCGGCACTGGCCCTGGCAGCCTGCAGCCCGGCCCCGTCACCGGCACAGCCGTCACCATCCTCCCCCGCCACTGTGCCTGCAACTGCACATGCGACTACTACTGCGTCGGCCAGCCCCAGCGCCTCGCCCAGCACCTCAGCTACGGTGGGGGCCCTCGTTGACGGCTTCCCGCAGCAACTCCTCCCCCTGATGCCGAACGCGACCGTTGTATCCAGCAGCTTTGACAAGTCGTCCGCGCCCGCAACCGCCGCCCTGGTGGCGACAGTCGCCGGGCCCACGTCCGCCGTCGTCGACTTCTACACGAAGGCGCTGGAAGCGCAAGGCTTCAAAGCGGTGCCCGGTGACGCCGTCGGGGCCGTGGCCTCCAAGGACTTTGTCCGCGGTGACAGCGAGACTGTTAACCTCTCGGTGGTTGAGGCGTCCGGAGTGGCGACTTTCACTATCGGCGCCAACGTGGCTGCTGAGTCCGCCAAGTGACGGGCGCCGAGCAGCTAAGGAACGAACAGGCCGACTTTGTGGCTTCGGTGGCCGGGGAATTGACTGGTTTCCTCACCTCCCGCCAGGGGATCATGTCCGGCATCTCCCCGGACATCGACCCCATCATGGGGTCAATTTCGAACCTCGTCACCGGCGGTAAGCGCCTGCGCGCCCTGATGTGCTACTGGGGCTGGCGCGGGGCGGGCGGAGACGCCGGCGCCGCTGAGGTGGTGGCGGCAGGTGCAGCCCTCGAACTCTTCCAGGCCGCCGCCCTGATCCATGACGACATCATCGACCGCTCGGATACCCGCAGGGGCGGACCCAGCGTCCACCGCAGGTTCAGCCAACTCCACGAAGCCCAGGGCTGGGCCCTGGACAGCGGGCGGTTCGGGCAGGCAGCAGCAATCCTCGCCGGCGACCTGTGCCTGTCCTTCAGCGAAGAGGCATTCACGGATATCGGCGAACGGGCGGCTTCGGGCAGCCGGGCACGATTGATCTTCAACCTCATGCGGGCGGAAGTCATGGCGGGGCAGTACCTGGACATCCTGGAAGAGGTGGCCGGCCCGGTCCGCGACCGCGCGGGCGCCGTCAGCCGTGCGCAGTCGATCATCAGGTTCAAAAGCGCCAAGTACTCCACGGAGCACCCCCTGGCCCTGGGCGGCGCCCTGGCCGGCGCCACCAACGATCTTCTGCGCGGCTATTCAGCGTTCGCCCTTCCCTTGGGCGAGGCATTCCAGCTTCGCGACGACGTCCTGGGCGTTTTCGGGGACCCCCTCACCACCGGGAAACCGGCCGGAGATGACTTGCGCGAGGGCAAGCGCACGGTACTCGTGGCGCTGGCCCTGGACCAGGCTTCTCCGGCCGAGTCCGCCTTCATCGATTCCAGGCTGGGAAGTCCGGAACTGGACGACGGGGACGTCCAGGAGATCCGCCGGATCATCGAAGACTCAGGAGCGCTGCAGGCCACCGAAGTGCTGATTGGTGAATACGGCAACGCGGCCTACGGGGCCCTCGAGGCGCTGCAGCTGGATGAGCTGCCCAAGACCGCACTCAGGAGGCTGGCCGAGGCTACCGTCAGCCGGGCCTCCTGAGGACAGCAGTTACCAGGCCAGCGTCTGCGCCCTGCGCCGGATCTCGGTCTTCCGCCCCTCACGCAGGGCGTCAATCGGCCGGCCGCGCAGCGACTCGTCCGGAGTGAAAAGCCACGTGATCAGGTCTTCGTCGGAATAGCCGGCGTCGGCCAGCACCACAATGGTGCCTTTAAGGCTGTCCACCACCTGGCCGTCCTGGAGGAATTCTGCCGGTACTGAGCGGATATTCCGTTCGCCCACACGCGCAGCCACGAGGGCACGCTCATCAATAAGGCCATGGACCCTGGTAATGGAAACATTCAGCAATTGGGCGACATCGGGGAGGGGCAACCATTCGCCCACGAGGTTTTCTACGTTACTCACGAATCAAGGTTGCCACGGTGCGCGGTCCGGCGCCTAGTCGATTCATGCGCCCAGTGCTCCTGCCCTGCGGACACTCCGAAATTCTTCCTTACGGCAAAAGCGCGAATTCTTGTGCTAACCGCGAATTCATGAGAGATTCTCACTGTTCACACTCGTAACAAAGATCACTCGAGTAACAGTAGTATCAAGCACTAATGCGGCACCCCCGTCCGCACCCGCAGTTGAGAAGAGGATCCCTTACATGACGATGTCCCGCTCGCCGAAGCAGCCCCCCAGGCCGAGCTTGCCGATGATTGCTGCGACGACGGCGGCACTGCCGGCGGTTGTCCTGTCGTCCCTGGCCCTCGCACAGCCGGCCACGGCCCAGCAGCCGGCCAAATCACTCCCCGCGACCCTGACCGCGGCGATGAACGCGCAGGCGGCAGCCAAGGCCACGGCAACGGTCATTCCGGCCTCGTCCGTTTCCACCACGATTCCGGCGGCCTTTAAACCGGCACAGAATTCTGCGCCTGCCGAATATACAGTCGCCCGCGGAGACACCATCAGCGCCATCGCCGGAAAATTCAACCTGAACACCGGGGAAGTGCTCAGGCTGAACAATCTGCAGGCGAGCACCATCATTTACCCGGGGCAAAAGATCAAGCTGTCCGGCAGTCCTGCCGCAGCAGCCCCGGCCCCCGCCGCGCCGGCCGCTGCGCCCGCTTCGGCCGCCGGTGCCACCTACACCGTCAAGCCAGGTGACACGTTGGGCGCCATCGCCGCCCGGCACAACGTGAGCCTTGGGGATGTCTTCAGCTGGAACAACCTCAACATGAGGTCCATCATCTACCCCGGCCAAAAGATCAAGGTGGGCGCCGGTTCGCAGGCACCTGCTGCCCCCGCGGCGGCAGCGGCACCGGCGGCCTCACTCGCCAACACCTCAGCCCCGCAGGCTCCGGCGGCGGGCTCCTACACCGTCAAGGCGGGCGACACCCTCTCAGCCATCGCATCGCGCCATGGGGTGAAGCTGCCCGAACTGCTTTCCGCGAACGGGCTGAACCTCGGCTCCATCATTTACCCGGGCAACAAACTGAACGTCCCCGGCTCAGGCTCGCAGCCTGCTGCTGCGCAGCCGGCAGCGCCCGCAGCCCCGCTGGTACCGAGTTCCTTCCTTGGGTTCACCTACCCGCCGGCAGTGGTGAGCTCCGCGAATGAGAACAAGGCACTGCTGAATGCTTCCCCGGTCCCGTCCCGGGCAGAGATGCAGAACATCGTGGCAGACACCGCCCGCCGCATGGGTGTTGAGCCGTCACTGGCCCTGGCGTTCGCCTACCAGGAGTCCGGCTTCAACCAGCGCGCGGTCTCCCCCGCCAATGCCATCGGAACCATGCAGGTTATCCCCAGCTCCGGCCAGTGGGCCTCGGACCTGGTGGGCCGCAAACTGAACCTGCTCGATCCCTACGACAACGCCACGGCAGGAGTTGCGATCATCCGCCAGCTGCTGGCTACCAGCAAGGACCGGGATACGGCGATCGCAGGCTACTACCAGGGCCAGTATTCGGTAAGCAAGTACGGGATGTACGACGACACGAAGGCCTATGTGGCGGCCATCAAGGCACACCAGAAGAACTTTGGCTAAAGCCTTGGCCGGCCCGGTGTGACCGGGCCGGCAGCAGCTGATGGAACGGGTTCGGGCCGGTTGACGGCCCGGACCCGTTCCATTGCAACTAGGATCGGAGGGTGCAGGAAAACGTGTCTGACCCCCTTGTAGGAACGCTGGTGGATAACCGCTACGCCATCAGGTCCAAGCTGGCGCGGGGCGGCATGTCCACTGTTTACCTTGCCGAGGACCAACGGCTGGAACGTGATGTGGCCCTGAAAGTGCTGCATCCCCACTTCTCCGCCGACGAAAGTTTCCTGGGCAGGCTGGGCCGTGAAGCCAAGGCCGCCGCGAAGCTGTCCCATCCCCACGTGGTGGGTGTCCTCGATCAGGGCAACGACGGCCACACGACGTATCTGGTGATGGAGTACATCAAGGGACACACCCTGCGGGACGTCATCACTGACAAGGGCGCCCTGCCGCCACGGCTGGCGCTGGCCCTGATCGATCCGGTGGTGGAAGGCCTTGCGGCAGCGCACGCAGCCGGTTTTATCCACCGGGACGTCAAACCCGAGAATGTCCTCATCGCCGACGACGGCCGGATCAAGGTGGGAGACTTCGGCCTTGCCCGGGCCGTGACGACGTCCACCAGCAGCGGGGCGCTGATCGGAACGGTTGCCTACCTCTCCCCCGAGTTGGTTTTGGGCCGGCCCGCCGATGCCCGCAGTGACGTTTACTCCGTTGGCATCATGCTTTACGAAATGCTGACCGGCAAGCAGCCCTTCGGCGGAGACGTTCCCATTCAGGTGGCCTACCAGCACGTTAACAGCACGGTGGGTCCGCCGTCCGCGCTCGTTCCGGGCCTGGCAGCTGAAGTGGATGAACTCGTACAGTGGTGCACCGCAAACGATCCCGAGAACCGTCCGGTTGATGGAAGCGCACTGCTGCAGGAACTCCGCCATATCCGCACCAACCTGACAGACTCCGAACTCGACCTGCAGCCACCGGCAGCGCTGGGAGCCTCCCCTCACGGCATGCCCGGGTTCACGGGGCTGCCCGGCGCAACGGATCCCTCCGCCGGGCCCAGCCATACAGAGTTCATCCCGCACATCAGCAATCAGACGTCCGTCATGCCCGCCGGCCGTCCCCTGCCGCCTCCCTTCCAGCCGGCAGGCCACGTCACGGCCGCCCGCAACCCGACGCCGGCACCCCGCACCGGCCACACCCTCACCCCGCCCGGCGAAGACGAGAGTCCGGCCTGGGCCCCGGTTCCCCCGGCGTTGAGCAAGCGGGCCCAGCGCAAGGCGGAAAAGGACGATGAAAGGGCCCGCGCACGGGCTGCAGCAACACCGGCCCGAAGCCTGCGTGAAGGCAGCCCACGGCGGAGGGGCATTCTCTGGATCATCGTCCTGGTCATTGCTGCGCTGCTTGCCACCGGAGCCGGCTGGTTCTTCGGGATGGGGCCGGGTGCAGCGGCAGCCATACCGGCGGTGGCCAACAGGACCGTAGCGGAGGCTCAGCAACTGCTGAGCGATGAAGGATTCCGTTCGACCACCAGCGACGTCTTCGACGATGCCGTTCCTTCAGGCCGGGTGGTAGGCAGCGACCCGCAGGCGGGAGCGGAGATCCGCAAGTTCCAGCCGGTTTCACTGCTCGTATCGAAGGGCCCCCAGCTTTATCCCCTGCCGGAACTGACGGCCGGCTCCCTCGACGAGGCCAAAAACGCCCTCAACGCCGCCGGAATGGCGCTGGGCAAAGTAACCGAACAGTTTGATGAAGGGACCTCGGCGGGAACCGTGCTCTCCCAGAATCCTGCAGCCGGTACTCCTGCCCGGCGGGGCACTGCGGTGGCAATGGTTGTCTCCAAGGGCCCCGAGCCCATTGCCGTCCCCTCAGTGGTGGGGAAGGCGGAGAACCAGGCCGTTGACGCCATCGAGGCAGCAGGCCTGAAGGCGGAGGTCGCCAAGGACGAGGTCTTCGACAGGAAGGTCCCCGAAGGCGCCGTGGTCAGCCAAAGTCCTGCCAACGGGACGTTGACCCGCGGCGGAACGGTCACCTTGACCATTTCGAAGGGTCCCCGGATGGTGGAGGTCCCAAGTTATATCGGCAAGCAGGCCGGGGAGGCCGAACAAGCTTTGCGGAAGCTTGGATTCGAGGTCCGTCTTAACAAGGTCCTGGGCGGATTCTTCGGCACCGTCAGGGACCAGGATCCAGTGGACACCGAAGTTCCTGAAGGGTCCGTCATCACCCTGACAGTGGTGTAGGCCGGGTAGTGCAGGAGGGGCGCCTCGCGGTGCCCCTCCTGCAGCGCCGTCGCAGCGCGGAAAACGCGCGGCCCACGGGGTTTCCAGTCAGTTTTTGGCGAGTGCCCCGGCCACCAGGAAGGCCATTTCGAGTGACTGCATGTGGTTCAGGCGGGGATCGCAGACAGACTCGTAGCGGTCCAGGAACGCGTCCTGGTCGATCGGGTCCGCGCCGCCCAGGCACTCCGCAACGTCGTCACCGGTCATCTCGGCGTGCAGGCCGCCCGGTACCGTGCCCAGGGCGTGGTGCACCTCGAAGAAGCCGCGCACCTCGTCGATGACATCGTCGAAGTTGCGGGTCTTGTACCCGTTCGGTGAGGTGACCGTGTTGCCGTGCATGGGGTCGGTGACCCACAGGACCTGAGCGCCGGACGCCGTGACCTTTTCGACGACGGCGGGCAGCTTTTCACGGATGTTGCCGGCTCCCATGCGGGTGATGAAGGTCAGGCGGCCCGGTTCGCGTTCCGGGTCCAGCTTGTCGATAAGCCGCAGGGCGTCGTCGCCGGTGGTGGACGGGCCGAGTTTCACGCCGATGGGGTTGCGCACCCGCGACAGGAAGTCGACGTGGGCGTGGTCGAGTTCGCGGGTCCGCTCCCCGATCCACAGGAAGTGGGCCGATGTGTCGTAGGGGAAGCCCGTCCGCGAGTCGATCCGGGTCAGTGCGCGTTCGTAGTCGAGCAGCAGCGCTTCGTGGCTGGCGAAGAACTCCACCCGCTTGAGTGCCTCGAAGTCCGCGCCGCAGGAGTCCATGAACTTAATGGCGCGGTCGATGTCGCGCGCCAGGGATTCGTAGCGGGCGTGCGCCGGGTTCTCGGTGAAGCCCTTGTTCCACTGGTGGACGGACCGGAGATCGGCGAAACCGCCCTGCGTGAAGGCCCGGATGAGGTTCAGGGTGGACGCGGACGTGTGGTAGGCCCGCAGCATCCGGGACGCGTCGTGGCCGCGGGACTCGGGGGTGAATTCGTATCCGTTGACGATGTCGCCCCGGTAGGCCGGCAGGGTCACGCCGTCCCGGGTCTCGTCGTTGGAGGAGCGGGGCTTGGCGAACTGTCCTGCCATCCGGCCCATCTTGATCACTGGCATGGCCGCGCCGTAGGTCAGCACCACCGCCATCTGGAGGATGGTCTTCACCCGGGCGCTGATCTTGTCTGCCGTGGCTGCCTCGAAGGTCTCCGCGCAGTCGCCGCCCTGAAGGAGGAACGCCTTGCCTTGCGCTGCGGCGGCCAAGCGCTCCCGGAGTACGTCCACTTCGCCGGCGAACACCAGCGGCGGAAGCACCGAAAGCTCCTTCACGGAGGCATCGAACACGTCCCTGTCCTGCCAGCTGGGCTGCTGCGAGATGGGCAGCCCGCGCCAGTCGTCAAGTCCGGGATAGGTGGCGGCGCCGCTTTGGGAGTTGCCGGACAGCGGAAAGGCGGGGTTTGCAGATAGCTGAGTCACCATCTAAGACTAGCGTCCGCGCAGGTCGGCTGGACACCGTGCCGTCACGGTTCCCGGCCCCTGCGTCACAACGGATGGGCGGCGCCGGGACACCCATCCTCCGGGCACCCGATCAGTGTGCCGCCGGCTCCCCGCCGGAGTCTCCGCCAGCCGGCGGCGACTCCAGTGGCTCCGCTGAGGCGGCAGGCTCGCCGGGCTTGCCGGCGAGGCGCAGCTTCACCACGGCAGCGTATTCGTCCACGTATTCCTGCCCCGACAGCCGCTGCAGTTCCAGCATGATGCGGTCCGCCACCGTCCGCTGGGTGCCACGGTCCCCGGCCTGGTCCTGGTAACTGCTGAAGTCGAGCGGTTCACCGAAAATCATTCCAATCCGCCGGATGTTGGGGAGCCGTTTTCCGATGGGCTGCACCTTGTCCGTGCCGATCATCGCCACGGGAATAACGGGGACCCCGGCCTCGAGGGCCAGCCTGGCAACACCCACCTTGCCCCGGTACAGCTTGGCATCGGGGCTCCTGGTCCCTTCCGGATAGATCCCCAGCAGGCCGCCGTGGGTCAGCACGTCCATGCCGGCACTGAGGGAGGCCGCAGAAGCTGCGCCGCCGGACCTGTCCATGGGCAACTGGTTGGTGAGCCGAAAAAAGAGCGCGGTCAGGCGGCCCTTGATTCCGGTGCCGGTGAAGTATTCCGACTTGGCCAGGAAGACCACCGGGCGGCGGACCATCAGTGGCATGAAGATCGAGTCGGAAAACGAGAGGTGGTTTGAGGCGATGATCGCGGCGCCCTCGGCCGGAATGTTGTCCAGGCCCTTGACCCAGGGGCGGAAAAGAAGCTTCAGAACAGGACCGAGGAAAATCCTCTTCATGACCCAATAAAACACGCGGTGAACCTCTCGGAAGGTCGGCCCCAGGCTCCGCTCCGGGCCTGTTTCAGCAGTTCAGATGCAACCCTACTCTAGTGAGATTTATCCGGAACAGTGACACGATGTAGGCATGACTGAAAGCAGCACACCGCCCCGCCCCGCCGCGTTCAGTTATCCCGGCCATGGCCCCAATGCGGACATCGGCATCGCCATTTGCCACGGCTTCACGGGAAGCCCGCTCAGCGTGCTGCCGTGGGCGGAGCATCTCGCCGCCCAAGGCTATGCGGTAACCGTCCCCCTGCTGCCCGGCCACGGAACGGACTGGCGGCAACTCGCCCAGACGGGGTGGCGCGATTGGTTCGGCAGTTTCGAGGCGGCCTACCTCGATCTTTCCGCCAAGACATCCACCTGTTTTGTGGCGGGCCTGTCCATGGGCGGTGCGGTGGCCCTGCTCACCGCCGCCCGGCATAAGACGGCCGGCGTGAGCATCGTCAACCCCGGCCTGAGTTTCTATGACCGGCGCGTCCGGGTGATCGGGCTGCTGAAGTTCTTCCAGCGCACCACCATTCCCGTTCCGGAGGAACATTCGACGGCGCCCGCCACGGAAGACGGCGACTACTCGCGGACACCCCTGGCGGCAGTGCACGAACTCAAGAAGCTGTTCAACGCAACACTTCGGGAACTGCCTGCGGTCACGGCACCGGTGCAGGTCTTCAAATCCGTGACCGATGAGGTGGTACCGCCCACCTCCCTGGAACTGCTGAGGGCACGGCTGCGCGACAGGGTGACAGAGGTGATTGAACTTGCGGGCAGTGGCCACGTGGCTACGCTGGACGTTGACGCGCCGGAAATCTTCACCCGATCAAGCGGGTTCTTCCGCGACCATGCCCGCCAATCCAGCCCTTCGGAGACCCCATGACTGCCGGCCCGGACCACAGTCCCTTTAGCAGTGCCACCAGCGGCTCGGGGCCACGGGCAGGCGTAGTGCTGTCGCATGGGTTCACAGGCAGCCCGCACAGCCTGCGCGGCTGGGCGCAGGCGCTTGCCGGGGCCGGCTTCGCGGTGCGGATGCCGCTCCTGCCGGGCCATGGCACGAGCTGGCAGGAACTGTCGCGCACGCGGTGGCAACAATGGCACGGCGCCTTGGATGATGCGTTCCTTGAACTCGACGCCGAATGCGACCATGTTTTCGCTGCCGGGCTGAGTATGGGCGGGGCCCTTGCGCTGCGGGTCGCTGCCACGCGGCCGGTGGCCGGCCTGGTCCTGGTCAACCCCGGGCTGGTGATTGATGACCCGCGCGCTCCGTTGGCAGGCATCCTGAAGCTGGTCATGAAGAGCACCCCTGCCATCGCCAACGACATCCTGAAGGCGGGTATCGATGAAGGCGCTTATCCCCGCACTCCCGTCGCCGCAGCACACGAACTGAACAAAATGTTCAAGGACACCGCCCGGCTGCTCCCCCGCATCACGGCACCGGTGCAGGTCTATCGGTCCGCCGTGGACCATGTGGTGTCGGACTCCAGCATTTCCGTCCTGCGCCGCGGCTTGACCCATGCGCCCCTGGAGCTGGTCCGGCTGGAGAACAGCTACCACGTGGCCACCATGGACAACGATGCCGAACAGATATTCCAGGGTTCGGTGGACTTCATCCGGGCAACGCTTGCTGCGCTGGCACCCGGCGTGGCGGCTCCCGCGGGCTCCGGGGAGGCCGGAAATGAACAGGCCTGATTCCGGATCCGCGGACCAGGGCGCCAACCAGGACGACGCCGTCTGGCTCGACCTGGTGGCACGGCTGGAGGCGGACACTCCTCCGCCGGAGCGCAACGTGCCGGATTCTGTTGCCAAGCCGGCCGGGCCGGCGTCCTTCCGTGACTTTGATCCCCTCAATCTGTCCGGTGCCGCACCCATTGAACGTTCGGCCGCCGAGCGCCTGGACAGCCAACGCGGAGAGCCGCGAGATGACGATACTCCGGAGGCGCCGCCGGCCGGCCCGCGCGACTACGGCGTTGAGGATGACGGAGGCGACTTCGTGCCCGGGGAGCCCCCCAGCCTTTCCGGGACAGACCCCATGACAATGCTGGCCTGGCTGGCCGCAGTCGGCGGGCCCATCGCGCTGCTGCTGTCCACGATGTTCTGGCGATCGGCGCCCGTGCTGGCCATTTGGGGCATCGTTGCTGCATTTGTTGCCGGCACGGTGTACCTCATCATGAAACTTCCGCAGGAGAAGGACGAGGACGACGACGGCGCCCGGGTCTGAGCAGTCAGCTGCGGACCCTGCCGCTCACGCGGGAGAGGTCGGCGGCACCGATCAGGCCGGCGTTGGGTCCAAGGTGGGCCAACTGGATACCGGCGGCCGGCCGGAAGCCACGGCCCGTCAGGTTCCTGGCAAATGCCTTCCTGGCGGGCTCCACGAGGAGATCGCCTGCTGAACACAGGCCTCCGCCGATGACGAACAGTCCCGGGTCGAGTGCGGCCGCCAGGTTGGCAAGCCCCAGGCCGAGCCACTCCCCCACCTCTTCGATCAGTTCGCGCGATGCCGTATCCCCGGCGAGGGCGAGTTCGGTGACGATGGCTCCGGTAATGGTCTCTGCGCGGCCACCGACCGCAGCCAGAAGGTCCTGGGCCATGGGCGAGTTGCTGCTGGCAAGGATCCTCGCTTCCCGGCCGAGGGCGTTGCCGGAGGCATATTGTTCCCAGCAGCCGCGGTTGCCGCATTCGCAGCGGTGGCCGCCAGGCATGATGACCTGGTGGCCGAACTCACCGGCCACGCCGAAGCGGCCGCGTTCCACCCGGCCGTCCATCACCATGGCCCCACCGATTCCGGTGCCAAGGGTGATGCATACCAGGCGGCTTTCCCCTTGCCCGGCGCCGAACCGCCACTCGGCCCACGCGGCGGCGTCGGCGTCGTTGGCCAGCAGCACCGGGCGCCGCAGGAGCTGCTGGAGGTTGGCGCGCAGGGGCTCGTTCCGCCAGGCGAGGTGGGGACTGAAAAGGACAGTGCCGCCGTCGAGGTCCATCCAGCCCGCGGCCCCGATGCCCACCGACCGGATCCGCCGCCCGCTGCCGAGCTCTTCGACCAGTTCCACGATGACCCGTTCCACAGCCCTGGGATCAGTGCCGGGCGTGGTGCGGCGGGCTTCGCTGAGGATCCGGCCTTCCTCGTCCACCACACCTGCAGCCACCTTGGTGCCGCCGATGTCGATGCCGATCGCCAATCCCCTGCGGCCCAGGCGCGCCCGCCCCCGGGAACCTTTTCCCTGCCCTGATGTGGCACGGTACGGGGCGGACCGCCGCTTCCACGGCGCGGATCGACGGAGGTGGCCGGCCTGGTCGCCGGAGGGCGGTGCGTACATAGTCCCCAATTCTAGGCTCGCGGCCGGGCCTCCGGAGCCGGGGCACGCTGGCTCCGGACCCGCCGCTGCCGCATTGACGGCTAAGTTACTGGCCAGTAACTTTAGATACAGCACTGTCCTGCGGCGGCATACTAGGCTTGTTACATGCCCCCTGCGGGACGACGGATATCAAAGGAGCTATAGTGCGCCAATTCAGTGTTCCGCCCCTTGTTGTTGTTCCACCGGAGACCAACATCACCGACCTGCTGCTGCGGCAGGCCAAAAAGGCCAGCAACCCGGCACTGTTTTCCCGCCTTGACGCATCCGGCTCCTGGCAGAACGTCTCCGCCACCGATTTCCTGGCTGACGTTAACGCCTTGGCTAAGGGTCTGATGGCCAGTGGCGTGGGTGCCGGCGACCGCGTGGGAATCATGTCCCGGACCCGCTACGAATGGTCCCTGGTGGACTTCGCCATTTGGTTTGCGGGCGCCATCTCGGTTCCAATCTATGAGACCTCGTCCCCTTCCCAGGTGGCCTGGAACCTTGGTGATTCCGGGGCCGTCGCCGCATTCGGCGAATCCGCACACCACGAAAACATCATCCTGCAGGCCGTCAACGCCGAAGGCCTCACCGACTTGAAGCACGTCTGGCAGCTGGAAGGCGACGGCCTGGATGCCCTCCGCGAGGCCGGGCGTGGCGTCAGCGATGACGAGCTCGAGTCGCGGCGGAGCACTGCCGTCCTCGCCGATACGGCCACCATCATCTACACATCCGGCACCACCGGGCGGCCCAAGGGTTGCGAGCTGACGCACGGGAACTTCGTGGAGCTCTCGGACAACGCCCTGGCCATCATCGGCGAAATCGTCCACGAGGACGCCAAGACCATCATGTTCCTTCCACTGGCACATGTCTTCGCACGGTTCATCTCCGTCCTTGCCATGGCTGCCGGGACCACTGTGGCGCACACGCCGGACATCAAAAACCTGCTCGCGGACCTGCAGAGCTACGAGCCCACCTTCATCCTGGCCGTGCCACGGGTTTTCGAAAAGGTCTACAACTCGGCCATGACCAAGGCGGAGGACGGCGGCAAGGGCGCCATCTTCCACCGGGCCGCCGATACCGCCATCGCGTACTCGAAAGCACGCCAGGAAGGCCGCGTCGGGCTGGGCCTCAAGCTCCGCCATGCGCTGTTCGACAAGCTGGTGTACGGCAAGCTGCGCGCAGCGATGGGCGGCCATGTGGCCCACGCCGTGTCCGGCGGCGGCCCGCTCGGCGAACGCCTGGGCCACTTCTTCCAGGGCATCGGCATGCAGGTACTCGAGGGGTACGGCCTGACCGAAACCACTGCCCCCATCTCGGTCAACACCCCGTCCCGGATCAAGATAGGGTCCGTGGGCAAGCCGCTGCCCGGTAACGCCGTAAAGATCGCCGAAGACGGTGAAATCCTCACCCAGGGCGTCTGCGTGATGCGCGGCTACTACAAGCGCGACGACCTCACCGCGGACACGTTCGACGACGGCTGGTTCCGTACCGGAGACATCGGCCGGCTCGACGAGGACGGCTTTGTCTGGATCACCGGCCGCAAGAAGGAGATCATCGTAACGGCCGGCGGCAAGAACGTGATCCCCGCCCTGCTGGAAGACCAGATCCGGGCCGACGCCCTGGTCTCGCAGGTCCTCGTAGTGGGTGACAACCGCCCGTTCATCGGCGCCCTGGTCACCCTTGACCAGGAGGCGCTGCCGGGCTGGCTCCAGCGGCACGGGCTTCCAGCCGGCACCTCGCTGGAGGAGGCAGCAGAGAACCCTGTGGTCAAGGCAGCGGTGCAGGACCTGATCACCGCCGCCAACGGGTCTGTGTCCCAGGCCGAGGCCATCAAGTCGTTCCGGATCGTTCCGGCCGACTTCACCGAGGCGTCCGGACATTTGACGCCGTCCATGAAGGTAAAGCGGGCACAGGTGATGAAGGATTTCGAGACCATTATCGAGGAGATGTACTCGGCACCCCGCTCCTGACCCAAGCACTGCTGCACTCATGACGAAAAGGTCCTCCCGGCTGCTGCCGGGAGGACCTTTTCATTGCCTTACGTGCTGGACCGGGCTACTGCTCCACAACCAGGAGCAGGTCTCCGCCCTGAACCTGCTCCACCGCGGAGATGGCCAGCCTGGACACCTTGCCGCCCACCGGCGTCGTAATGGAAGCTTCCATCTTCATCGCCTCGATAGTGGCCACGGTATCGCCGGCGTTCACCGTGTCTCCCGCCTTCACGGTGACAGTGACGGCCCCGGCGAACGGCGCGGCGACGTGGCCCTGCTGCGCCGGATCCGCCTTCTCGGCAGCCTTGACGTTGCTGACCACTGACCGGTCCCGCACCACCACGGGCCGGGACTGGCCGTTGAGGGTGCACATCACGGTGCGCATGCCCTTCTCGTCCGGTTCCGAGACTGCTTCGAGTGAAGCAATCAGCCGGACGCCGCGCTCCAGCGTGATCTCGTGCTCGGTGCCCTGCTGCAGCCCGTACAGGTAGTCGCGCGTGTCCAGGACAGAGATGTTGCCGAAGGTCTCGACACTCTTCAGGTAGTCCTTGGTGGGGCCGGCGAACAGCAGCCGGTTCAGGGTGTGCTGGCGGGTCTTGGAGTCGGACTTGAGCGCGGCACTGTCCTCGGCGCTGAGCTCGACGTCGCGGACCTTGATGCTGCGTCCCTGGAGGGCCTTGGTGCGGAAGGGCTCCGGCCACCCTCCGGGAGGGTCCCCGAGTTCGCCGGAAAGGAATCCGATGACGGAGTCGGGGATGTCGTAGTTCTGCGGGTTCTCGTTGAAGTCCGCGGGATCGGCGTTGAGGCCCACCAGGTGCAGGGCGAGATCACCCACCACCTTGGATGAGGGCGTCACCTTTACCAAGTGGCCGAGGATCCGGTCAGCGGCCGTGTACATGTCCTCGATGGCTTCGAACCGCTCCCCCAGGCCCAGTGCCATGGCCTGCTGGCGGAGGTTGGAAAGCTGGCCGCCGGGGATCTCGTGCTTGTAGACCCGGCCGGTGGGACCGGGCAGGCCCGACTCGAACGGTGCGTACACCCTGCGGACGGCCTCCCAGTACGGTTCCAGGGAACTGACGGCGTCAAGGCTCAGACCGGTGTCACGCGGCGTGTGGGCCAGCGCCGCCACCAGGGCCGAGGCCGACACCTGGCTGGTAGTGCCGGCCAGGGAGGCTGAAGCCACGTCCACGGCGTCCACACCGGCGTCCACGGCAGCCAGCAGGGTTGCCAGCTGCCCGCCCGCGGTGTCGTGGGTGTGCAGGTGTACGGGCAGGTCGAAGCGTTCGCGGAGTGCGGCCACAAGTTTGGCGGCCGCAGCCGGGCGAAGCAGGCCGGCCATGTCCTTGATCGCCAGGATGTGGGCGCCGGCATCAACGATTTTTTGAGCCAGTGCCAGGTAGTAGTCCAGCGTGTACAGCTTTTCCGCCGGATCCAGCAGATCGCCGGTGTAGCAGAGTGCCACTTCCGCGACAGCGGTACCGGTGGCGCGGACGGCCCGGATGGCGGGGGCCATCTGGCTGACGTCGTTCAGGGCGTCGAAGATCCGGAAGATGTCGATGCCGGTGGCCGCAGCCTCATTGACGAAGGCCTCGGTGACTTCCTCAGGGTAAGGGGTGTAGCCCACGGTGTTGCGGCCGCGGAGCAGCATCTGGATGCAGATGTTCGGCAGGGCTTCCCGCAGTGCTGCGAGCCGGTCCCAGGGGTCTTCGCCGAGGAATCGGAGGGCGACGTCGTAGGTGGCCCCGCCCCAGGCTTCAACGGACAGCAGCTCCGGCGTCAGGGCGCTGACTGCCGGTCCGGCAGCCACAAGGTCGCGGGTGCGGACCCGGGTGGCGAGCAGCGACTGGTGGGCGTCGCGGAAGGTGGTGTCGGTGACGGCCACGGCGGTCTGCGCCCGCAAGGCCTTGGCGAAACCTTCCGGTCCCAGTTCACGCAGTTTCTGGCGGGAACCCGGCGCTGCCTCCTGGCCCTTGACGGACGGAAGCTTGTCGGCCGGGTTCGAGTGGACGGTCAGTTCACCGTTCGGCTTGTTGACGGTAACATCGGCCAGCCAGGTCAGCAGCTTGGTGCCGCGGTCTGCGGACACCCGCGCCTTGAGCAGTTGCGGGCGCTGGTCGATGAAGTTGGTGGCGACGTCGCCTGCGATGAAATCGGGGTCGTCCAGCACGGCCTGCAGGAAGGGGATATTGGTGGACACGCCGCGGATCCGGAACTCTGCGAGGGCGCGGCGGGCGCGGGCCACGGCGGCGGGATAGTCCCGGCCCCGGCAGGTGAGCTTCACCAGCAAGGAGTCGAAGTGCGGGCTGATCTCGGCGCCGGAGTAGACGGTTCCGCCGTCGAGCCGTACGCCGGCGCCGCCTGCGGAGCGGTAGCCGGTGATCTTTCCAACATCGGGCCGGAAGCCGTTGGCCGGGTCCTCGGTGGTGATGCGGCTCTGCAGGGCAGCACCCTTGAGGTGGACGGTCTCCTGTGAGAGCCCAAGGTCAGCGAGGGTTTCGCCGGAGGCGATCCGCATCTGGGCCTGGACCAGGTCCACGTCCGTGACTTCCTCGGTGACCGTGTGCTCCACCTGGATGCGCGGGTTCATTTCGATGAAGACGTGCTGGCCTGCCCGCTCGCCTTCGGTGTCCACCAGGAATTCAACCGTGCCCGCATTGACGTAGTTCAGGGCCTGCGCAAACTTGACCGCATCACGGTACAGGGCCTGGCGGATGTTTTCGTCCAGGTTAGGGGCGGGCGCGATTTCGATGACCTTCTGGTGCCGCCGCTGGATGGAACAGTCCCGTTCGAAGAGGTGCATCACGTTGCCCTCGGCGTCAGCGAGAATCTGCACCTCGATGTGGCGGGGGCGCAGGACGGCCTGTTCCAGGAACATGGTGGGGTCGCCGAAGGCCGCGTCCGCCTCGCGCATCGCTGATTTCAGGGCCTCGGGAAGGTCTTCCCGGGTGTCCACCCGCCGCATGCCACGG
>Ga0308160_10002222_pt1 | contig 24190 bp, 38 predicted proteins | sample PhyFR1_FD_201036 | JGI IMG/M metagenome (GOLD analysis project Ga0308160, IMG submission 201036) | Phyllosphere microbial communities from UC Gill Tract Community Farm, Albany, California, United States - DLSLF.R1 | ecosystem: Host-associated > Plants > Phyllosphere > Unclassified | place: USA... | reverse complement strand
GGGGAGGTGCTTTTGGGCACCCAGGCGGCCGGGCAGAGGACGGGCAGAGGACGGTCGAGTTATGCCCATACGCATCGGGCCCGTCTCACGCGGAGTGAGCCTCAAGCCGACTCCCAACACCTGCCTGCCCTTGCACCTCGTCCGCCCTTACCCCCCCCCCCACTGACATCTTCCCTCCCTTTTTTCCGACCATCACCACTGTCTGACCGGCTGCTCAACTCGTCGCATACACGTTTGTCGCAGATGGACCTCCTGCACAAGCCCCCGCCCTCGACGGTCGTCCAGCTGCTCCAGTCGCTCGCCCTCTCCCACACGCCGCTCCACTACCTCTCCCTCGCCCTCCTCACCTCTCCCCCTTCCTCCGCCTCCTCCTCGTCGTCGTCGTCGTCGTCGTCGTCGTCGTCGTCAATGGTGGTCGCGGCAAGGAATCCCCCACCGGAAGCGATGCAAGCGATCCAACACCTCTCGCTCGCCTCGGGCCTCGTCAACCTTCTCGCCCAGCTGCCCCACTACGCCCGGTCCGCGCGCCTGCCCGCGCTCCCCGTCGACCTCCGCGTCGCCCACGGCGTCACGCCCGACGAGGTCGTCCGGCTCGGTGGGGCCGCCCCGGGCTTGCCGGAGGCGGTCTTCGAGGTCGCGACCCGGGCGAACGACGAGCTCGTGACGAGTCGGGCCGAGTGGGGCCAGGGCGGTCGGCCGCCGAGGGAGCTCCTGCCGGCTTTCCTCCCGGGCGTGCGTCAACCTTCCTCGCCCCCCCCCCCCCCTCCCCCTTCCCCCTCCTCGCCTCGACCCTCGCTCGACCCACGACCAGACGGAGACTGACATCGCTGACGCACCGGGCCCCTGTCCCTCCATTCCCCTTCCCTTCTTGCCCCTGTCCCCCCGCTGAACCGCGCAGGTCGCCGTCCAGTCGTACCTCTCGCGCCTCGAGCGCGCCGCCTTCGACCCGTTCGACCCGGCCCTCCAGCGCCGGCACTGGCGGACGCCGCTCGACGTCTGGTGGGCCGTCAAGCGCGGGCGGTACTAGTAGCACCGGGCGAGCGAGCGAGCGCGGGGCCGCTGCTGGCCGACGCGGACGCTGGCGGGTGCGAGGCGGGGGGGGGGGGTCCAACGGGCGTGTGGGGGAGGACGATGGCCAGAGGGCCGCTGTTCTCCTCTCTCTCTTTTCTCTCCTACCCCGACGAAAGGGGAGGGGATGCGTTCGTCTGTCCGTTCGCCAGGAGAGGGGCCCCGACGGAGGCTCGCCCGCTCGCGGCTCGTCGCACCCCGACGACCAACCCTGCATCGATGGTCTCGCCTCTTCGTCGAGAGTCGCCCTCTTGTGGGTGGGCAGGGTGGTTCAGCTCGGGCAGGCGTTGACGCTGCTTTTGGAGTAGCTCGCCTCAGAAGGCGGTTTCCGGAGGCGCCCCGTTCCAGTCGCTCGACTTTCCAGAGGTGGCGGGGTGGGACCGATGCCAGGGTCCTGGCGCCTCCAAATTGTGACCGAACCGGGCGAGAAAGAGCTCCTTCGGGAGAAGGCTCTCGAGCTGCCTTCTGGCGACCCGGGCGCTGTGGAAGACCGAGAGACGGGAGAAGGACGGAGAGGTAAGAGGGTCAAAGGGAGTCGCATGCATCGGGATCCGCCCGATCGAGCCCCTTCGTTCAGACGTCTCGTTTGCCGTTTGCGCTCGCCGCCCGAACAGACTACCAGAGCGTCTCGTCCTCGGGCTCGTCCTAGACGTCGGCCATCAGGGCCATCTCTTTCTGCTCCCGGGCTTCGGCTTCGGCTGCAGCGTCCGCCGCCGCCGCCGCCGCCGCCGCCGCCTGCCTCGCCTCCCAACGTGCCCTGCAAGGCATGGGTCGATATCGACCGACGGAGGCGTCAGCGTCAAGCAAGCCCTCGGTATCGGTTCAGAAGGTAGAGGAGCGCGCAGACGCACTGTTCAGCAGCCGCCATCCGCTCGGAGATTTTCTCCCCCTTCTCAAGCGAGCGCTCGCTGCAGGAAACATGCGGCAAAGGAGCACCATTACAGATCAGTCTTCGCGCGTCCTCGAGTAAGAGAGAACACGCACACAAAGTCGGCGTGCCCGTCCGGACCGCCGTGCAGCTTGAAGGCGAGCGACTCGACCGCGGCAAGTCTGCGAATGGGCGCGGATACGGTCAGAGTCCGGGGGTTCGTTTAACCCACAGTCGTCAGAGCCAGACAAGGACCTGAGCCTGCCTTTCTTACGCTCGCCGCGCTCGTCGTCGTCCATCTCGTCCTCGAAGTCGTCGTCCGAGTCCCATATCGCGTGGTACTGCGCGACCGGCGTTGATTTGATCAAGCCGAGCTCCTTCTCTACGGTCGAGTGGAAAGTGAGGGCGAACATCAGCTGAGCGATGAACGTGATGCTTTGCAAGGCAAGGATACGTGCGCGTCAGGCGGAACATGTCGTAGGCAACTGAAAGGAAATCAAACCGTCAAATTCGATGCTCGGCAAGGGGCAGTCAAGTAGCGATAACGCACATCCCCGGTCGATCGTTGGCTGGTTGACAACTTTGACCACAGTCGAGCTGAGCAGCGAGAGCGACCGATTCAGAAAAGGGGCTCGCTCGCACAGCAAAACCGAGAGACGCACCGCCACTCGGAAGCGAACGAGTCAAAGGGAGGGACGACCGGAGTGCGTCGCGAACGAGTTGTGCGCTCGGCGTAGCGGACGTCCATCTCGCTGCAGGCGGCCGCCAAAGGAGGTCAGTCGCGTTTCGGAACGGTGGCTGGACCGTCGAGTTGGGCACACTAATTGGGTCTGAGCCTACGGTTATGAGACAGCGACCCAGCGGCGAGTCAGCGGGGACAGGCGGAGAAAAGCGAAACAAATAAGGCGCCGCACCGTTTTTCGTCGTCCGTGAGCTCGTCGTAGACGGCGAAATCGTAGCGGCCGACCGCAACCTCCATCTTAGCCTTGTCTTGGCGGTAGTAGCGCCCTCCGATTCCGCCGCCGGCAGAAGTGACAGCCGCCGTCGTTTCCTGCTGAAGCGCCTCCCGCAGCGCCTCTCGAGCGGGCTCACCTGCCTTCCAATCCGCCTCGGTCGCACCCCAGCGCGATCCTTCAGTCGGGTCGATGACACCGCCGGTGATGATACGTCGACCGACCGACCAGCTGTTTCGGAGTGGACCGGGCAGCGGCGAGGAGACGAAGTGCGCAAAGTAGGATCCGAATGCGCCATTGTCGAAGCCCCAGCGCTGCCACCAGTTCCAGCGCAGGTCGTTTGGGCCGGTGAAGCCAAGACGGAAACGGTCGATCTCCGAGTCGAGGAGGACCTGTCAAGGCGAGAGTTCAGCGACGGCTGTCACCTTCTGACGAGGATCAGCGCGCGCACCTGCCAGACGAGGTCGGTGTAGCACGAGCGGAGGTAACGATTCGTGCCGGCGAGCGCGAGGTGGTCGCGGAGCTTTCAGGCGTTTTGAAAGAGACGAAAGGGTCAGCAAGCCTGGACTGAGACTAGTTACGAAGGCAGTCAGACGCACATTGAGCGGCGAATCGACCGAAACGACCATGTTCCAGACCTCGAGCGGGAGGCGGTGGAACGTAAGCCGCGAAGGAAATTCGCGCCACTCGGCAAACTGGGCGGGAGGGACGGAGTGTCAGGAGAAACTAGCAGGGAAGCTATCCTAGCTGGGCGAATGACGCACCTTGCCCTTCGCCAGCTTGCGCGGCTTCTTGGCCGGGCGCTCTACCTCCTTTTCGTCCGACGACGGTCCCTCGTCGGTGCTCTCGGCCGACGCCTTGCCTTGGCCTTTGCCCTTGCTCTTTGCAACCGCCGTTGTCCGGCACTTGGACGCTGCACGACAGCAAGAAGGAGGGAGCCAACGTCTGTCAGGAATGAATTCGGGTGGGAGGAGGGCGGCACGGTCGCACCCCTCTTCGGCGGGACGTCCTCTTCATCTGACGCGTCCTCTTCAACTGCCGCCGCCCTCTTGGTCTTCTTGCCTCCGCGCTTGTTCATCGACGTCGATCCTATGAGCAGACGAGGGAATCAGCGTCTCGTCCTTTGAAGCAGAAGGGCGAAAGCGACGGTCGAGATGCAAGGAGCACGGACCTCCTCCTGCGGTCGCGCCGTCCGCCGCCGTTGCCTCGCGCTTCGGCCTCTTTGCGGTAGCGGCCGAGGACGAGGCCGGCTGCTGGCCGGCTGGCTGGGCTTCTGTTCAAGCGAGGCACACCGGCGGCGCAGGCCGTCAGCTTGAGCAAAGAACAGAAGCGACCCCATCGCGAGCCGGCTGCGGCTCGGGACAGGGAAGCGCTGACCTCGGCGGCCATTGCTGCTGAATGCGATGGCAGCAGCTGCCGTCGTCGCGCTGCTCGTGGAAGTGGCGGTGGGCTGGCCGGAGCCGGTCGAGGGGCGAGTCGAGCTTCGCATGCTGGGCGAGGCAGACGAGCTAGTGGTGGGAGTGATGGGTGAAGGGCAGGAGGCGTGCGAGAGCGGGCGGCTTCAAAGGGGTGGTGGCCTGCTGCGCGGCCAGGGCCGGCCGTGCGTACGCTCGGGCGAGACAGGGAGGCACATGCGCGAAGTCTCGCAACACCGTGAGTCGATGGCCATCAGGGTCATAAGAGAGGAGAGAGAGACAGAGCAGGCAGTGCAAGGGGACGACGACGGGGTGTGATACAAAGAGCTGGAGGGCTGAGGAGACGGCTGGCCGGGCGGCCGGGTGCAACAAGGAGAGGCAAGGCGCGAGTGGCGCCGGAGCATAGTCTCTCCTTACGTGAAGGTGACGGGCTCGCGGCTCTCGCCGAGGCGGTTCAGGTGGACCTGGCAAAGGAAGAAAACAAAGGGCCGTCAGTGTGCCGAACGGCAGAGCGAGGCGTCGAGTGAACACCAGGCACAAGGCTGAACTGACAAAGATGTCGGTCCCGTGGCCCTCCATGCTGATGAGCCGGAGGTCGCCGCCAAAGAAGCGCGCATACAGCCGCGAGAGCGGCAGGCCGTAGCCAAAGCCGGCCATCGGCGCGTTGAAGTCGTTGGACGCGTCGTCGAGCGTGGCAGGCTCCATCGTCGTGTACCTGCAAGGAGGAGTTCGAGTCAGCGACGGCTAGACAGGGAAAGATTACGGGAGGAGACCGACATGTAGGTCCAGATGAGGGGCAGCGCGCTCCGAGGGAGGCCTCCGCCCTCGTCCGAGATCTTGATGCTGAAGGGCACGGGCCAGAAGGGCAAGATGTCAACCTCGGAGCCCTTGCAAGATCGCGAATCTGGGCGACGCACGTGATGTCCTCCTTGCCCTCGACGACGATGACCTTTATCGGCGGGTACTCGCCATTGTAGTCGGCCCCACCGCGCGACTCGACCGTCGCCCGAAGGGAGTTCTTGAGCAGCTCAAAGATGATGTGGGCCCTGCGAGCGAAGAGCAGAGGTCAGCAAGGAGTCAGGGATAGTACGGAAAGAGCGGCAGGAACGGCGGCCGCACAGGTGCCCCGGGACGAAGGGGAACGTCAGGTTGGGGTCGCAAACGAGGTGGACGTCGGGGACCTTGAAAAGCGCGTAGTGGTCGCCGCAGACAAACTTGGCGTTCTCGATGGCCTCGGTGCAGATCTCGTGGACGTTCTGCGACGAGCGAGCAAAGCAGGGTTCTCTGGCCGTCAGCACCTGACGCCCAGCTCTCCACGACGGAAGGAGAGATCGACGCACGGCGTTCTTGCAGATGATGCCGACATAGTCCGGATGCGGATCGAGCGTGTTGAGAGCGATGTCTGTCGATGTTGCGGCGGTTGGCATCAGCGAATATGTGCGGGGAGCGATGCAAGCCAAGCAGGCAGGGCGAACGCTGGCCGATGAGGAAGCGGATGCCGATGCGGCTCATGTGGAAGCGGTCGAGAAACTGCTGGATCGAAAGGCCAATCCGGTCCGACTTTTTGCTGTGCTTCCACTCGAGGATGCCCCGGCTGCGAGCGTAACCGGCAGAGAGGGACGTCAGCGAGGATCGCCAAGGCAGCTACCAAGCAGCGGCGGGCCCGAAACGCACGCGACCGTCATGACCGTCGGATCGTGTCGCGTCTTGATCTTCTGGAGGCACTTGGTGAACGTCTCATTGTAGGCGTGGACCTCGGGCGGCCAGGCGATGTCGCGCGTCGAGGCGTAGTAGCTGCGACGGGGTTGGGCCGGCGCAGCAATTGGGTCGAAGGTCAGCCTTCCCGTTCCGGTCGCCACAACGAGCAGCCGCGGTCGACGTACTGCTTCTCAAACGGCATCCTATACCTGCCAGTCGTCGGCTGGCTGAGGGCAAACTGGCCGTCAAGCGAAGGGTTGTGCGTCGCGCCGGGCAGCGGCCTAGCAAGGCGGGACGGAAGCAGAAACGAGAGGTCAGCGACTGGCTCCCCTCGTCCCGATCTAGCAACGACTCTCGAGCAAGACGCACTCGGCCGACTTTTCCCGCAGCGCCTCCTGGATCTCGACCGAAAGCTTTGGCGGGGGAAAGTTGACGAGCTCCTGAGTGCCGGCGTGGACGGACACGAGGAGAAGCGGCGAAACGGAGAGAGGAAGAGCGTCATCAGCATCTAGGGATCGACCGTCGGCACCCATCGCAAGCCCTGTGCTGCCCTGCGGGGTGTGCGCACCGACCGGCGGCGAGCTCTCAACCGGGCAGTAGAGACGGACGGACCTCAAAGCTCTCGGCGTACCAGTCCCGGACCCGCTGAATCGACGGCATCTTGCTGAGGCCCTCCGGGAGCTCGTCCAGGTCCTGGACGCGGTGCGCGAGCCGGACCGGCAGCTTGCAAGAGTAGAGGCAGAAGTCAGCGAGAGCTCGCATGCGCTTGGAGACCTTTTCGGACGAGCCAGGCTCGAGCCAGGCTCAAGACAGCAAAGGGACGCACCTCCTCCTGGAGAAACTGGCTCGCTTTCAGCATCGTCCCCTGCGATGGGACGGCGCCAAACTTGATCATCTGCTGCAGGCTCACTAGAGGTGCAGACGGGCGGACCGGTCAGTGTCTGCACCGCTATCAAGGAGAAGTCCGGCAACAGGGAGGGGCGGTGGCCAGACGGCAGCCTAGCCGGCCGAGCAGGCGGAGAGGGAAGGAGCTCTCGGGACGAACCGGCCGTCGGCTGGAAGCTGGCATAGTGCGCGATGCGGTCCTGGAGCGCCGACGTGATGCGGTACACCATGGTGAGAGGAAGGCTCGGACGCGGAGGCGGCGTGCAGGTGGGCAGCTTTCTGTCTTTGCTGCGATGGAAGGGAGGAGCGGAGGGGAAGGGGTCGGGGCGATGGTGGGCGTCGGAAGGGGGTTCGTCGTCGCAGGCGGCTTTCGGCCTAGCCGGCCGGGCGGGCGCAAGACGACGACGGCGGCGCCTCTCGCGGAGTCACAGCGCGGGCAGACACGGGCGGCCTGCGTCAGAGGCACATGCCAGTCTCCAAAGGCGCGACAATGCCCCCGCAAATGCCCCCCCCCCCCCCTGTCAACTTATGCTTAGGATCCTTTCATCAAGCGAGCAGCTTAGCCACCGCCGCCGCCTCCTCCTCGGCCAGGCCAAAGGCTTCGGCCGGGCCGCCCGACTGACCCTCAGCCGTCCACCAAGCCGCCTTGAGCGCCTTCCGGTCGTCCTCGAGCAGCGTGTCACGCTCGAGCAGGCCGATGAGAACGCGGGCCGCCTTCTCGCGGTAGTCGGCGTCGGCGCTCGCCGGCTCCTCGTCCGAGTCGGCGCCCGGCGCAGGGAAGCCCGGCTGGAGAGAGGCCGCGAGCGTCGCCGGGAGACCGTGCCGGGTGAGCGAGTGGACGAGCGCATGCGCCCGGGCGGACGCCGCATCGGCCGGGACGGGCAGCAGGAGGGTCGACAGAAGGAAGGCCGTCTTGCGCCGGATCACCAGGCTCGGATCTATGGCGAGTGCGGGACGGTCGGCGCACGGTCAGCAGGAGAGGCGACGTTCGCTCGCTACCTACAGGAAGAGTGTGACGCACCCGACAGGCCGCCCTTAATGACCTTCCAGCCCCAGCCATCGCCGTTGTTGAGGAGCTCGGTTGCGACCGGGTTCCACTTGAGCGCGCCCGAGAGGGCGTACATGGCCCGCGATCGCGTCTCGGCGCTCGAGCGCGGTATGCTCGGGACCTCGAACGAGGCGGGCGGCGTGACGTCGGTCGTCGAGATGAGGGCGAGCAGTGTTGGCAAGGGACTCAGGTTGAGGAACTAGATTTCAGCATAGGAGGGTGGATGAGGGTTCAGCGATGGACACGAGCGAGAGCTGGAGAACCCCTGAGGGACGCACGGCAGCCTGCGACTTGGCGTTGTTCTGGATGGCGGTACCACAGACCCAGGCGGCGTGCCGGCGGACGAGGTCGGACGACGAAGTCAGGAGCGAGGCAATCTTCGGCCACAGGCCCATGTTCTGCAGGTCGTTGGCGTTGTCGATCCCCTCGACGAGCTGATGCGGGCGACCAGCAGCAAAGTCAGTAAAGGAGACTTGGCTCAAGGCAGGAGAGAGGCCCTCGCCACTCACGAGCTCCAGGTTGTCGAGGGCGACGCTGGTCGAGAGAGGTGCGGCGTATTGTCAGCGCTGAGCTCAGCTGATGGAGAGCCCCGCACAGTGTCAGTGTAGGCACTCACACCCGGTCGTCCTCCGTCTTGCTCTCGTCGAGCGCGGCCTCGATGGCCTCGCGCATGAGCGTTGCGTCCGGCTTGCCCATCAGCGCCTCGTACAGGCCCGGGTCGGCCAGGTCCTTTCGCTTGCCGGCCGCGATATCGGCTGCAACCTTGTGAAGCTCATTCGCGTTGCCGTCCTCCGGCACAGAGTTCTCGATGCCCCTGGAGAGGCGCGATGTCGGTCGGTCAGCGGGGTAGGCGCGGATGAGCAGCCAGGAGCTCGGGCTCGGGCGACGCACCAGCGAAGAAGGGAGTCCATCGTCGATTACTGCGTAAGATGTGGAGTCAATCGGCTGGAGAGTTGGTGCGTGCAACTGGGTATGTGTGTGTGTGTTGGGGTGCAGGAGAGTATTTCCGAGAGAAAGGTTCGTGGTCGTCGTGGCAAGGGGCAAGGGAGGGTGGCTCGCGAGCCCGCTGCGCCGCCCCTGCTCGAGAAGCCTCCGAGCGGCCAAGAAAAAAGGAATTTCGATGACGGGCCCGCGCAGGCGTCGCCAGGCGGAGCCAGCACATTCGACGCGGGGCAGGCTGGCTGGGTGCAGCAGCAAGCTGGTCGTTCCAAGTTCAGGGCTCGATAAGGTAGCGGCGCGGACGACTTGTCGTAAAAGCAGAGTCAAGGGCATTGCAAAATGACTACGAGCCTCTCCCCCCCAGGAGCCCTAGCCCATCAATCCTTCCCGCTGACGACGAAGCCGTCGAGCGTGCCCTTCTTCGGCGCCCGGCTCTTCTCCCGCTTGGCCTCTCCGTCCCCCTTCCCGGATGTTGCCGTCGCCGTCGGCTTCTTGGGCGACGGCTTGAAGCCGAACCGTGAAAGGTCGGCCACCGGCTTGCTGTCGTCCACCGTTGGCGGGGTGGGGTCGATGCCCTCCCTTGTGAAGGCAAGCCAAAGGGGAATGCGAGGCTCAGGCGTCAGGGCCGGACGAGTAGTGAGGGAGAAGGGATTATCGGCACTCACTCCTCGTCAGGCTTCTCCCCGGGCGTCTGCAGTGGGTTGATCGGCGGAAGAGTCTGTCAGCATTAGAACAGGAAACAAGGGAGTCTTAACAGTCCAAAGCGCACTTTGAACCTCGCGAGCGCCCGAAGCCTCGCTTTAGCGTGGTCGACGATCGGGGCCGGGTAGCCGAGCCGCTTGAACTCGGCGGCTGATAGCGTGCCGTGGGGGTCGTACAGCTGCTTGCCCTTGAGCTTGGCGAGCTCGGGCACAAAGAAACGGATGTAGTCGCCCGTCGGGTCGGCTTTGGCACTCTGCGAAACCGGCGCAAAGATGCGGAAGTATGGTGCCTTCGGGAGGAGAAGCGATCAGCCTGTGAACGAAGAGCAAGCCGCCAACGGACACCGAGAGTGCTCACGGGGTCGGTGCCAGTCGAAGCAACCCACTACCAATGGAAGCGAGGGTCAGCGATCGACTATCATTGCCGCTCCGCCTGCAGAAGGTCCACGGACCTGCCAGCCGCCATTGTTTGCGGCGAGGTCGCCGTCGATGAAGCTCGTCATGAAGTGACGCTCGCCGAGCCGCCAGTCGAGCATCAGATCCTTGACGAGGAAGCTCGACGAGATCATGCGCGCCCGGTTGTGCATCCAGCCCTGGCTCTTGCACTGGCGCATGGCTGCGGAAACGGGGAAGGGAAGGAAAGGGGCGATTCGTCGGCGTCAGCGACGAGACGATGACAACACGGCCCCCGCCAGACGTACCGGCATCGACGATTGGGTAGCCCGTTAGGCCGTCCTTCCAGGCCTGGAAAGTCGCCGGGTCGGTCTCCCACTGCAGGCAGGGCGACCGTCGTCAGTCGATAAGACATCGAGGCTCGATCTCGGCGCAACGCAACGACCGCACCTGGATACCGCGGTACTTGGGGTTGTAAGGCTGGCCCATGCCGACCCTCGGGAAGGCGGCGAGGATGTGGTTGTAAAAATCGCGCCAGGCGACCTCCCCGACCCACATGCCGAACGGATCCTTGCGGTCCGACGGGAGCGACCTTGTCCCCGCCGCCGCCTTGACCCGGTTGAGGACCTGACGCGCGCTGACGATGCCGGACGTCAGGTACGGCCTGGCAGTGAGCGACCAGATGCAGTCGGGCAGTCAGCAATGGTCACGGTCAGTAGAGTCGCATGGGGCGAGTCAAAACGCACGACAGTCTTGAGGTCGAGTCGAGATCGGCCCGATCGCGGCTGTCGGCGTAAAGCCCGAGCCGGCTCGACTCGCTGCCCTTGCCCTTGCCTGGCGCCGCGCCGTCGGCGAGCGGCGAAGACGAGCCGATCTGGCTCTTGCGCGGCTGGGTCGTCGCGAAGCGCTCGAGGATCTGCGGGAGGCCGAAAGCGGTATTGTCAGCCTAGCGGACAGCAAGGCGGGCAGGCGACGGGGAGTCGAACCTCAAGCGCAGCCTTGTGCCCTGGCGGATACAGCTTCTGCATCATCTTCTCATCCTCCTCCTCGAGCCCGAAGCCCTCAACCTCGTCCGGCACGTCGAGCAGTTTGGCAACCGTCTCGTCCTTGATGAGCGCCTCGTACGACGTTGGCTCGTTGGCCGTCGGAGGCGGCCGCTCGGCGAGGTAGGTTGACTGATCGGCGTTGACCTTGCTGACCCAGGTCCGGAACCAGGGGCTGTAGACCTGAGGGCGTGCGGCACGAGGACGAGGCGGAGAGCGATCGTCAGTCGGTCGCCAACATCGACGCGAGAGAGCCGCGAAGGGACGTACGGTGACTGGTCCGCCGCCCTTGCCCTTCTTCTGGACGCCTCCTGGCTCGACCACCAGCCGGTCGTGCACGAACCTAACATCGACCCCCCTCTCCCGGCCCAGCTCAACGAGCCGGATATCCCGCTCAAGCTCGTCGACCTCATACGAGAGGTTTGAAAAGAGGTGGTCGGCTGCCAGCGCGGGCGAGCGGAGGAGGTCGAGCAGCTTGGAGGGCAGGGCCTTACGCGGGCCTGGGTTGGAGAGGATCAGGAGCGGGATCGAGAGGTCCGCGAGTTGCTCCTGCAAGGCGGGCGGAGGACGAGTGGGGGTCAGAGAATGGTCTTCCTTTGGCAAGATGGTCGGAGGAACGGCACTTTGAGCACGCGCAGGTTGCGCAGGACGAGGTCGATCCGCCTCGGCGAGCGGTCGTGCGCGCGGTAGTCACCCGGGTTGATGGCAAAAACGACGACGAGCGGGAGAGCCTCGGCCTGGGCGCGTTCGGACGCCTGTGAGAGGGCGCGGTTGTCCTCGACTGAGTTAGGTGCAGGCCGATCGAGAAGAGACAGTGGGATGCGAGGTCAGCTCGTCGCCGATATGAGACGCTCCTGCTCGAGCGAGACGTGTGGGCGACTGCGCGCCGCCCATCGAAGGAGGCTCTCTCTCGCCTGATTGCATGACGACGAGACGCCTCCTCGACGAAGGCGGACACCCAGAAACGACCCCGAGCGCAAAAGACGGAAGGGACGCACTCCTCAGGTCCTCCATGTTGAGCAGAAACGCAACCGATTTGGCCTTGCCGTCGCTCTTGGCCGGCTGCTTCTGCTTCTCGGCCATGAGGGCTTCGAGCTTGACCAGCGGCGGATCGGCATCCTTCGCCTCGGCCGCTTCAACCTTGGACACGCGCGGGTCTAGCGGAGGATGACAGGGCAGCTCAGGCGTCAGCCATCTCGACACGAGACTCGACGGGTGTGGGCAAGCGCGGCGCGCGGGTCTCCAGAGTCGAGCGGGAGAAGGCGGGACCGACAGAGCATGCCCTTGAACCAGTCGTCGTCCGCCTCGGTCTTTGTCTTTGCCTCGTCAGCGCCGTCCTGCGTCGGCTTGGGCACATCGGCCTCGACGTGCCGCCGCTTGGCCTCGGGCGCGACCTCGTCCGGCATCGGCCGGTTGCCGTCGGTCGGACTCGCGGGCCGCTTCTTGGAGGTCGTCGAGGTCGTCATCTGGCGGCAGGCGGCGATCGGACGGGGCGGGAGGAGGAGGAGGAGCTGGCTGACTGGACGGCGGATCTGTGGAGCGAGATGGCGGAGGAAGAGGAGCTGCCGCTTGAGCATGCAGTGGGTTACAAGAAGGGCGACGGGATGGGAGGTCGGCGAGAGAGAGTACGCGGCTGCTGGCGTTCGATGGACGCGTCCGGGGGCGAGGCGATCGACGACGGCTGGCTCGGCATGACGCGCGGCGGGTCGGAGGCTAAATGCACCGGGCCAGCGCCTAGCGGGCGGGCAGGCGGGCGAGCGAGGAGCGTCGTCGTCGTCGGCCGTCTGGCTCGCCCTCAAACCACCACTCGCCCTCACCCTCACCCACACTCCTACCCAAACACCCAACCCCACTCCAGCTATGTTCGCCGTTCGCTCCGTCTCGCGCGCCGCCCGCTCCGTCCGTCCCTTGCCTTACTGCCGCTCGTTGGCCACCGGACGACTAGGCTGACCTCCCCTCCTCTGCCCTCCGTCTTCCCATCTCTTCCGCGCGCGTGTTTGAGCAGCCCCTCGCCGCCCGCTTCATGTCGTCGGGCGAGAAGGCCGGCGCGACCGCCTCGTCCTCGACCTTCGAGTGAGTCTTTGTCCCTCCTTCCTTCGCATCAGGAAGTGCGGGGATTTCGCCAGGGCGGCGAAAGGCCGCGATGGGATCTCTCGTGCCGGCCGGCGTAGCGCGAGCTGCCAATTCGACCTCCTTCCACGACCTTCTCCTGACACCTTCTTGTGACTCACCTTTCTCCAGGGCCCGCGAGAAGTCGCAGGAGGCCATGTTTGTCCGCCAGCGCGAGATGGAGAAGCTCGCCGCGCTCCGCAAGAAGTCCGAGGCTGACATCAAGGCCCAGGAGGACAAGATTGTGCGTTTGCCTCCCCTCTTCCTCCGCGTCGCCCCTCGCCTGCTCGGCGTCGCGCGACCTTCATCTCGGAGGTCGTCTGCGGACCGATGTCGGACGGGGTCTCGTCGGAGAGCGCTCGACTCGCGCGCAACGCTTTGATGAGGCGCAAGACGCTGACCGTCGTCGGCCGCCATGGTCATCCTTTTTCACCCAGGCTCAGCTTGAGAAGGACCACGCCTCTTCCGAGAAGAAGTAAACGGATGCCGAGTTGCTCTTCCTTTCGCATGCCTTCTCGCCCGGCCCGCCCCGTCAGGCACACTGTAGTATCTAGGATCCTTGACACGCTTCTTCTCGTCGAGATGCGTTGGGAGACGGCGGTGCTCGGCCAGGCGGCTGTGTCTGGAGCTAGACGTGCGGTAGTGGACCCGATAATTCGGGAGACAGCGAGCGTGCTCAAAGGTGACTCGGGCAGCACATGGTAGGCGAAAGCTCTCAGGGAGAGTTAGGAAGGCAGCAGCGCTCCTTGCCGTCAGCCGTCGATCTACCCGGTCCTCCCCTCGGGTCGTCAGAGACGCGTCCAAGTGACGGCCGCTCGTGACGATCATCATTTAAGACTCTCGAGAAAGCGCCTGTGCACCTCCCTTTCTTTCGCGCTCGCCTCGGCCCTGGCCGCCACCCGCAGCCGATTCTCCTCCTTCTGCCGAAGACTTTCAGCCTTGGCCGAAGTTGCCTCGGCGTCCTTAGCCTCGGCAAGCTTGCGGTAGGCAGCTCGGACTTTGGGGAGCGGCTCGAGGTGACTGGTGGAGGGGGGTGGGGCGAGGAGCGCGCGGCTCGGAATCAGGCTCGTCGTTTGTTGTTTGCGGCGAGGAACAGCAACCCTCCTTCCAAGGCATGGAAAGAAGAGAAGGAAGGGAAGACAAAACACGCACAGGTAGGCAGCTTTCTTGACCTTGTCGTACTTGTCGTCTGCCGACCGGTCGGCGATGTCGGCGAGCTCGGTTGCCGCGCTCTGCAGCATCTCGGCCTGGACGTCCGGCGGCGGAACGGGGTCCCTCCTCCCGCCCTTCCGCTTCGGCTGGAAGACGAGCCGCACTCGGTGGGCCGTCGTCAGGTATTCGCGGGCCTGGGCGAGCTTGTGCGAGACGTCGTTGGTCGACGAGACCCACGAGACGGGGAAGTCCTGCGCGATGCCGTCGTTGCGGAGGTTGGACGTCTTGCCGAGCGCCGCCTGAGCGCGTGTCGTCTTGGTCTTGACCCCCTCGGGCCCGCCAGCTTCGGCTAACGCTTCTGCTGCGGCGGCGGCGGCGGCTGCCTCGGCCGCTGCTCTGTCGACGAGGCGCACGATGGAGACCTCGCTGATGGACAGGTCGGCCGCGTTCATCCCCGCCGGAGTGACGAGCACCTGGCCGACCCTGACGAGGATGAGATCATGCGTTTTGGCCGCGAGCAGCGGACCGACATCAGGCCGGTCGACGAGCTCAGCGATCGTCAGTGCCGGCTCGGGCTTGGTCGAGGGCGGGATGATCGGGCAGACGACGAGCCGGCGGGGGATCAGTTCGTTCTTGACCGGCTTGTGCGTCTGGTGGAGGGCGGCGAGCGACTCGGCCGTCGGCACCGCGTTGTTGCTACCATTCGGCGACGTCGGCTTTCGACTCTTTTTGAGCTGATTCCGGTCGAAGCCCTCTGTCCGAAGCGGCTTGAGCGCCTCCGGCGGGGGGAGCAGGACGTCGAGCTCGCTCGCGCCCTGGCTCAGGTGGGGCGGCAGGGACCGATCGGCCACGAAGGAGTTTGGTGCGGACCGATGAGGCGGGGCGCGATATGCTGGAGCGGTCGACGAGAAGGCCCGCACAGCCGGTGAGAGGCGGGCGAGTGGCCGGGACGAGGAGGAGGCGGTCGTCGGGCTGCTCCGCGGAGGGACGTCAAAGGCGGCGGAGACGAGAGGAGCCGCCGGGTGACCTGGATAGACGCCAGAGGCGATGATGCGGAGACGCGATCCGCTCGCCAGGGGAGACCGCATGGCCATGAGGGTAGCAGAGGTAGAGGTTGTGAGAGGCAGGCAGGGCGTGTGGGTCGGTGGTGGTGAAGAAGCAAGACTGACGCGCTCGACGTGGGCGGCGGAGGCGGCGGCGCAGGCCGCGCAGCTCGCTCAAGTTCGGACCCTGGCCGGCTGAGATCAAAAGAGACAAGACAGAAAGGGCGGCAGGCTGGGCTCAAAGGAGTCATGCAGAGGAGAGCTTCTAGAGAACAATCTTTGTCCGCTTGCCCCGCTTCTCGCCGGCGCCCTCCTCGCCCGCCCGGACGACGTCGCCGGCCTGCTCGCGCAGCTTGTCGACGTCCTCGCCCTCCTTGGCCCACTCGAGCACGAGGTGCCGGCCGAGCAGATGGGTGTGCTTGAGCGAGGCCATGACCGACTCGGCCTCGCGCCGGGTGTGGAAGTCGAGGAAGGCGAAACCGCGCGAGCCGGCGTTGAACTTCTTGGGCAGCCGGACCGACTTGAGCGGTGCAAACGAGCTGGGGCAGAGTGAACGGAAGGGGCGCGTTAGCGATAGGGAGGGCAGGAGCAGAGCAAGATGGGAGGGCGTACCCAAACAGCTCCTGGACGTCCTTCTTGCTCGCCTCGAAGGGCAGGTTCTTGACGACCATCTTGGTCGTCGTCTCCATCCAGCCCTTCTTGCCGCCCTTCTTGTCGGCCGCGGGGCCGACCTCGACGTCCTCGGTGTTGCGCTTCGCAAAGCCAACCTCGAGCGCCCGGCCATCGATGACCTTCCCCTGGGCAACCTTCATCGCCGCCTCGGCCTGGGCCGGCGTCTTGAAGCCGGCGAAGCCAAAGCCCATCGACACGCGCTGGGTCGGGTTGGTCGCCGTCGGCTGGGGCTTGGTTTGGATCCGGCAGAAGGCGAAGCCCGGCAGCGGCGAGAAAAGCGAGAGCAGGCCGACCGGCGTCGTCGCAAAGGAGAGGTTTTTGACAAACAGCGTCGCGTTCGGCGGGACGTCCTCGCTGTCGGCCGCCTTGGCTGTCGTCGCCGGCACGGCCTTGGGGGCCTTCTTGGCAGCCGAAGCCGGTAGGTCGACCGTCGACGGCGCAACCGCTGACGCCGCCGCCGCCGGCAGCTCGGGCGCCTTCTTCTCGACGACCTCGCCGTCCCAGAGGCCCTTGGGCCCCTTCTCGAGGTAGAGGACGCTGTTGCCGACGCGTTTGTAGCTCAAGCCCTTCCAGGCCTCGCGTGCCTCGCGCGCGTCCTTGAACTCGACGAGCGCGATCGTCCTCGAGGGCGGGACGAGCAGGCGGGCGACTTCGCCAAAGGGCTCGAGCATCTCCGCGAGCGCGGCCGAGCCGGTTGCATAGGGGATGTTCTTGATGAGGAGAGTCGTCGGCGATCGCGGCGTCGAGGACGGCAGCGTCAGGTCGACGCCCTCCGACTGGAGATAGTCCTTGGTCTCCTGGATGACGTGCGTCTCGGCGAGCGCGAGCTTAACGGCCGCGTTGGAGCTGTCGGCGCCGAGGATGTCAGCCTTGTCGATCTTCATCCGGTCGGCGACCGATGAGACGACGGCGTCGGACTGTAGGGCGAGGAAGCAAGCAAGCGTCAGTTGAGTCAGTGAGCCCACTGCGAGAAGCGGTTTTGAGTGGGGTCGAGTCTCACGTTCATAAACAGCCAGCTCCACTCCCACTCGCGCCCGTTGCCCATCGCCCCCGCGGCGTCCTTCTTCTTCTGCTCCTGCTTGCCCTTGAAGCCGAGTGCCTCGCCGGCGCCCTCCTTCTGACCCGGCCGGGCACGGCCAGGCAAGATGTGGAGCAGGCGGCCCTGAAAGGCCTTGCCGTCGAGCGCCTCGAAGGCGGCGAGCGCATGGGGCGCGCTTGCAAACGAGACGTAGGCCGTCCCGAGCGGCTTGTGCGTCTGAGAAAGCGGGAGGTGGATCGAGGCGAGCGGGCCAAAGGGCGTCATGAGCGCCCGGAGGTCGGCGTCCGAGCACGAGAAGGCAAGGTTGCGGAGGAAAAGCCGGCCAGTTTCGAGGATCGTCTCCTTGGGCTTTGGGTCGGTCGCAAGCAAGGTCAGTCGGAACTCGCCACAAGGGCAGCATGCGGCGAGCAAGAGAGTACCTACGTCCTGCTCGATATCGGCACCATCGGGCCTCGCCGCCGATCCGGCCTCAACAACCTCGACCGCCTTCTTGGCCGCCGGTTCCTCGAGGGACGACGTCATAAACTTGCGCGCCCATGCCTCGTCGTCCATCTCTTCCTCCTCCGCCCCACCGGCGGCTGGCGTGTCGTTCTCAGCCTCGGCCTCATCGTCCGCTGCCTCGGCGACAGCAGGCATGTCGACCTCAGGCGCGGCGTCCTCCCACGTCCGGGCGCCCGAGTCGGCGGCCGAGGCGCGCTTGGTGGAGAACAGCTCGAGGAACTCGTCCTTCTGCTGCTCAGACCGGTTGCGCTTCTTCCCGCCGTCGGCTCCGAGCGGCTGGGCGTTGGCGCTCGTCGATGGCAGGGCAGACGAGTGCTTGAGCCGCTTCGACGCGCCCTTGGGGACGACGGCCTCGGCCGACGCTGCGCCTGCCGACGAGGTTGAGGCGAGGCCGCTGCCGTCGTCGCGGGCCCGCTTCTCGCGCTTGGCCGGCCGCTTGTCAACGCCGTCCTGGACGAACTCGACCTTGATTCGGGCGCCCTCGAGGTAGGCGCCGTCCCACCACTTCTTGCAGCGCGCGGCCTCGTCGGCGGTCCGGTAGCCGACGAACGCAAAGTGCCGGCCAGAGTAGAGCTTGAGGTCGGTAATGGCGCTCGACGGCGGCGGCGGCTGCGTCTTGGACGACGAGGCCGTCGGTGCCGACGAGGGCGCAGAGAGCGCCGCCCGGAGCGTCGACGGCGTCAGGTTGTGCGGAAGCGAGAGCAGGATCAGCCGGGTCGACGGCGGTGCTTCGGGCTCGCCGGCGGCGGTGGTCGGGGTCGGCGCGGGCGGTGGCCTGGCGAGCGGCGTGCAAGGGCGTCAGCAAGGAAGCCGGCAGAGACGACCATGTCGAGGACGTACATCTCTGCGTGTGCGTGTAGGGGTAGGGAGGTGGGTTAAGGGGGTTTGGTGAGGGCAAGGTTGAGCCGAGGGCCGTCCCGAGAATCCTCGCCGCCGCGGCCGCCTGCGCGCCGCCGGTAACCCTAGCTACCGTGCCTCCACCACGGGCGCGCGCGCGCGTCAGCCGTAATGAGCTGGCCTCGTCGCGACGACGACGACAACGACAACTCATCGAAGGCATCCCCTTTCTCTCAGCAAAGCCAGGCAGGACCGGTCGATACAAACCCTAGACGAAGAGCGGCGCTCCCTTCCTCGCCCTCCTTTGACCCGCCCGCTCCCGTCGCTCGCCGGCCGAACGACGCTCGACCCCTCCGACCCTCGCCGCAGCGGCCGCCTCCGGCTGCTTTGCGACCTCCCTTGCATCGGCCGCCTGATCCGAAGCTCTCGAACAGAGCTCATTGGCATCGCCGGCCTACTGGCATTCGTACATCTCGTCACAGCTCACGAACGCGTTAAGCAGTCTACCAGTCGACGCATCGCCACCACCCGGCCGCCTCCGATCCCAGCTCGAAACGGCCATCGGATAAGCCGCCGCTAGCGACAAGACTCCGCCTTCCTCTCCGCGACAGCCTGCCACCGGCTTGAGCGACGACCCAAACCGGCGCCCACCATGGAGCCTGCCCTAATCGTTTACTCGACGACGACGCTGTCGACCGCACTCCTCTCTCAGGCGCTCCATCGGTCGCTCACGCTCGCTCGCATCCCCGCCCACCCGCCGCTGCGCGTCGACAGCCTGCCGGCCGACGCCCTGCCGCTGCTCGCGCCCAACCAGCCGGTCGTCTTCCTGCTCTCGACGACAGGCGCCGGCGAGCCTAACGCCGATCTCAAACTGCTCTGGCAGCTCCTGATGCGCGAAGGCCTCCCGGCCGACCTGCTCGAGACGGCTCGCTTTGCCGTCCTCGGCTGCGGCGACTCGGGCTACGAGCGCTTCAACTGGGTCGGCAAGATCTGGCGCAGGCGGATGCTCGCGCTCGGGGCTGAGGAGATCGCGACGCGCGAGGGTAGCGGGGGCGAAGAGGGCTGGTGGGCAGATGAGCGGTCCCCTGGCGGGTCAGTCGGCACCGGAGCCTCAAACCGTCACGGACATCGTACTGATGGGCCTCGAATTCTGACCCCCCCGCAGGCTCGAGGAGACGGTTGATCCCTTTACCGAGAAGCTTCTGGCCTCGCTGCTTACACTCTACTACCCGCCGCCAGCGGACCCTCCTCCTTCTTTGTCGGCAACTGCCCTGCTCCCTTCGCTTTACACTGCGACTCCCGCCGACCCGCCACCTTTCCCTTCCTCCCTCTCGCCGCTCGTTCAAGCGCTCAACCTCGAGGCATTTGACGCGTCGCCGGCGGCGTCCACCTCGTCCGGAATCCGCGCTCGGCTCGAGTCCTTTGAGCGGATGACCTCATCAGATTGGGAGCAGGACGTCCGGCTCATCACCTTCGCCTTGCCGCCCGGCGTTTCCGGCAGCTGGCAACCTGGCGGGATCGCCCGTATCCAGCCGACCAACTCGGACAGTCAGGTCCGGCGCTTCTTCGAGCTCCAGCCGCACCTCGATCCAGAAAGGCCGGTCCTCTTCGCGCGACGGAAGGAGGTCTGGGAGCCGACGCATGGCGCGCACTCGAACGGCGTCCACTCGAACGATCGCTGTGCCTTTTCGTCGGACGGCGGGTCGGAAGAGGACTCGGACGACGACTTCTACTCGCATCACCCGCCGCCGTTGCCATCGTTTGCGACGGGGCCAATAACGCCGTTCGAGCTCGTCCAACGGCACGTCGACCTGAGCGCGATCCCGACGAGAACCTTCTTCCAGTGGCTCCGGCTCTTTGCGACGGACGAGCGTGAGGTCGAGCGGCTCGACGAGTTCCTGGAACCGATCGAAGGCCCTGTACGTCCAGCGCTTCTTTGCGTCCCGCTCGTTGCGATCCATCTGAACTGACGTGCCCCTTTCCTCTGTCCTCGGGACGTCAGGACGACGTCTACACATACGCGACCCAGCCTCGGCGATCCGTCCTTGAGACGCTCGCCGACTTCCGCGGCATTGTGCTTCCTCTCGCCCATCTGCCCGAGGTCCTCCCGCCGCTCCGGCCGCGCGAGTTCTCCATCGCGTGCGACTCGGGCACGGGCCGGCTCGAGCTTGCCGTCGCGATGGTACAGTACAAGACGGGCCTCAAGGCTCGACGAGTCGGGCTCTGTACGGCATACTTCCAATCGCTCAAGATCGGTCAGTCGCTTTTAATCTGCCCCTTCCATCCTGCCGCTCCTTTTGCTGACATCATCGTGCGGCCAATCGATCGCAGGAGACGAGCTTCGGATCGACTTCGTGGAAGGCACGATGGTGCTGCCGGCAGTCGCAGATCGGCCGATTGTCTGCGTCGGACCAGGCACGGGCGTCGCCCCGCTGCGGGCGCTCATCGAGCGTCGCATCGCCTTCGGCGAGACGCGCAACACCATTTACTTTGGCTGCCGCAAGCGCGACTGCGACTTTCTCTTCCGCGCGGATTGGGAGCGCTGGGCAGCCGATGGCCAGCTCGAGCTTCGGGCGGCCTTCTCCCGAGATCAGGTGCGAATCCTGGTTCCCTCTCTGGTCGAGAGAGGCGAGCGATGCTGACGTCCCGTCCGTCTTTCTTGCTCTCTAGGAGGACAAGCAGTACGTCCAGCATCTGATCGAGGAGGACTCGGAGGCTGTCTACCGCAAGCTCGTGCTCGAGCAGGGCTCGTTCTACATCTCCGGGTGCGTCCCCTACCAATGGTCTGGCTCTTGACGGTCGAATGTGCGTTCACTGACCTTTCGGCGACCGCAGCTCATCCAACGCGATGCCCAGGGCGGTCAAGAAGGCTGTCGTCCGGTGCTTCATGAAGGAGCACGTCGCCGACGGAGCCGACGGCAAGGGCGTCACTGAGGAGGTGGCCCAGCGGATGGTCGAGCGAATGGAGGACGAAGGGCGCTGGAGTGAGGAGTGCTGGAGCTAGCGTATGTCGATGCGCATGCTCAACCGACCGCCTCGCTGTCCGAATCCGACATGGACGAACCAGGTTTGGCCGAACCAATTGACTTGCTCGGCCTTGCCGCTCCAAGGCGGTCACTCCGGGAGGACGTGGCGATCTTGAGATGACGAGTATTGCATGAGTCCGGCGATAGTCGTTTGAAGTGGCGACACCGAGCTCTAATGGGCGCGACCTACGTGCACCTCGGCCGTCGGCCGTACGCATGGGTCGGACCGCCGCGGGGCGCGGGGCGAGAGGGAGGCGGCCTCGCGTCGACCCGCGCCCGCCGCCGCCTCGACCTCGACCATCTCTCGCCCTGCCCTTTATCGTCTCACACAGCAGCATGCGACGCTCGACAAGCCTTAAGAACAAGGCAACTGCCGCTGAAGACCAGTCGACTTGCCGGGATGGAGCTGGCGACGAAGGCAGCGATGGTGCGTCGTCTGCCATCCTCGGCCGGCTGTCAGCCCCTATCCGCCTTCCCCCGCTGGCGTCGAGCCAAGCTCACCGACCCCTACCTTCCTTCGCTCGCCCTTTCGCTACGGCCGAGCTCCTTGATTAATCCGGCAGATGCGACGGGCGTCGCAGCCGCGAAGCGGAAGGCCGATGGTGCGTGCTGTCGGTCGCCGGCCACCCAGCCTTTAGCGCTGCGCGGATGCAGCTGACGCCCCTCCCCTCTCGCGTCCAGAGATGGCGACGGCGCCGAGCCAGCCAGATGACTCGGACGAGAGCGCATACGAATCCAGGGCTCCGCCGCAGAGGAAGAAGGCGCCGGCCAAAAAGAAGGCGCCCAAGAAGAAGGTTGGCCCGGCGCTTAGGCCCCTCTCCATTGCCCCCCTGTCTGCAGCCGGGGTGCGCACGAGCCTCAAGACCTTGCGACGGATACCTTCCTCACTCGTTGCTCGCCCGGAAGTCCTCGTGGCTCAATCTCGCTAAGCCGTCGACCGTCAGCTTCGACCATGTACCGATCGAGGTCCTCGACCTCATCGTCTCGGTCGACTCGGACCTCGTGGTGCGTGCGCGGCCTTCGCGACCGAGTTTCTTACGGGCGACTCGGCTCACCTTGCCTCCGACCCGACAGCTCCGCGACCATCTCGCCCTCGCCGGCACCTGCCGCTTCTCCCGCGCGTGCTACAATGATCTCGTCTGGCAGGCGCGCACGAGCCTCCTGTGGATCGAGCGGCTCACTGAGCGGCAGCTGACTTTTTGTTCCCCTTGTCCATCGCGCAGGTCCTCCTCCAGGCTCTCTACCCTCGGGCCTGCATGAACCCCTACGAGATCCTCATCTGTCGCGTGCCGCAAAAGGCTCGGTGGCTACGGGCGGCCTACCCCTCGGACTCGGTCAGCATTGGAGTCAAGCGCTTTCGATCTTCAAAGTGGCTTCGGCCCAACGCCTAGGCAAAGCAACCGCGTCAGTCAGATCGAGGGGTTCTTGCTGAGCACCCGCCTGCTCAGCCAGTCAGCCAGTATGCGCACCGCCTGCCGCCCGCATGGGAGAACACAGACTCGTGACCATCCCTCTGGCGGTGCGTCCGTTTCTCCCTGCCTGTCTTTTGGAAAGCAGGTTGATTTCGAGGATGCTCTATCCGACAGGCCCCTCGTGACGATGGCCGTCAACCGGCCGACCCTGACCAAGGAGGATTCCAAAAAGTTCTTCCGGGTCACTGACGCCGAGCTTCGCATCCTGCTGCTCGTCATGAACGACCCGGAGATGCCGTACGAAGGCCGGCGGAGCGAGCTCTCAAAAACGGGCGGCTACTGGAACGTCCTGGCGCGCCTTGCTCGAGACAAGGTTGAGATCCTGACACGCTCTGCGCGCCCCGACCCTCAATCTTACAGCCTCTCCCCAAGTCGAGGTGCTGGCACTCCGCAGCCACCAGGGACCCGATGGTCTCAAGCGCCATCTCGAGGCCCTCGCGGAGAAGCGGCGCGAGGCCGAGGAGTAGAAGCAGGTTGCAGAGGCGTGCGTATGCATTCGCCGTCTGTCAATGCAGGTTGCTCAGGATGCTGACGACGACCGATGCTCACCCTTTGCTCCAGGGCTAAGCAGGCCGCGGGCGACGATGCCACAACGAGTGCGGACGCACGCACCTCTGCTCTGCGCAGGCCGGTGCGTCTCCTCTCGCGCACTCTTGCTCAACGCGTCTGACTGAACTTTGTGACCACGGCGGTGTGTCCTGCAGCCGACACCCAGGCGATGAACGCGAATGACGAAATCGACCTGCCCGATGGCTGGCCAGCCGAGGACGTCGAGAGCGCCGCAAGCGGCATGATCGTCGAGTGATGCAGGAATGGACTCGAAGGCGTCAGCCGAGGCGGCAGCGGCAGGTGCGGTGCGACCGGAGGTGAAGGCAGGTAGGGCAACGAACGATGCGGTGGCGGGCAAAATCCGGTATGCAGCGTTCTCATCAGCCGCACGAGAGTTGTCAGGCAGGGCGCCTGGCAGCATCAGGCAAGGAAGGCTTAAAAAGCAGTAGCGAATGCAGACGTTGCACCTCCTGCCTGTCGCCTCTATGCCCTTACCGGCACTTGCTACTCACGAGACATGCCCCTCTCCCCACTTGCGTCTGCGGAAAAGCCAAGCGCCCTTCAAGCTGATGACTCGCGAAATCAGACGACTGACGCAGAGCTCATCAAGAGGCAGACGTAGAGTAGGTGGGCGGGAGGAAGGGAGGAAGGGAGGCCGCGGAACCGCGACTCGCTCGAGCGCCCAACCCAACAGGCCAACTCGTTCGGGAAGAGGAAGAGGAGGGGGGAGGACGAGGAGAGGGTGAGAAGAGCAGGAGGTCAGTGTAGTACCGGAGCTG
>Ga0308160_10002220_pt1 | contig 24223 bp, 23 predicted proteins | sample PhyFR1_FD_201036 | JGI IMG/M metagenome (GOLD analysis project Ga0308160, IMG submission 201036) | Phyllosphere microbial communities from UC Gill Tract Community Farm, Albany, California, United States - DLSLF.R1 | ecosystem: Host-associated > Plants > Phyllosphere > Unclassified | place: USA... | reverse complement strand
CTGGACGAGCCGACGAACGCCGTCTGGACCGAGGCGCGCACGCGGGGCGATGCGCTTCGGCAGCTGCTCGCCGATCGCTTCGGTTGGATCCGGCAGGTGCGGGGGTCGTCGTCGCGAGGGGGCGCGGTCGCTGGCAGTGAGGATGACGACGAGAGCGAGGAGGAGGACAAGGACGACCGGCCGGTGCTCGTCGACAACCCGGACCACTACACGCTCGAGCTCTGAGCGGAGGCGGGACGGGTGGCTCGGCTGGCTGATGGCATGGAGGGTCTTCGTCACTTCTCGTCGAGCTGATGCAAGAGCCATCATCGTTGCGCTGGGTCGGCCGGCTGCTCGGCAGGTCGAGTGGACGGTTTCGCGCGCGACACACCGCAGTCGCGGCCCTCCTTTCGCAGATCGAGCACACGGAAGAAGCCACACCCATCGCGCTTGGCGCTGCCGTCGGCCGACCTCTTGGCGAAGTCGCCTTTGACGTCGTCGTCTAGGCCGGCCCAGCCCGCTCGCTTCGTACACGTCCAGTAAAACACAAAAGGCTCCTTGAGCGCCGTTTCAAGGCCGATATCTGCGGATGAACCGCCCTGTGTGGATGAAGCAGATGCGGATGGCCCCGGGCGAAGGGAGAGGGAGACTCTGCTGCGCTGGTCAGCCTTTAGCATGCTGCAAAGTCAACGGATTGCCCGGCAGCAGGGTCAGCCGTCAAGCCAGGAGGACCGGGCAGGCGTTTGACTGACCAGGGCAGCTGGCACGCGCATCGCGGTGTCCCCTCGCGTCTCCGACCGCCGCGCTTCTCCTTGGAGCCGCTCGGCGCAAAGTCGGGCCGATAGAAGCGAAACGTGATGGCGATCCGCGAGGTGTAGCTCTTGCGCTTGTCGGGCGGGATGAAGGTCTGGTCGGCGTCGTACGTCGGCCGGAAGACGTCGACCGACTTCTGCGTCGGGATCGAGTGCTGATATCGTTCCTGGCACGGGGGGATCATGCAGAGCAGGCTGTTGTGGGCGAGCGGGACGTCGTACGTCCGCGGCTCGCCCTCGAGCAGGTGCACCGCGGGGTCTTTGCTCCGGACTTGCCGCAGCCTGAACTTGCGCGAGGTACCGAGCGAGAGCGACGCGATCGTCGGGTACGGCCCAAGGTAGGTGAGTTGGTCGGCGTGCGGGCCAACTCTGATGAGGCGCGACAGGTTTCGTCAGCTCGCAAGCAGACCAGCCAATCGTGAAAGGTTCCCACAGCGCAGGACTGACCCGGACGCGGCACCCTCGTATCGATTGATGCCCGCCATGCCTGCTCTCCACCGTCCTTGATATTCGCCGGGAAACTTGCGAGCGTCAGGTCGAGCCGCCAGAGAGGCGTTGACAGCGTCCTCGACCAGCAGGGCGGCCTCCTGAAGGAGCGGCGAGTAGAGCGGCGGGGTCGGGCATTGGACATTGTTGTTCCCTTCGTACCATAGTCAGTCAGTCCTCGGTGCACTAGGTGGTCATGAAGGCCGAAGGGAAGACGAACAGAAGCGCGCCGACTCGTCCAGGTCGCCCGGTGGATACGGCGGGTCGATCGCGCTTTGATACATTGCCGTCTGCGGGCGCGTAGGCGGCGGTTCAGCATTCCCCCTACACGCAGGTCATTATATGGCCAGGGACGGACGGTATGAGGCGACTCGACTCTGCGACCGCCAATCACATACTGGTTCTTGGTCCAGGTCTGCGAGTCTTCCATCAGCTCGCAAAAGAGAGCTGAGGCGAGCTTCGGTGGCAGCGGCGACGGAGGAAGCGCCACGCATGGCAGGTGCTGGGAGAGCAGCTTCGACGTCGCCAGCAGGAGCGGCGGCAGCGAGGATGCTGGCTTGGAAGGAGCCGCAGGCGAAGGTGCGGCCATCAGCCGGGCGAGGGCTGAAGGTGCGGTCGTCGCAGGCGGTGCTGTTGGCGGTCGAAGCTGGTCGGACGTCAGCTGCGGCCTGGCGAGCTTGGCCGGAGGCGACTCAGCCTCGAGCCAGTCGGCGACCGTCGACCCTCGAGCCCGTTTGTGCGTTGGCGGTCGTGCTGCCGGTGGCATGCTGCCTTGGCCGCCGCCACCTCGTCGGAGGGCCTCCGCAGCGCGCTCGACCGAGCCGTCGGCGTCGGCGAGGGCAGTCAAGATCGCTGGTTCCGACAACGAGGCCGAAAGCGGGCCGTCGAGGAGGGACCTGACGAGGACGAGCAGGAGCTCATTGTCGGCTGGGTCGTCCATCGGAGCGAGGTCGGAGCGGTCGAGGTCGAATGGTACGAAGGAGGAGCATGCGCAGCTGCCCACCTAACCATCACCCCCGCCGTCTTGCCCCTCCGGCCATCGACCCTTCTCAACTAAAACCTCCCTGACTTACCTCGGCTAGTGGTCACAGCAGTCTCAGCTCGGTCAAGCTTCTGCCTCTGATGTCACTCAACTGGGCCCAGGTGACGGCCAAGCCGTTCGCACCGGTCCCGCTCCCCGGTGCGTGCTTGCTCCCTCCGCCTGCCTGACCAGCCACCACCGAGCTGAAGGGCTGCTCTGTTGCTCACCGTGTGCCATCCCATCTGAGCTCAGGTGAGCGTCTCGTCTACCAGCTCGACTCGGCCGAGGTCGTCCTTGAGGTCCCTCCGACGCTGGACGGTCCCAAAGTCGGTCGACCGCCTCGCGCCTGATCCGCGTCATCAACCTGACAACGTTCGCTCATCCTCCGACCTTTCTTTCTCGTCCCCCCAACACCTGTTGGCCTGCTGTCGGTAGTGGTCCGTCAATTCAACCGGCACCCTCTGGATCACCAATCAGCGCCTCGTCTTTGCTGCCCCAACCGCGCTGTCGGCCACTGCGGACGATGCCCCTCCACCGGCGGCGCACACGACGACCCCGCCAGCGAGCCATGCCGCTACATCCGCAGAGACCCTTATCAGCAACGCAACTTCCTAGTACGTCCTCGGGATCTCTGAGCAAGAGCGCTGGCCCACCTGTCCTGGCGGCTCACTATCGGCCCAACCCCACCCCTCTTCATCTGACCGGCCGCAGCATCTCGTCATGGCTCCCAACGACTGCCGCAGCATCCACCTCACACCCTCCCCTTCACTCGCTCTCAATTCCCCTCAACTCGCTCGCAATCCCGGCCTTCGCCCAGCCCCTGCTCGGCTCGAACCACCTCGTCCTGTCCTTTACGCCCTCGGCCGGCGGCGGCCTCCCGAGCGCATCGGGCGTGACGGTCGGCTGCAAGGTGTATCCGATCGAGGGCAAGGGATGGGAGGCCTACGAGCGGCTTCAGAGGGCGCGTATTCGAGCGATGGACGTCGAGCCGCAACGGGAGGTCGAGACGGAGGCCTTGCGTGCGTCACACGCACGACTTCCGCTGCTGGGATCCTGCGCTGACGACTCGCCCATCGCGCTTCCCCCTCACACGGCGCAGCGGTCTACCCCGGACGATCCTGAGAGTCTTCCTTGCCATGTATGACCAGTCCCCTATGCAGCGAGATCACGTGTCTCACGACTGCGAAATGGTGCAGTCATCGCTGGGGGTATCCCTACGGGCAGAGCGATGGCCGCCGATCGACCAGCCGCCATCAGTTGCGCTGCCACTCAGCCCGGTGAATCAACCCTTGGTGGCTCTGAGGTAGACAGTCTGATCATCCACCGGCGTCCCTTCGGGTTTGAGTGCACGAGACGGCCGATGCTGGTTGTTGAGTCCAGCAGCCGGAGTGCGAGTGTCAGCATGTCTTGAGGTACCGCAGGCTGGTGTGCACGCAATAGTCCACACGAGAGCCTGACCGACGCTCCTCATCCAGCATGGCCCTTTGAGGCATCGCAACGCCTCGTGCTGCTGCTGGTCGTCTTGGATGCGTCCAGCTGATCGTCAGGCGAGCCTGTCGACGTTGCGCCTCATGCGGGGGCTTTTCCCAGCGGCGCGCGCGCGCGGCCGGCTCCCTCCCTCCCTTGGGCCCGCCTTGAGCTCGCCCTCTCTCGCAACCACCTGTAGATCGCTCGACCCTTCGGATACCCCCCACCCAGCATCAAACCCTTCCCGACAAGCAAGACCCGCTCTCGTCTTTGCCTCCCTCCTGGCTTCGTCCCTTCCGACGCCAGCAGCCTTACGCTCCGGACCTTCCGAGGCTCGGATCACAACCCCTCTCCCTCCCCTCCCTCCCTGGCCCCCCGGAAAACCCTTCGGATCCTCTCGCCAGCCGGACGACCTTTGCCTCGCCGTCCCGCAAACCCCCATCGGCTGATGGCCAGCTCTCGTCGGTGATCCCCCTCCCCACCCATCGATGCAGAACTCGTCCTCCCACCCTCCGCCGCCCCCGAACCTGGCCCTCCCGCCAGGCCTCGCGCCCCCGCCTGGCCTGAGCTCGCTGCCGCCGCCGGCTGGCCCGCCGCCGGGCATCGCGCCCGCCGCCCCGCCCAACGAGCAGGCCAAGGACGAGAAGAACGGCAACTCGCTCGTCACCATCGTCAAGGCCCAGATTGTCTTTCTCCTGAGCAGCATCAACGAAGACAGCTTCAGCTCCCGCGTCAACGACATCCGCCAGGTGCGTCCCAGCCTCCCTCGCCTCGTTTTCCCGCCCCCGAAGGGCCGCGCGCGCACACCCTCTTCCTTCCTTTCCATCGTCGCCATCCTTTCGCTCATCCGTGAGACCCTCGCTGACACCCTTGCCATCCGTCTTGTGCCAACAGCTCTCGGACCACCACGGTCCAGAGATATACCACTACTTCCTCCGCCGGCTCGTCAACGCCAATGCCGCCACGCTCAACGCGAGCTCCAACGGGCCTGTCCCGAGCGGCGGCAACATGGTCTGGCGGCTCATGGTGCTCGAGGGCAAACGAGTCGCTCGCGACGTCCTTCTCGGTACGTCGGCCTCTGCGCCCTTGGGTGCTCGATATGGCGTTTGCTGACTCGACCTTTGACCGCCTTGGTGCGCCGCTGCCGCATCGCAGGGAGTCAGTTTGCGCAGGCGATCGCCAAGGCCGAGCCGAGCGAGCTCTTCCGGTCCTTCTCGTTTACACACTTTGCCAACCGCGTCTCGCTCTCGCCCTCGGAGCGGCTCACGCTCGGCGCAGGCCTCCTGACGCCCGGTGCGGCCGGCGTCCCCAGCCGGATCCTCGATCAGGGCCGGCAGCTCGTCCAAGAGAACTTCCAGGCGAGCATGGATTCCCTTCGGGCCGGCCAGGGCGGCTGGTTCGACGACGAGACCGACCTGAGCCCGGGCATGGGCACGCTGCTGCTCTCGACTTTGCTATCGACGGCCAACGTCCCCCTGCTTGAGGGCGAGCAGCGCCGGACGCTCCTCATGGCTATGACGGCCAAGTTTAGCGCCGGTTTCCTTGGCTCGACCATTAACTCGCTTCCGCTCCCGCTCTCGGGTGTCAGCCTGCCCGAGTTCCTCTGCGAGCTCGGCCAGGGCACGGCCGACGTCCAGGCCTTGCGGACGCTTCTCGGCCGCTGGTGGGGCGGCGTCGACGGTCTCCAGGAGAAAGGCCGGAGCCTCATCGTCGGCTTGGCCGAGGTGCTCGCCCAAGGCGAGCTCGGCGGCGTCGACGCTGGGGCCGTCGTTCGCGCGCTCATCAGCCTCGTACGTCCCCTTTGTCACCCTGATTGCCCGAGCGACACCGGGGGCTGACGAGCCTCAACCGACCATCAATCATCGCCGCACTGCCTGTAGCAGGACGCTGACAACCAGATTGACTGGGCGTCGATCATCGGCTCGTTCGGCATCACCCCGCACCCGCATATCCTGCTCGTGCCCGCGGTCCTTCCGCTCCTGCTTTCGCTCCTCGCCCTGCCGCCGCAGACGCCCTCGGCCCCGATCTCGGCCTTCTTTGCGCCTAGCTCGAGCTACTACAGCTCGCACCCGCTCATCGTTCTCCAGATCACCGAGCTCCTCCTCTCGCTCCCTCAGGAGACGTTCTCGCTCGCCATCATCCCCGGCCTCGAAAAGGTCATCACCCCGGACGACGTGCCGGACGTCAGCCCCGCCTGGGTCGGCAGCGGCTGGAACGTCAAGGCCGTCTACGACCTGCTGCGGCGGGCGAGCGAGCATCAGGAAGAGCGCATCCGCGAGCGGAGCCAGGAGATCCTCGAGGGCGGCATGCAGACCCGGCTCGAGCTCATCTTCCTCGGCCTCGTTCAGACGGCGGTGCGTCGCCCAGCCTGTTTTGCTCGCACCTTTATAGTCGCTGACGCTCACTCTTCTGATCCTGCAGAAGCCCTACTCGCCCGTCCACGCGGCCATCCTCTCGCGCCTCCTCGACATGTTCTTCGCCCTCCACACGCAGAACGCCGTCCTCTTCACCCGGCTCTGGCAGACGGAGCCCGACGTCCTGCGCGAGTACTTTAGTCGCGTCTATGGCGCGAGCGAGATGAATCTCCAGGGCATCGTCGAGATTGCCGAGATGGTCGGCGCCTTCGGTTCCCTGCTCAGCCGCAAGCCCTTTGCGTTTGCGCTCGACGTTGCCGCCCTGGCCGCCAAATCGGAGACGGTCAACCTCGACCAGGTCGGTCTTCGCGCGATTTCCGCGCCGCCCTCAATCGTCGCTGACCGTCGCCTTTGCTCGCACTCGCAGTATCTCGAGGACTCGATCGCCGCCAACGACGACGAGTTCATCGGCCCGATGCTCGAGTTTCTCGGCCACAAAATCAGCAGCGAGCTGGCTCGGCAGGAGGCCGACGCCGATGCGACTACGATCGCCCTCTCGGCTCCCGTCGTCGGCACATTCCTCCGCGTCCTGAGCAAGAGCGCGCTGTCGGACGGCCAGAAGGCGGCCCTCGCCGACCTACGGCTCCGGGCGCTTCAGCTCTACCCGCGCCTGCTCAACCTCGTGCCGGGATCGGATGCCGAGCACGGCTTTGAGGTCGTTGCCTTCTCCGAGGAGACCGAGAGCGAGGTTGACGGCGTCTACCGGCGCATGTACGACGACGCCGACAGCGTGCCCGTTGAGACGGTCGTCACCTACCTCGCCGCCTGGCGCGAGTCGGCCGACGTCCAGCGGCAGCGCATCTTTGCCTGCATGCTCTACACGTTGCTCGACGAGCACAAGTTCTTCCACACGTATCCGCCCCGGCAGCTCGCGCTCACCGGCCAGCTCTTCGGCGCCCTCATCTTCCGGCACCTAATCGAGGGCCTCCCCCTCACGGTCTCGCTCCGCTACGTGACCGAGTCCCTCCGGTCGCCGCCGGATGCGCCGGCCTCGTCGTTCGACTTTGGCTTCATCGCCCTTCAGGCGTTCCAGTCGCGACTGGCCGAGTTCCCCGACGTTTGCGACGCCGTCATCGCCATCCCGCACCTGCACGAGTCGCACCCGCACCTGATCGAGTTTGTCCGGACGACGCTCGCCGATCGCGACGCCGAGCGGGCCAAGGGCCACATTGGCGCCGACGGTCAGGTCATCGTCCCCATCTTCAAGGCGCTCCGGCTCGACACGTTTGACACGACCGAGCCAGTTGAGGAGCCCGACGAGGATACGTCGGACCGGATCCTCTTTATCGTCAACAACCTCGCGCCGAGCAACTTTGACGCGAAGGTCGACGACATGAAGGAGGCCTTCCAGGCCCGCCACTCGCGCTGGTTTGCCCACTACTTTATCGGCTCGCGCATCTCGGTCGAGCCCAACAACCACGCGCTGTACATGCAGTTCATCGAGGCGCTCGACCGGGACGCATTCGAGCGCCACGTCCTCTACGAGACGTACTCGAAGACGTACACGCTCCTCAACTCGGAGAAGACGGTCTCGCAGGCCCAGGACCGGGCGACGCTCAAGAACCTCGGCTCGTGGCTCGGCCGGCTCACGCTCGCGCGCGACCTGCCGCTCAAGTTCAACCAGCTCTCGCTCAAGGACCTGCTCGTCGAAGGCTACGACGCCAAGCGGCTCATTGTTGCGATCCCCTTTGTCTGCAAGGTGCTCGAGCAGTGCGCCCGGTCCAAGGTCTTCCACCCGCCCAACCCGTGGCTCATGGCTGTCCTCCGGCTGCTCGTCGAGCTCTACCACACGGCCGAGCTCAAGCTCAACCTCAAGTTTGAGATTGAGGTTCTTTGCAAGACGCTCGGCCTTGACCTCGCCAAGATCACACCGACGACCTTCATCCGCGACCGGCCGACCGAGGTGCCGGGCGTCGAGACGCTCACCCAGGATCTCGAGCGGCTCTCGATGGCCGGCGGCTTTGTCGGCGCCGAGCCCGGCCGGTCGGCTGTCTCGGTCTACCAGACCGAGGCCGCCGCCGCCGCCGCCCAGGCCGCGCTCAACCGCAAGGTCGACGAGCTCATCGCTGATCTGCCGGCCTACCTCGTCTTCCCGCCTGAGACGATCCCGTTCAACTCGAACGCGACGCTCAAGCGGATTGTCTTCACCGCGATCGAGCGCGCGATCCGCGAGATTGTCGTCCCCGTCGTCGAGCGCAGCGTGACGATCGCCGGCATCTCGTCGCGCGACCTCATCACCAAGGACTTCGCGACCGAGGGCGACGAGAGCAAGATGCGCAAGGCCGCGCACGCCATGGTCCAGAACCTCGCCGGCAACCTCGCCATGGTGACGTCCAAGGACCCGCTCCGGAGCTCTATCTCGACGAGCGTCCGCGCGCTCCTCCAGCAGAACGGCTTCAACGAGGCGACGATCCCCGGCGACTCGGTCGTCGCCGTCGTCAGCGCCAACCTCGACCTCGCGGCCTCGGTCATCAAGCGTGCAGCCCAGGACAAGGCCATCTACGACGTCGACGAGACGCTGTCGGCCGCCTTCCAGCTCCGCCAGCGTCACCGCGAGTCGGGCGGGAGCCAGCCGTTCTGGGACGGTACCCAGCCTGTCGTCAACGTCAACATCCTCCCCGACATGCTCCGCGTCCGGCCGAATGGGCTCCTGCCGCAGCAGATGGAGGTCTACGAGGAGTTTGCCAAGCAAAAGTCGCCCCGCTCCCGGCCGGGCGTCCTCAACGGTGCGTCCTTCGAGACCGACTCGATCGTAGCCCCTCGACTGACGCCCCTTCCCCCCTCGTCTTCCATCGCAGGCGCCGACGGCAAGCTTCAGCGGCCCGGCGTCATTGACCGCCTGCGAGGCCTGCCGCTCGGCTACCGCACGCCGTCACCGGCGAGCGAGGCCATGCTCGAGTCGGCCGCAGCGGCACCCACGAGCCTGAGCAGCGACCAGAGCCTGCTCAAGTTCCAGCAGATCATCTCGGAGGTCGACAAGTACATCTCGCAGTCCGGCGTAGCCAGCCTGGCGACGCTTCCCCAGCACCACGACCTCAAGATGGCGATCCGGCAGATCCCCGTCATCGCCGCCCAGTCGTACAACCGCGACGAGACGGCACTTGGCTTCTCGCAGAAGGTCGTCCAGCTCCTCTACAAGACCGACTCGGTGCTCGGCCGCGAGGTCTTTGTCCTGGTCCTCCAGCGGCTGTGCGAGCTCTTCCCGAAGGTGCAGAAGGAAGTCGTCAACTGGCTCATCTACGCCGAGGACGAGCGCAAGTTCAACGTCCCCGTCACTGTTGCCCTCGTCCGGGCCGGCCTCATCAGCATGGTAGAGCAGGACGTCCAGCTCGCGCACTTTGTCCTGCGCGACCTCCGACCGGCCGCCATCAACTTTACCGCCAGCTTCGTCCGCGAGTGCCTCCTCGGCGAGCAGCCGTGCGCGACCCGCGCCCAGCTCTCCAACTCGCTGGAGGCCCTCGCCCGAGCAGCCCAGGTCGGCAAGGTCTCCGATAGGTACGTCTTGGCGTCTGTCGACGCTCCTTCTGTTCGCCGACGCTGACTGCCGCACATTTTACTGCCGCCGCCCCTTCCCTTCCACAGCGTCATCCGCCTGCTCGAGGACATCGCCGGCGGCGCCCAGGCGCCCGGCCAGCAGCAGGCGGTCGAGAGCGAGGTCGCCCTACGTGACCGGCTCGCCTTCTACTTTCTCGAGTGGGTCCGGCTCTTCCAGCAGGCGCCGTCGGCCGAGCAGGCGTTCGTCAGCATCGTCACCAACCTCCAAGCTCAGGGCATCCTCAAGGGCGACGAGGTTACATTCCTCTTCTTCCGCGTCTGCGCCGAGGTCGCCGTCGAGGGCTACGCCAAGCTCAAGGTCGCCGACCCCGTCGCGGCCCTAATCCCGATGGACGCCCTCTCCAAGATCTTCATCCTCCTCCTCAAGAACTACGGCGACCCGAACGGCGCCGAGGTTGACGAGTCCAAGATCCGGTACCTCAACAAGATCCTCTCGATCGTCGTTCTCGTCCTCGTCCGCTCGCACGAGGAGCTCGGCGCCGAGTTTGACCAGCGGCCGTTCTTCCGCTTTTTCTCGTCGATCCTCAACGACCTTCACTCGATCGAGCCGAGCATTCGGACCGCCTACGCCGGCTGCCTCCGCGCCTTCAGCAGCAACACGCTGTCGATGCTCCAGCCGACGCTCCTGCCGGGCTTCACCTTCTCGTGGATGTCGCTCGTCTCGCACCGGCTCTTCATGCCCAAGCTGCTTGCGTCCAGCAAGGACAAGGTGCGCCCGACTTTCGCCTCCCTCCCTCCCTCAAGCCCGACCACTGACGACCTGCTGCCCTTTTCACTAGAACTGGCCCGAGTACCACAGCCTGCTCATTGCGCTGTTCAAGTTCCTCGGCCCGTTCCTCAGCTCGCCTAAGCTCCAGGACTCGTCTCGGGCGCTCTACAAGGGGACGATGCGCATCTTGCTCGTCCTCCTGCACGACTTCCCCGACTTCCTCGCCGAGTACTACCTCTCGCTCGTCGAGGCGCTCCCGCCGCACTGCACCCAGATCCGCAACGTCGTCCTCTCGGCCTTCCCGCGCAACACGACGCTGCCAGACCCGGTCGCCTACGACTTTGAGCTCGCCGACGCGCACAAGCTGCTCGTTCCGACGATCGCGTCCGATTATGTCGCCATCCTCGGCGCCGCCCAGGACGAGGGCTTTGACCACATCGCCTACATGGCCGAGATGATCGACGTCCACGTGCCCGAGGCCATGAAGAAGATTGCCAGCACCGGCAGCGACGGCCAGGTCCGCTACAACCTGCCGTTCCTCAACGCCGCCGTCCTCTCGCTCGGCATTCATGCCGTCGATTACCTCATGCTCTCGCCCGGTGGCGTCAAGACCGACTGGACGTTTGAGGCTCAGCGGCCGTCGGTCGTCGCCTTTGAGCGCATGGCCGCCCAGCTCGACAATGAGGGTACGTGCCCTTCGCTTCCGGAGACGCTGGCCGCGTTTCCTTCCCTCCAGCCGCTGACCCTTGACGTACGCTACTCTGCTTTCCTTCCCGCCCCAGGCCAGTACCACCTCATCTCGTCCATCGTCAATAACCTCCGGCACCCTTCGGCCCACACGCATTGGTTCGCGCACCTGCTCCTGCACCTCTTTGGCACGACGACCGGCTCGGCTGTCGCCGGCGGGCCGGCCGCGCCGCTCGCCGAGATCATTGCCCGCGTCCTGCTCGAGCGCGTCGTCGTCGCTCGGCCGCACCCGTGGGGCGTGCTCGTCACCTTCATCCAGATGCTCCGCCTGCCGGGCTTCTGGAACCAGGACTTTGTCCGCCGCAGCCGCGAGCTCGAGGCCATGTTCAAGACGTGCGCCTCGTAGACCCTTCGTCCTTCGCCTCACCTCACCTCTGCCTCCTCTCACAACCAACCCCCTTCGCAAAGCATCGCCTCCGCACGACAACCCCCCATCTCATCCCTCCATTTCCGTAACGACGACACGCCCCATAGAAGTGCCACCCAAGTTAGCGCTGCTCGGCATCCCCTCGCCCCCCCCTACTCTTCCTCTCAACTTGCTCTCTGCTCCCTCCCTTCCTCTCTTCCGTCCCGCTCTTCCCTTCCCCCCCTTGTGTGTATGATCCAAAGTGTCTTTTGCCCCATCTCCTCTGGCGACGTCGTCGGCCGTCGTTTGCCGCGTTGTCAAAGACTCGGTCCGCGTGGTCGAGCCCGTCGATCGTCCAGACGGATCATCGCGGCGGAGGGCGCTCGTCCGACCCGCCGGGCGGCAGCAGCTTCAGCCCATCCTCCCTCCGACGCCTCCCCGACTGCCTCTCCCCTCGCCCTGTCCCTGGCTAGCCTGCTCTCCTGTTCGGATTCTACTTCATATCTCTGCTACAGCACCTAATGTTCGCGCCCTCTCTTCTCATACCGCAACTGCAGCTGCAACCGGCGCTGACCCCGAGCTGCTCGCGCTCTTCTCCGGTCTTCCTTCCCTCGCTCGGCGCCTGTCGCCTGCGCCTTTCGTCGCCTCAGGTCGCCTCCAACTCTGCCTTACGACCTCTACTCGCAGGTCAGTTCTTCTTCTGCTCTCAAGCCGGAGCTGCATGCTGGCAGAGCCAAACGTCTTACTCTCATCCTCCTCTTTCCCTCGCTCCTCCCGGTCGCTCGGCGCTCAATCTCTCGTCCCTTCCGTCGCGCTCGGCGCCGGCTGTTACCTTACAGATCGTCCGCGCGGCGATTCAGCGCCGTCATCCGTATACCTTCAGCGAGGATGAGACGGACGACCTCGCGGCAAACCGCCGCCTGCTCTACAAACTCTGCTTCGTCAACCGCGACTTTAGGGTGAGCTTTGCGCTTCCGGCCGGCTTACCTCGCCGAGGCGGCTTTGGTCGTCCGATCGGCGCCTGCCAGCCCGAGCTCCCCTGACGTCCTTACATACCCCGCAGACTATCGCCCAGTCGCTCTTGTTCGCTGAGGCCGTCTTCCAGAACACCAACGTCTTCCCTCGGGATCCTAAGGAGGTTCGTCACCTCTCTTCCTCTGCGCAGCTCCGGCCGCTATCCTTCCCGCATGATTGCTGACTGCGTGCCATCATGTCCCTTCCACTCAGGAGGAGCGGCCGTTTGCCTACTTTGACAGCATCGAGTCGAACGAGGCGCTTGGCGCCCACGTCCGGCACATTCTTGTCCAGAACGGCTCGGCCCAGATCTCGTCCTACATCCTGTCGTACCTGCACCTCCTTCCCAACCTCAAGCGGCTGAGCACCCTCTGCTGGCATCTCGATCTGCCGCTACCCGAGGACGTCCTCAACTTTCCGCTCCGCAAGCCGACGCCGCACTGCATCACCATCGACGTCGGCCGCTTCGCCTCGGCGAGCTACAACATCATCGTCGGAAAATGGTTTGACTTTGCCCAGTTGCGGAAGCGTGCGTCTCCCTGCATTCAAGTGCGATCCTCGATCCTGTTCATTGACGATGTCGGCCTTTCCGCCTTTTGTCTGCAGTTCACCTCCGCAACGCCCACCACATCGACTTTGTCCTCGACGCGATCCTGCCCTTGCTCGTCGGTGCGACGAACCTGACCGACCTGCGTATTGACGGTGCGCCCCGCCGTCCTGTCCGGGTGTCGGAGAGCGCCCCCGGCTTACCTCGTGGCATATTCTTGCCCCTCCAGGTTTCGGCACGACCTCGCACGAGGAGGACGCCATCATGAAGGCGCTTAAGCAGGTCGGCTCGGGCTTGACGACGCTTCACCTCCAGTCGCTTGGCACGCCGGCCCGGCTCAACCCGGAGATCCTCGAGCTCTGCCCGCAGCTCGTCCAGCTGTCGACCGCCGTCGCCGACATCTCGACCTTCCTCGCCGCGCCGGCCAAGCACGACACGCTCGAGACGCTCTTGCTCGGCCACATCCCGAGGCCGTTCAAGCCGACGGCGAGGACGCTCCAGGCCAACTCGGCCGCGCTCGCCCAGGCGGTCGAGCAGCTCCTGCCCGTCTACACGACCGGCCACTTCCCTGCGCTCCGCTTTGTCGGCAGCGGCGGGCTTGACTTTGGCATGCTTGGCAACAAGGGCGCGGCCTCCGACGACGACGAGGGCTCGCTCATGGCCGCTGTCTGGGACGAGGTGGTTCAGACGGCCGGTCGGCTCCGGCAGGTCGGCCTCGGCGTGCTCGACCGCTACGGCGAGAGCCTCGAGGAGATGCCGGCGCTGGCAGCGGCCGTCGCCGAGCAGGCTGCAACGCCCTGAGAGGGCGTCATGCTCTTCCATCCCCTCCGGCCGGAAGACTTCGAGCTCGGCTCCGTTGTTGAGAGCGGCTTTCTCGGCCACCAACGGGATAGCGACGACGAAAAGGCAACTAACCTATTGTCCCTCGCTTCTTCTGCGAAACTAAGCCACACCGGAAACTGCATGCCCACTCTCTCTCCCTATTGATATAGCTTGTTTGCGACCCCCTCTTTCGGATCCGCCCCTGAGTCAAAAGCCTGCCCAAGCCTCAGCGAGCACCGCCGGCGGCGAGACCGTGTTGGAGATCCGGTCTCGAATATGCATCAGATCAAGCAAAGCCTGGCTCGCGAGCCGGCGGCGGCGGTGCATGATGTCCTGCCGGACCCGAGGGGACGAGCTTGCGCTGCTTGGCGCGCGGAGGAGGGAGAACGGAACGCTCATGACGACGCACCGCCTGCCTCAAGTCGGGACGAACACTGCCCGAGAGGCCGCGCTGGCTTTGGACTGAGGGACGAATCGACGGGGGCGCACGGTCAGTTCCTGCCAAGGGAGGCGTCGCAGTCGGCTGCCCGGCGCGATGGGCGCGATGGTGCCGGTCCGCTGGCTAGCAAGGCCGGGTTCGTCGGCCCAAAGGGCGCTGCTGGCTCTTGCTGTGTTCGGCACCCGCGGCGGCGATGTGCGCCAGAGGTGCAAGCACGGTTCCGCGGTTCGTCCTGACGCGGCCGGCCTTTTTGCCTGCGAAAGGGCGAGCACAGCCGGCGGCGGGCGTGCGGGCATGCGGGAAATGCGTTTGCTCTCTACTCGGGTTGACTGCAGGCGAGGCAAGGCAAGCAGGGGGCAGCGGGCGGGCGCCCAGACCGAGGCCGGAAACGGGTCCAAGGCGACAGAGCAGGGCAGGGCAGGCCGCGGCGGTCGAGGACAGGGTGGGGCGCAGCAGGCGGCAGTGGCCGTGCGCGTGCAGAGTCGGAGGCAGATGCATGCGATCGAACGACGGCAAGCTTCGGAAGGCGGCGGCAGCAGCAGCAGCAGCAGCGAGCGTTGCTGCGAGGCAGACAGGCAGGCAGCATAGCAGGCAGCAGCAGCAGCAGCAGCAGTGCAGGTCGCAGTGCAGCCAGCCGGGGAGAGGCGGTGAGGTCGAGGCGGGAGGGCTGGCGCCTGGCTGTGTCGGTCGGGTGGTTCGGCCTTGTCGATCGCTCCGCGCGCGCGGCCTTGGCACTTTCGTCTTCCTGCGCGCTGCTGGCCGGTACGTGCATAGCCTCGCCGGCAGGTCAAAACGGCACGAGTCGCTGCCAGCTCGGACCATCGCCTCTTCTCCCCACCACCCACACCCCTTCAACAAGGCACACCCGACAGCCCAGGTCGACCTCTCATCAGCAGCGGTCCACCTTCTCGCGCCTTTCTCTCACTCCCTTTCGGCGCTCCCGTCGCCCTCTGCGGATCTCCTCTCGACTCCGCCGCACACCGCCCTCCCAAGTTATCTCTCTGCGGATCCGCCACCCTAGCCCTCCGTCCCCCTCCTCCGATGTCGCAAGCCAACTCGCAGGGCGGCCCGCCCGTCCTCGCGCCCGTCATCATCACGACGACCGCGCCCGAGGGTGTCCCGTCGACGAGTGAGTCGCATCCTCTTCCGCCCGCGCCTCCTAGCCCCAGACTTCTCCTCCCGCGCCCCTGGCTCGGTGGCGCACCACCGCCTCCGATGCGCTGGTCATGGGCCCGACACCCACACATCATCATCGCACGTTCCCTCTCCTATCGCATCCTGCGCTCGTCTGCTCCCATCTCGCACGAGAGGGCAGGCAGCGGCGGCGGCGGCAGCGATGCCCTTTCGCGCCTGCCCTTCCTCCCAAGAGCGGGGCTCGCGCGGGGTCGTCCGCGCGGTCTCATCGTCGCGCCCAGAGCCTCCTTGCACAGCCTCGTTTCGGAGCCCCTCGGCTGACCCCCTTCCCTGCCTCTCCTCTCTCCCTCTCGCAGCATCCGCCGCCGCGCCTTCGACGCCCCCCTCGGGAACCAATGGCCTCGGCCTGATCCCCTCGCCCTCGCAGCAGGGCCACTCGCCCGCACCGACGTACGAGACGCTCCCGCACTCGGGCCCGCCCTCGCCGACGATGACGCCGTCGTACAACGGCGTCGGCCGGGCCGACTCGAAGCAGTCGCCCTGGGTTAACCAGGTCGCCGGCGGCACGATCGACGCCAACGACCACCTCGTCCGCAAGGACTCGTCCGGCCAGTCGTCGTCGGGACTCACCGACGGCGAGAAGGTCTTTGAGGAGAAGACGGACAAGGATGCCAAGGAGGTCGAGAAGGAGGAGGCCGCCTTCCAGACCGACCTCGCCCTCGAGGAGTCGGCCGACCTCGACATGGGCGCCTTCACCGTCAAGCCGAAGAAGCTCGCCTCGCTCGTCGACCCCAAGTCGATCGAGACGCTCACCACCTTTGGCGGCATCGACGGCCTCCTCCGCGGCCTCGGCACCGACCCTAAGAAGGGCCTCGACGCCGACGTCCTCGCCAAGTCGTCCGGCGGCAACTCGTCGGACCCCACCCTCGCCTCGGCCGACGCTCGCAAGAAGACGTACGGCTCCAACGTCCTTCCGATCCGCCCGCCCAAGTCGCTCTTCTACCTCATGTACCTCGCTATGAAGGACAAGGTTCTCGTGAGTCGCCCGCCTCCTTCATCATCCTCCTGCCGTCACCGACCGGCCGTTGACCGGCCTCACTGCGTCTTCCTCCAGATCATTCTCTGCATCGCCGCCGCCATCTCGCTCGCCCTCGGAATCTACCAGACCATCGGCGGCGAGCCTCACCTTGTCTACTCTGAGGAGCAGGGCCAGTACGTCGAGGTCGCCTCGGTCGAGTGGGTCGAGGGTGTCGCCATCATGGTCGCTGTCGCTATCGTCGTCCTCGTCGGCTCGGTCAACGACTGGCAGAAGGAGAAGCAGTTCCAGAAGCTCAACGCCCAGAAGGACGACCGTCGCATGAAGGTCATCCGGTCCGGCAACGAGCAGTCGATCTCGGTCTACGACGTCCTCGTCGGCGACATTGCCATCCTCGAGCCCGGAGAGATCGTCCCCGTCGACGGCGTTTTTATCCGCGGCCACCAGGTCAAGTGCGACGAGTCGGGCGCCACCGGCGAGTCGGACGCGATCAAGAAGGTCACCTACGACGAGTGCATGGCTGAGCGCGCCGCTCACCGCGGCCCCGCGCCCGAGAAGGGCTTCAAGCTCGACTGCTTCCTCGTCTCTGGCGGCAAGGTCCTCGAGGGTGTCGGCGAGTACGTCGTCATCGCCGTCGGCCCCAACTCGTTCAACGGCCGGACCATGATGGCTCTCCGGGGCGACGCCCCGCCGACGCCGCTTCAGCTCAAGCTCAACGCCCTCGCCGAGCTCATCGCCAAGCTCGGTTCGCTCGCCGGTCTCGTTCTCTTCTCGTCGCTCATGATCCGCTTCTTCGTCCAGCTCGGCACGGGTGTCCCCGCCCGGTCGGCCTCGGAGAAGGGCGCCGCCTTTGTCGACATCCTCATCATCGCCGTCACTGTCGTGCGTCTTCTTTCTCGCTTGCTTTGCCTTTCGCTCGCCCGACCCTGACCCATCTTCGCACCCTCTTCCAACAGATCGTCGTCGCCGTCCCTGAGGGTCTTCCGCTCGCCGTCACGCTCGCCCTCGCCTTCGCCACCAAGCGCATGACCAAGATGAACCTCCTCGTCCGTGTCCTCGGCGCGTGCGAGACGATGGCCAACGCCACCGTCGTCTGCACCGACAAGACTGGCACGCTCACCCAGAACGTCATGTCGGTCGTCGCCGGCTCGCTCGGTGTCAACGGCAAGTTTGTCCAGCGGATCACCGAATTCGGCAACCGGACCAACGCCGACGCCGCCCGGGGCGACTTCTCGATCGAGATGAAGGAGCTCAACAACGTCATGTCGCCCACCTTCTCCAGCCTGCTCAACGACGCCATCGTCCTCAACTCGACCGCCTTCGAGGACATCAGCCAGGAGACCGGCGAGCCCGAGTTTGTCGGCTCCAAGACCGAGACGGCCCTCCTCCGCTTCTGCAAGGAGCTCGGCTGGAAGAACTACAAGGAGACGCGCGAGTCGGCCAAGGTCGTCCAGATGGTGCCCTTCTCGTCTGAGCGCAAGGCCTCGGCCGTCGTCATCCAGCTCCCCAACGGCAAGCACCGCGCCTTCTTCAAGGGCGCGTCCGAGATCCTCACCAAGCTCTGCACCAAGCACGTCCACGCCGAGGAGCGCATCGCCTCCGAGGAGGTTCAGGAGGTCGCCTTTACCCAGGAGTCCAAGGCCAACATCGACAAGACCATCATCCTCTACGCCAACAACATGCTGCGCACGATCGCCGTCTGCTACCGCGACTTTGAGTCGTGGCCGCCGGCCGAGACGGACCAGGAGGGCAACGCCAAGTACGAGTCGATCGCCCAGGACCTCACTCTGCTCGCCGTCACCGCCATCGAGGACCCTCTCCGCCCCGGTGTCACCGAGGCCGTCACCACCTGCAACCACGCCGGCGTCCAGGTCAAGATGGTCACCGGAGACAACGTCCTCACCGCCAAGTCGATCGCTATCCAGTGCGGCATCTTCCAGCCCGGCGGCCTCATCATCGAGGGCCCCGTCTTCCGTGAGCTCTCGGTCGCCGACCGGCGCGAGATCGTCCCCCGCCTCCAGGTCATGGCCCGCTCCTCGCCCGAGGACAAGCGCATCCTCGTCGCCACCCTCCAGGAGCTCGGCGAGATTGTCGGCGTCACCGGCGACGGCACCAACGACGCGCCCGCGCTCAAGAAGGCCGACGTCGGCTTCTCGATGGGCATCGCCGGTACCGAGGTCGCCAAGGAGGCTTCCGACATCATCCTGATGGACGACAACTTTGGCTCGATCGTCTCGGCTGTCATGTGGGGCCGCTGTGTCAACGACTCGGTCCGCAAGTTCCTCCAGTTCCAGCTCTCCGTCAACGTCACCGCCGTCGTCATCACCTTCAGTACGTCTTCGGCCTCCTCGCTTCTTCGGTCGCTCTCGACCGACACTGACCTCGCCCGTCCCTTTCAGTCTCTGCCGTCTCATCCGCCGAGGAGCAGTCGGTCCTCACCGCTGTTCAGCTGCTCTGGGTCAACCTCATCATGGACACCTTTGCCGCCCTCGCCCTCGCCACCGACCCGGCCACGCCCGACTCGCTTGACCGCAAGCCCGACCGCAAGCGCGCCCCGCTCGTCACGGTCGACATGCTCAAGATGATCCTCATGCAGGCCCTCTTCCAGATCGTCTCGTGCCTCGTCCTCCACTTCTGCGGCAAGCAGATTCTCGGCATGGAGTGCGGCACCGACGAGCTCCTTTGCGAGACCCAGCAGGAGGAGCTCTCGACCCTCGTCTTCAACACGTTCGTCTTCTGCCAAATCTTCAACCAGTTCAACTGCCGCCGGCTCGATCGGGGCCTCAACATCTTCAAGAACTTGTGCGTCTGCTCTGCCTCTCTCTGTCTTCTCTTGTCGCTGCTCAGTCGCTGACCCCACCCACCCTCCCTCCTCAGCTTCATCAACAAGTTCTTCTTCATCATCTTCGCGATCATGCTCGGCGGCCAGGTCCTCATCGTCTTTGTCGGCGGCACCGCCTTCCAGGTCGTCCGCATCGGCGGCCGCGACTGGGCCATCTCGATCCTTGTCGCCCTGCTCTCGCTCCCCGTCGGCGTCATCGCCCGGCTGCTGCCCACCGAGCCATTTGCGCGCTTCCTCTACAAGATCCACATCTACCAGGACCCTGCCAAGCTCCCGACCGAGACGGTCGAGGCTGAGGATGCCCAGTGGAACGAGGCCATCGCCCGGACGCACGACAACCTCGCAACCTACGCCAAGATCCGCGGCGGCCGGCTCCAGGGCTCGCGCCTTGTCCTCAAGTCGCGCAAGGCCCAGCTCAAAAAGAAGAACATCCAGCCGACCTCGCTCCTGGCTATGCTTCCGACCATCGTCGCCTCCTCGGTCGGCGCTGGCTGGCGGCCCGAGGCCAAGGGCAGCGCCCTCTCTGACGGCACGACCGGCGGCGACATCACCCTCCTCGCCAAGGGCATCTCGGTTCACCCCGACACGCCCAAGGACGACCCCTACTACATCCGCTTCGGCCCCAAGCAGTAGTAGATGGGTCTCCCTTGCTCCGCTTCTCCTCTTCTCATTGTGCTGCTCTCTCCTCAAAACCCACTCAAACCCCATTTGTACCTCTATCCCACACACACACTTTTGCTTGCTCCACTTCTTTCTTACACACTCTCCTCCCGGCCTGTCCTGAGCTCTCTAATGACCTTCCGCATCACATCCTCTGGCCGGTTCTTGCAAAGTCTTTGGCTGCTCGCGTCGGCCGCCCGAGCACAGGCGAGGCCCGAGCCTTCTCGCCAAGGGGCAGAGACATACAAGAGGCAGATACAAAGGGACAGCAATCCAGAGAGGGATACCTCGACGAGTAGAGGTTGGGAAGGGAACAGGGCCGGAAACGACGGGCCTAATTGTAGTCGGGCGTCGGAAGGGCGATACCTGACAGGCCGGCGGGTGCTCGGAATCAGCTTCCACAACTTCAAGACGACATCGACGACATCAGACGACGCACCGATCCGCTTGTGCCGCTCCCTCCGCGTCTCCTCGACCGGCAGCTCAAAGTAGCCGTAGCCGTCGAGGGTTTCTTCGGCGGCCGCCTGCAAGAGCTCGGCCTCGTCAATCTCGTCGAGGCCGTTAAGCCGGCGGCCGCCCTTGACGAGGACCGTCGACTTCTTAGCCGCCGAGCCGCCGTTAGTGAGTCCCGCTTCAGAAGCGATGCGCGTGAGCGACGGGATGACGGGCGTCGCCACCGTCTTAGGTGACTTGTTGGCCTCGACATAGAGCTGGACGATCATCCGCTGGAGGTCGAGCAGGACGGCCTGGAGCGTGTCGAGGAAGCGGCGCGTCTGGAGGTGCTTGGACGCAGCGCAGATGGACAGGCCAGACTCTTTGATGATGTAGCTGAAGGCGCGCTCATAGCGAGTCAGCTCTGAGGAGGTAAGAAAATAGAGATTCCGCCTTGTTGCGACGCACCCAATTCCGTAGCCTTCTGGGGTGACCTCAGCGAAGCCGAACAGACGGAGGGCAGGGTTGCCGCAGTTGGACGTCGACAGGACCGAGGTCGAGAGGACGCCGTACCCGGGGTCGCTGAAGAGGTCGGGCATGGGCTGCGTGTCGGGGCTTGATGAACGTCCATCTGCAGACGCCGCGGTCGAGCTCGCTGCCGAGGCGAGCTCGCGCTGAAAGAGGCAGTAGAGCGCGTATAGATGCCTGCGAGTGACGCCAGCTTGTCAGGTCGCCGGAAGCCAGACGAGGACCACACTGTCGGGTGACGCACCGGTCCTGCCCGAGGCCCTGGCTGCACTCCTTCGTGATCTCGGTGTGAGTCTTGCAGGCCTTGCGCAGCGCGGCAATCTTGTCGGTTGCGCTCGCACCCGTGCAGAAGAGCTAAGCACAGAAGAATAAGTCAGTGACGGAGAGGAGAGGGGAGTGCCTTCGCGCGATCCGCACCTTGGTAAAGGCGACCGAGTTGGGCTGAACCGTGCGGATCGACTCGGTTCGGCCGCGGCGGAAGGCCTTGGTCATCGCCGGTTCGTACGTGCTCTCGATCCGGCCTAGATGAGGTAACCGGGTCAGCATGAGACGCAGCATTCGACAGAGAGGCTGCGCAATCACTCACCATATAGGCTGTAGTAGGCCGCCTGGAAGGCCATCTGTACGAAGGCGTCGGGACTGAAGCCGTGCCGGGTGACTGTGCGGCGCAATCAGCAATTCAGTGTCTGCCAAGGTGTTCAAAGCGGCCACTGGCGCGACGCACTGAACTCCTTGCCGAAGCCGGCAAACTCGAGCGCCTCGATCTCGTGCTGGCAGATGAGATCGCTTAGCCGCGTCTCGGCAAAGCGGATACCCATCCGGATCTCGCTCGTCAGGTGCCACGTCAGCTTCTTGGGCGCCGTGTCGAGCTCGTCGGCGTCCTCCGGAGGCTCGGGCCGCGTGCCCTTGAACGAGCGGGCATAAGGCGAGAGCTTGGCGCCAAAGAGCGTAGGCGAGGCCGGGTTGATCGACTTGGCAAAGAGGAGGACGAGGTCGGTGTAGATGTCGGCCGCGTAGCGCAGGACCGTGTCTGGTGAAATGAGCGTACCGCATCCGTTAAGATCTCATCTCGACGAGACGCTGGAGCCCTGACGAAGACTCACGGCCGTCGACGCCCGTGTGCTCGAAGTTGATGCCAGCCTCGCCGTCGGCGCAGACGATGATCTGGAGCTTGTCGTACCTACGGGGAGTAAGGAAGTTGAGCTCAGGAAAGGCTGAGAGCGAAGACATCGCTTGCGCTTGCAACGCACCATCGGTTCGTGCACGTGCCGACCTGGACGCCGCCCTCGAGCTTGTAGCTGCCGCAGAGCATGGCCTCGCAGACGCCACCGATGCCACGCTCTCCCTGGATCGCCGATGTAATCTGTCAGCACCGAGGCAAGAGCGTATCCTGCGCATGAAAGGGTTGACGCACGATTCGCTCATCGTCGTCGAGGCAGACGACAAAGAGGGCTTCGTCAACGACGGCGAGGCAGGCGGCATTGTGCTCGTCGCTAGTGAGTGAATTTCGCAGCTTCGACCACAGCGTGCGGTTCTCGGTCGCTGCGCGCACACGGCCAAGGCCTCAGATCAGACGAGAGATTGAAGTTCGGTCGTGAGCACAGCTACTCACTCAGAACGCCGACCGCTCCTCGGGCAGCTTCGTTCGCCGCCGTCTTATCGGCGTCGTCGACAATTGCGCGCAGATGGCGCTGGATCTCACGCTCGGTGACAAGCGGCCGGTTCTCGGCGTCGAGCAGTGTCATGTAGTCTAGTGAGCGAGGCGACAAAGTTAGCCGAGCGCTTCGCCAGACGGGGACGAGCCAACGCGACGCACATATTTGCCCACGGCGGATGACGACGACGTGCCGGCTCGTGCTGTCGGTCTTCATCTCGCAGCCGCCCTTGCCTCGCGGAACGCGAGCCGTGCCGAAGAGCCGTTCGTACTGGCTCATGTCGAGCGGCTTGCCGCCGCGGAGGACGTCGGGCGCGAGCTGGCCGGTCCGGAGGTCGTGGATGAAGGAGAGGGACGAGAGGATGAGCGACGACGCCCGCGTTAGCTGGACGTGGTTGGGCGGGACGAGCGTCGCTGTCGACGGTCCGGTCGTCGACGATGACGGCGGCGGAGGCGGCGGCGTGGGCGTCGGCGATTGCGAGAGGATGAAGAAGGGGTTGAGCGACAAGACGACCTGGTGGGGGAGTGCGATGCGCAGCAGCAGGGCGGGAGCGTGTCAGCCAAGTCTCGGCATCGTGCTGCCATCAATCCCCACAAGCGGCCTGCGGAGACTCGCTCGCCACGTCTGCGCACCGATTCGGTCTGGCCGAGGTAGCTCTCGTACCAGAATTCTTCGATGTAACTGTCGTGCTCGCGGTCATAGGCGATGAGGGCGTCCTGCAGGCGCGGACCTTGGGCCGGGTCGGCTAGGAAACGCTCGGCCGCAAGCTTGGTCTTTGCGTGCTCCTCGTCGGTCTGCGGCGCGAGGTTGCTCAAGAGGTCAGTCACTGGAGGAAGTGCCAGAGAGGGGCTCGGCCGGCAGGTCGCGACGGGAAGTCGAGTGACGTACTTGCAGGCCCTGCACCGCCAAGCCCGAACGGGAGCGCGCCAGAGGTGAGCCATCTGTGCCATCTCGCGACCGTGCCCACATCCACCGTGGCCACACGCACCTCGAGAGCCCGGAGGTAACGCCGGACCGTGTCCTCGAGCTTAGGCACGGGCAGCTTGGGCAGCTCGTCTGCCTTGGCGGCCCCTTCGGACGGAGGGCTGACGGGGCGGTTGACCTGGCTCGGCAGCATCTCGCGGGCTTTGGCGGCAGTGAAAGCGTCGCGGCAGGGAGGGCAGAGGACTGTGTTCGGGATGGGAGCTGGGCAAGAGCGAGGACGTTGGTGTGGTGGTTGGAGGCTGGCGATGGGAGTGAGCGAGCGACGAGTGAGAAGGTCGGGCTGATGAAGGGCCGCGCGACACGGGTCAAGCCGGCGTTCGCTGCGCCCGACCTCACCCGAGCCAGCGGCGCCCTTCCCTTGACCGCCTGACCTGGCGCCCCTGCTTCCGTCGGGCTCAGGCGACTTCAATAGCAGAGCCAGATTGCTCGCTCGGATCTGGGACGGTCGACGACGGCCTCCGCGCTCGCAGTTCACTTGACCCCCTCGTGGTCGAACGGAAGTGCTACATGAAATTACAGCGGCGACGGGCAAAGGCAGGGCAGGATGATGCCTAGGACGAAAGACTGGGCATAGGCGGGGCGGGGGGGAAGGGG
>Ga0308160_10002218_pt1 | contig 24241 bp, 28 predicted proteins | sample PhyFR1_FD_201036 | JGI IMG/M metagenome (GOLD analysis project Ga0308160, IMG submission 201036) | Phyllosphere microbial communities from UC Gill Tract Community Farm, Albany, California, United States - DLSLF.R1 | ecosystem: Host-associated > Plants > Phyllosphere > Unclassified | place: USA... | reverse complement strand
CTGGTGCCATCGGCCCCGGTCCTGGACGGTCGACGGCCAGCGCTGGCGCTCTCCGCCCCGGCCACCCTCGGTCTGCCATTGATTTCTTCCGCAGCGGCGTCTGCCTATGATTTATGTCTTCGCCTTTTATCACCTTTGGCCCGCGCCCTCAGAGCTTCGCGTCCCTGCTCGCTGGTCTTGTCTTAGCGCCGTCTGCGTCTCAGGGTGTGACCGATGAGGCAGTCTGTCAGAAGCCAAGCGACCGTGTCGGGGCGTTTACGAACTCGATCCAACGAGCCCAACTTGCTCTGATCGACTGCAGCCTCCTCGGATGCTGGCTAGCCGACCAAAAGAAGTTGGCAACGGTTGTACATTCTGATCGACAGGGGCAGAGGAGGAGAAGGGGGAGCTGCGGCGTGCGTTGATGTACAAGAGAGTCAAACTGCAACGAGCGACAAGGGAAAGGAAGGGCAGGAAGGGGGAAAGGGACGGCGACGAAGCGGCGCCCCTGCTTTTGGGTTTGATTCATAAGGGGGGCGAGTGTCTAAGGCGACCGAAGAGGTGCGTCTAGCCAGGTACGATGCACGAGGGCGTCTAGAGAGCAGCGCGGGCGAGCGAGGCCTCGTTGAGCTGCGTGAGGACGGCGACGCTGCAGGGTGGGCATGGAGGAATGGTGCGACGGAAGGATCAGCGAACGACTGAGCTGAAGGGTCGAGGCTAGGACGCACGTCGTCTCCCAGTCGATGCAAGCGTCGGTGACCGAGACGAAGGGCTTGAGCGCGCTCAGGTCGGCCGGGATGTCCTGCCGGCCGGGGTTGACGTTCGACTCGATCATGACACCGGTGATGGACTTGTCGCCATCCCGGAGCTGAGCCGCGATCGCGTCGACGACCTTGGGCTGGTTGCGGTAGTCCTTGTTCGAGTTGCCGCTGCGAGCGCAAAGTCACAGACTCGTCAGCCATCGGTCGCAACAGACCCAGAAAAGGCCGGCGAGAGCCACGACGAGGACGCACTGCGAGCAGTCGACCATGATGCTGGGCTCCGAGTCCTTGCGGGCCGCGGCGAGCTTGGCGGCGGCCTCCTGGACCGAGGTGGCGTCAAAGTTGGTGCCCTTGGTGCCGCCGCGGAGGATGACGTGGACGTCCGGGTTGCCGTTCGTGCGGACGATAGCAGCCAGACCTGATACGGCGAGGGCGAGAAAGCCGGCCTCGAGTCAGCGGGTTATCAGCGCACGTGGACGAAGGGCAGACGCACCCTGCGAGGTCATGCCGAGGAAGGCGTGCGGGCAGGACGAGGCCCGCATGGCGTCGACGGCAACGCCGACCGAGCCATCGGTGCCGTTCTTGAAGCCGATCGGGAACGAGACACCCGAAGCGAGCTCACTATCGCGGCGAAAGGAAGGGTCGGCGCGTCAGCGCAGTTCAAAGGTCGAAGTATAACGGGCGAGGACGCACCGGTGGAGCTGCGACTCGGTCGTCCGGGCGCCGATGGCTCCCCACGAGACGAGGTCAGCGATGAACTGAGGCCTGTTGATCAAGGGAGAGGTAGACATGTGACCGTGCGCAGCGGTCAGCGAGTGCGCAGGGCAAACAGCCACGTGCGAGAGGAGCACGGACGAGATGGTGTCGAGCAGCTCGCAGCCGACGGGCATGCCGGTCGAGGTGATGTCGATCAGCAGCTGACGGGCAATCCGGAGGCCCTTGTTGATCTTGAACGAATTGTCAAGGTCGGGGTCGCTGTAGGACAGCGAATCAGGTGGCGAGGATAGACACGAATCGAGTCAGCTCGCTGCTTTGGGTGTGCGCTGAGGCCAGGTCGAAACGCACTTGATGAGACCCTTCCAGCCGACGGTCGTGCGGGGCTTCTACAGTGTGCGCAGATAGTCGAAGGGTGGGAGGCGAGTCAGCGACCTCGCCTGCGCGCAGACTGCCTGCACCATGCGCCGACTGCGGTGCGACGAACCTCGCTATTCGGTAACAGGAGAGGATGCACGCGGCCGATCAGCAACGGCATAGCAGCGGCGTGGCGGTAGCGGTCTAAGAACGCACAAGTAGGCGCGCATGACGACGACGAGACCGGGCAGGGTGTCGGAGAGGGCCTTGAGCCGCCGAGCGTACTCGAGCGCCTCCGAGGGCGAGTGGATCGAGCAAGGGCCGATGATGATCAGCAGCCGCGAGTCGGTCCGGTTGATGCAGGCGGCAGCCTCGGCGCGGCCCTTGGCGATCGTCGCCTCGGCCTCCTTGGTGATCTGCGAGTGGCAGTCGTAGGAGCGAAGCGAGGGGTAAGCTCCTGGACGCAAAGGGCGGCTCCGGAGGTCGGGCGGCTGCTTGGCAGCAATCCGAGCCCGCTCGAGTCGGAGGAGCCACAGCTCGGGCTGAAGACGCACGGCAATCTCATGCTTCAGCAGCTGGGGCGGGACGAGCGGGTCGTAGCCGGCGATACGCTGGTCGTCGAGGCTGGCAGCAGCAGTAGCCATGGCGGACAGGAGCGGCGGCGGCGGCGGCGGTAAGAGGAGGCAGTGAGGGCGGGCGGCGAGGTGCAGCGAAAGGCAGGGCAGGGGCTCGAGGGTCAGCAGCGGCCGGAAGGAGCCGGACGACGGCGGGGCTGTGAGCGGGGGCGAGCGAGACGCACTAGGCGGACATGGTCGGGCGTAGGAGGGCTGGACGGTCAGGCGGTGGGTTGGTGAGGAGGGGATGGCTGTATGCGGGGTGAGGCGTGCGTGCGTGCTGGCTGGCTGCTGCCTTGCTTCGGCCTACCCGCCGAAATCCCACGGGCGGCCCGTTTGACTCGCCCGCCAGCGGGTGGGTGAGGGGGATCCACTGCCGAACGCATCTGCAAGTCGGGGGTTCCTTCTGGAGGCCGTTGCCGCATCCTCGCCTCTCTTTTCCCCCCCGCCCCGTTGGACTCCCGACCACATCTCCCCTCACCCTCACCCCTTCTCACACCCCCCACCCCACCCTCTCCCCTCACTCATCTCAAAATGGCTGTCAAGGTTGGAATCAACGGCTTCGGTCAGTCGATCCTCATCTGTGCCCTGTCCTGCCCGTGCCCGCCACTGCCCATCCTTTACCGAGGCCCAGGGCGGGCCGGCTGACTGGGACGACCGTGCGGCAACAGAGAGCTGACGCCAGCCGGCCCTCGCTCCCCATCTGCCCTGCCCCTTCCTACCCTCGCCTCCCTCTCCTTGCTTGCCATGCCCACCCTCCAGGCCGCATCGGACGTATCGTCCTCCGTAACGCCCTCCAGCACGGCGACAGTGAGTACATGCGTCCCCTTCCTCCCACCGCTCCCCGCTTTTTTCTTCGCGTCGCCTTCCCCAGCGCGCGCGAGATAGCGTTTTGCCTCCATCCCATCGCATTGGACCTCGACCTCGGTGGCGCTGACCACGTTCCCTCTCCCTCCTTGCAGTCGACGTCGTTGCCATCAACGACCCCTTCATCGACCTCGAGTACATGGTCTACATGTTCAAGTACGACTCGACCCACGGTTCGTCTTCCTTTCATCCTGTCCCGCGGCCGGCTGGCCTTGTCTCGCAACACCTTTGACTGACGACCCTCTTCTCCTCCCCTTTATATAGGTGTTTTCAAGGGCACTGTTGAGGCCAAGGACGGCAAGCTCGTCATCGAGGGCAAGCCCGTCACCGTCTTCTCGGAGCGTGACCCCGCCAACATCCAGTGGGGCTCGGCCGGCGCCGACTACGTTGTCGAGTCGACCGGTGTCTTCACCTCGCAGGCCGCCGCCTCGGTCCACCTCAAGGGCGGCGCCAAGAAGGTCATCATCTCGGCCCCCTCTGCCGACGCCCCGATGTTCGTCTGCGGTGTCAACCTTGACGCCTACAAGCCCGAGTACACCGTCATCTCGAACGCCTCGTGCACCACCAACTGCCTTGCGCCCCTCGCCAAGATCCTCCACGACAACTTCACCAGTGCGTCCTTCGCGAGATCCGCGCGCTCGACCCTAGACTCGTTCTGACCTTCTCTTCCGCATTCTCCCAGTCATTGAGGGCCTCATGACCACCGTCCACGCCACCACTGCCACCCAGAAGACCGTCGACGGCCCCTCGTCCAAGGACTGGCGTGGAGGCCGTGGCGCCGCCGCCAACATCATCCCCTCGTCGACCGGTGCCGCCAAGGCCGTCGGCAAGGTCATCCCCTCGCTCAACGGCAAGCTCACCGGCATGTCGTTCCGCGTCCCGACCTCGAACGTCTCGGTCGTCGACCTCGTTGCCCGCATCGAGAAGCCGGCCTCGTACGACGCCATCAAGAAGGTCATGAAGGCCGCCGCCGAGTCGCCCGAGTGGAAGGGCATCTTCGACTACACCGAGGACGCCGTCGTCTCGACCGACTTCATCGGCAACACCGCCTCGGTCCGTCTCTCTGTGCTCCTTTCTTAACCCCTTCCTTTCGAGCAGCTCAGCTGACCTCGTCTTCCCACCTCCAGTCGACCTTCGACGCCGCCGCCGGCATCTCGCTCAACGACAACTTCGTCAAGCTCATCTCGTGGTACGACAACGAGTACGGCTACTCGCGCCGTGTCTGCGACCTTGTCAGCTACGTCGCGGCTGCGGACGCTAAGGCCTAATTCTCGACGTACTCGTCGAAGTCTCGTCTGCCGCTTCCTTCTTCTCCCACTCGGCCGGGCTCGCCCGGCCCTGCTTAGACATGCCCCCTTCTACTTCCATTTCGCCGGCTGTCAGTGTTCACGTGAAAGAAGACGGGGTCGGACAGAGTAGGGTCAGAGGAGGACACGCCGGTCACAGTGCCGAGCGAGCAGGACGACGGCCAGGATGCCCGGCAGGACGACGGCGGCGGGAGACGCGACCCATATGGTTGCAAAGCGGGGCCGGCTGCTGGGCCCAGTTACTCCGGCGCAGGCGAGCATTTCAAGCCTGTCCTAGCAAAGAACGCAGTCAGGTGCTGTCTTCGTCACGGTCGTCGTTGGGCGGCAGACTCATCGCGGGGTCGTCCGGCCTGGTCCGACGACGTCGATGGACCGAAGCGGGCCGAAAGGCGCCGAAGCCACTTGCCGACCCCGCCTTCGCCCGACAAACCACTTTCGGTCCTCGTTCGGCCTTGCCCGGTCGAGCAACAGCACATCCGGCTCCGACGATGGCCGACGGGATGAGTGGACGCGCCGAGGTTGGCGACGAGAGCGGTCGGTAGTGTTGACATGTCGCGTCCATCTGTCTTGTCTGAACGCGTCGTCGTCCTTTCGGCAATGAGTGGAGCCCGGCATGGCAGGCGACGCAGTGTAGCGGCGCATCCGTCTGCCACTTTCTAACAAAACGTCCGTGAGCGTGTGGGACCTCGTGCAGACTTGCTGACACCGCGTCAGTCGCGCTCCGAGAGAGGCGAAGCAGTTCAAAGCACACGTGGGCCACGGGCAACGGGGCGGCCAGCTCCCTGCCGCTCAGATTCGGCTCGACGTGAGACTGTAGGATAGGAGGCAGGGCGCCAGCTGCCAAAGCCCTCTCGCGCAGCCAAGAGAGAGATATAAGTGGGGCATGTCATTGCGAGGAGGGCTTTCGTGAGGTGGGTTGCGACGGAAGGATACGGTGCAGTTGAAACGGGTGGGTCAAGTGCTTCGGCGAGTAAGAGAGTCGTAGGAGGATGCGATTGAAGTCACCTGTGGAGGATAAGAAGCTGTCGAAGTGGAGACTACGGTTGAACACGATGGTCTCCCCTACTTGATCGTCTCGAGCGAGTGCGAGAATCGGGCGACCTGCACGCGTGCAAGGGATGGGCGGTCGGTCAGTAGCGTTTGGACCAGGACGGCCGATCGCAACGGTCGCACCTTAGGGTGGCACATGACCTGGATTGGGAGGCGAGCGAGTCAGTCGAGCGACATCGACGCGCGAGATCAGGCGGACAGACCTTGGCGGCGTCAAAGTTGAGGACCTGAAGCGACTCGAGGCTGGTCGCCCGCGATAAGGCGACATAGGCCTGGCCTTTCTGTCAAGCGGCCGGCGCGAAAGAAGACGATCAGGAGAGCTGGCCACACCAAATTCTGTCCAACTTGACGCACCTCGAAGATCCGGCGCAAGTCGCACTTGACGCGTTCGAGGGCTGAGAAAGAGGTACAAGGGTCAGCAACGCGGGGCGGAGATAGTGGAGCAAAAGGCAGACAGACTCTGTCCCTGAGCCTTGTGGATGCTCATGGCCCAGGCAACTGTGGGGCGCGATAATTGTTGAGCTGTCAGCGTCGTCCTGGTGGGAAGGGGAGGATCGGGCATCGAACGCACGGATAAGAGGGAGCTGTGGTATGGGTCACTGGGACGTCAGTTGACAGCGCACAGATTATGAAGGCGCCCAGAGCGCGACGCACCTGCTCGCGCTGGCACTTCATCTCGCCGTCCGGCCCGTCAATCTTGAAGACGTCGCGCCGGACGAGCCGGATGATGCGCGTGCCCGACGACGTGTGGAACTCGACGACTGGATAGGCCGTCTCGTCGCGGTCGTTGGGCATATTCTTGCCCTTTTGCGAGCCCGAGTCGGTCTCCTCCGACGAGAAGCGGACGCCCTCGCCGTACTCGCCGCTCTCGATCATCGCCTTGTGCTGTTTCTGCGTGCGGAAGCCGACCACCTTGCCGACCGAGCCATTGACGAGGTCGTCGTCATAGTTCTGTCGCCGGGCGAGCACGGTCAGGGTCAGCGCCAAGCCTTACGTCGCGGGCCGGCCAGCGCTGCGTCTCTGTACCTTGAGCAGCATGACCTGGGCATCCTCTTTGAGCTCGAGCCGCGGCTCGGACAGCATGTTGTTGAGCTCCTTCTGGAGCTGCTCAGACGTGCCGCGCCAGCTTGGACCGACAGAGTCCTCAGCCTTGAAGTGATGCGGGTCGCCCCGGAGCTGGACGAGCCGGCGCATGTTGGACTGGGAGACGTCCGCCCGGAGCGGCCAGAGCTCGGTCGGCGCGAGGCCGTCCGAGTAGACGACCTCGCGGTCGAGCTTCTTGAATTCCCGAATCGACGCGACCGAGAGCTGACCAAATCGCATCTCGTTGAGCATGTCGACCATTTTCTGGTCCTTCTGTCGGAAGACCTGTGAGAGGTTGACCGTCCGCGATATCGTCTCCTTCCACAGCTGCGCCTCAAAGGCGAACTTGGCGCTGTCGCTCTTGGCGACCGGAGGCAGCTGGAAGAAATCGCCGCAGATAACGACCTAGTCGCGGTAACCAAGCAGCGATCAGGACCGGTCACAAGATGGCGTAAGCTAACGCGGACGAGGTTGGCGCACCTGAAGTCCACCAAATGGCGCAGGATTGCGACGGAGCACCTGGCCGATCTTGCCGAGCTTGTCAAACAACTCGCCGTCGACCATCGAGACTGGCAGTGGGCCGAGCCAGCGGTGTTTAATCAAGGCTGCAGGCCAGGCTTGCACAACGGGGACGTACCTTCGTCGATGATGAGCGCCTTCGTCCGCGTCCATCGCTGCAGCGCCTGCTGGTTCTTGCGAATCCTCTGGACGCTGTAAAGGAAGGATGGCGCTCGCGGGCAGGTCAGCGACTCGAGATCGAACGAGACCAGCGGGGCGGTCGGTGCGTACAGCTTTTCAACCGGCTCAATGCCGATGCCGATGCCCGCCCACGAATGCAGCGTCGTCCCGCCGACATGGCAGGCGGCGATGCCGGTCGCGGCCGTGACAGCGACGGCCTCAGGCCGAATCTTCCACTTCTGCTTGAGCTGGGTGATGATCTCGCGCAGCAGGACCGACTTGCCGGTTCCTAGTATCACCGATGCGCATACACGTGAGGTCAGCCGCGGCGGCACACTACCTGACTCTCGGCGCACAACGAGCAGACGAACCGGCCGATCCGGTGAAGAAGATGTTGAGGCCCTTGTCGACGACCATGTCGAGCACCTTCTTCTGCTCGTCCGACAGGACGATCTTGCCCTTCTTCATGCGCGGCGGGTCGACCGTCAGCAGCGGCTTGACGTCGGCCGATGTCGAGCTCTCGGCCTTGGGCACGACCGCTGCGACCTTCTTGCGCCTGCGGATGCGGCGTGACGAGATGGAGTTGAAGCAGTAGATCGATTGGGTCAGTGAGCCATACGTATGCATGTGGGCGCCCACGCGCGCTCAGGAGGCACACGAGCCGCGGCGCTGCTGCGGAGCCCGGAACAAGGGAGCTACGCACGGCGCGCTTGCACCCATCAGGTCGACCCAGGTGTCGCTCGAGTCGCGCTCCTTGGCATGAAGCGAGGCCGACGATACCGACGGTGCAGGGTCGGCCGCGCCCTGGAGCTTCTGGTACGAGAGCACGGCGAGCCGCCGCCGGCTGCGGGGCGAGAGTGGCGCCGGGGCTGGCTCGCGCGGGTCGGTGAACGACGACGACTTGTCGAACAGCCGAGACTTCTTGACCGGTGGCCTGAGGGTGGCACGCAGAGGAAGGTCGTCAGTCGTCTGGCGCTGTAGCTGGTCGGAGCGGCGAGCGGGCTGGGGGCGCTCGCCTGGCTGACGCTCGGGCTCCCGAGGTGGGAGCGTGGGTGGAGCTAGCCATGGAGAGGAACGCACTCTGATCTCCGGCTCGGCTCGTCGTCCAAGTCAAGCTCGATAACGTCCGAGCTCGCGCGCCCCTTGCCCTTCTTGACATCGCTGCCGCTGTTCGAGCCGGCGAGCGTCGAGGAAGAGGAGGAGGTTACCGCTCCGGCGGCGGCGCCTCTGGAAGAGGACGACGCGCCGGCAGCGGCGGCCGACGTCGACGACGTCCAGTCGCGCTTGATGGACGAGAGCATGCGATCGGACTTCAACGGGCGGCGGCGGGGAGGCTGAGCAGCAGAGGGCCTGCGCTGCAAGATGAGCTTGTGGAGAGGGAGATCGTGCGACGAGGGGGGATGAAGGGGGAACGTCTAGCCGTTGACTTTGGGCCGCCGGCGAGTGAGCGACGAGCGTCTGCGCGTCAGGGTCAAGAGTTACGTCGGCCGGCCGTGACAGAGTTTACGCCGCCGCGGATTTCGAGACGCTCGCCCTGCCCTGGCCTGGCGGCCTGGTCGAGACCTTCACCGAGCAGCTCTGACCGCCATCCCGCTCTCCGCTCCTCCCTCACACCATGTCCGCCCCCGCCGAGACTGTGCCCAAGACCGAGACCATGGACGTCGACGTCAAGCCCGAGGCCACCCCTGCCACCGAGGCTGTCGCCTCGTCGTCGTCGGCCGCCGCCGCCGCCCCGGTCACGATCGCCCCTGAGGACGCCGCCGAGGCCGCCGAGGTCCTCGCCCGTGGTCAGTCCCTGGCTTCTCTTGCGACGCTGGCGGCTTCGCCTAGCGACGGGCGCAAGGCGCTCGCTGGTCGGGATCCGGTCGACGTACTTGTCCCGTTGAATGTTGCTGACCCTCTGCATCCTGCCTCGTGCCTGCGCTGCTCCGCCTGTCGGCCGTGCCCGCGTCGCAGTCGAGTTCTACTTCAACGACTCGAACCTGCCCTACGACAAGTTCCTCTGGACGACGCAGGGCCTCCCTACCGGCCAGGGCTGGGTCTCGATCGCGCTCATCGCCTCGTTCAAGCGCATGCGCGACCACCTGCACCGCGGTATTCCCTGGATTGCCGAGGCGCTCCGCAAGAGCGACGGCCTGCTCGAGGTAGACGAGAAGGGCGAGAAGGTCCGCCGGGCGAAGGAGCTCAAGCCCCCGACGGATGCGTTCGGTCGGTCGGCTTACGTCGTGCGTCGCCCTTGGTTCAGTGCCCTGGTCAGGATGCGCGAAGTGCTGACCGCGTCTGCCTGTGCGATACTCTTGGGCTCGAGCAGAAGGGCTTCCCGGACGACAGCCCTGAGCTTCAGGCCCAGATGGAGGCCTGGTTTGCCCAGTACGGCAAGGTCAACGCCGTCCGCAAGCGCATGACCGAGGCCAAGGTGTTCAAGGTGCGTCTGCGCTTGCGCCCTCCCCGGTCAGTGCCTCGGCCGCCGGCTTGGCTAACCGTTACTCATGCCCGCGTGCAGAACTCCGTCTTTGCCGAGTTCGCTACCATGGAGGAGCTCGAAGCTTTCCTCGCGCTGGATCCCAAGCCCAAGTTCGGCGAGACCGAGATGGTCACCATGTCCAAGTCCGTTCGAGGCAAACCGCCTAAGCCGAGTCGAGCGTCCTCGAGCTGACACCTCTAACTCCCGTCTTGCCTTGCAGGGACGCCTACGTGACGATGAAGATGATTGAGAAGGGCATTGACCCGTCGACCAAGTCGCGCGGCGGCGGTGGCGGCCCGGTTGGCGGCAAGTTCAACGCCTTCAAGCTGAACGCCGACTCGGCTTCGGCCGGCTCGAAGCGCCGCCGCGGCGACGACGACGAGGGCGCCAAGGGCAAGAAGGCCAAGCTCTCGGTTGAGATCGAGTACCTCGGCCAGAAGCTGAAGGTTAACGACTCGACCTGCCAGCTTAAGAACCCGGAACAGCTCGTCCCCCCGGCCAACCACGTCCTTCGATTCACCGGCTTCGGCCCCCGTGAGGAGGGCGACTGGCGTAAGCTCAAGGTCCGTCGCTGTCACACTGAGCGCTTCGAGATTGGCTTCGGCTGACCTACTCCACCTGCTCGGCTACCCTTGCAGGAGACTCTCATCGGCCTCGGCTACCAGGCCCCCTTCATGGCGATCCCCAAGGACGCCGCGGCCGGCTCGTTCGAGCACTCTGCCGCGCCTTTCACGCCCGAGTCGGTCGCCGAGCTCAACGCCAAGAAGATTGAGATGAACGGCCAGCCGCTCACGTTCGAGATCGTCGAGGGTGACGACCTCCGCAACCACTACCTCGCCCGGGCCAACTTCCAGGCCAAGCGCGCGGTCGAGGACGCCAAGTCCAAGGGCACCTCGTCCTCGGGCGGCCGGGGCGGAGGCCGTGGCGGCCGTGGTGGCCGTGGCGGGGGAGGTCGGGGCGGTGGTCGCGGTGGCCGCGGTGGCAACAACGGCGGCCGGGGCGGCAAGAAGGACGACGGCGACAAGATGGACACGGATGCCAAGCCGCCTGCGGCCGAGGAGGCGAAGCCCCGGGTACGTTCGCGTCTACCCTTCGCGAGATCAGCTCAAGTTCTGTACTGACAATTCGACTCCTGCTGCAGGCCATCGACAAGGACGCGGCCGCCGGCGAGGGTGTCCGCGGCCGGACATCGGCGCCGACGATTGCCTCGACCGAATGAAGGGAGGGTCGTCGCGCTGGCCGGGCCGCTCCTGCAGAGCGATGCCGGATGCGCTCTTCTCGTTGATCTCTCATGAGCCCCCGTCCTACACGATTCTGCCTGACCGTACCTCATGAGTCGTCGTTCGCCCGCGGCCGCAGACAAGGGAGGCGTGACCGTGACAGCCGACGCCACCATTTTCTTTTCTTCTGCAAAGTAAAAGGGGTTGCGGGTTGGATCGCGCTGCTGCGCCCGGCTGGACGAGAGCCAAACAGGCGGACCAGCGGCCCTTCACGACGCGCCTCCGCCGATGCCCTTGTCCTTCGCTCCCCTCCGACCACATCCCTCCCTCTCTTTCTCTCTTCCCCCCCCTTCCAGCTCCTCTCCTCTCGCTCCGGCCTCAAGCTCCGGTACGCTCGCTTCGTTGCGTCACTGCGACGCCCGCGTTCAGTCTTCCTGACGAGACCCTCCCCTCGCTGCTCAGCAAAGCCACCTCAAGTAGACCCCGACTCGCTCGACGCGACCGTCCTTTCCTTCGCCCCCGCCCGCCTCCCCCCTCTCTCTCCCGCCCCCTCGTTCGCTCGCCCGCCATGCTCGCTCCTTCGCTCGCCTCGCTCGCTCTCCTCTCCTCGGCCGTCGTCGTTTCGGCCTCGTCCCACCGCGCCGGTCGCTTCCCTCACAAGAAGGCCGCCGACGGCCTCGCCAAGCGCCGAGACGGCGGCTCGAACGCCCGGTCCGTCTGCCCTTGCCTACCTTTTGCGCTTTCATCGAGCACAGACTGACGCCTCCCGACGACTTCTCATCGTCTAGTGCCACCTGGTACGACACCTCTGTCGGCCTCGGCGCTTGCGGTATCCTCCGTACGTGTTACCTTTCTTCCCTTTGAGCTCCCTCCGAGGGCGCGCGGGGAGGCGCGGCGCGCCGCCGGCGAGAAGGAGGCCGGCCCAAAAGAAAGCACACGCGTCCAGCCACTCGCCGCTCCGACGCCTGGCGATCGCCACCTCTTTCAACGGCCGCTGACCTCCCTCGCTGCCTCCATCTTGTCAACGGGAAAAAACAGACCAGAACAACGAGTTCGTAAGTCCGCCTTCGGTCTCTTGCTGCTGCCTCTGCTACGACCTGTGTCATCGCGGTCGCTGACGTCTCGCCGATCGCGTCTGCTCGCGCCAGACGGTCGCCCTCAACTCGGACCAGCTCCGCGAGTGGGGAGGAGGCTACCCGTCGGCCGCCTGCGGTCAGACCATCACCATCCAGTACACCAACTCGGACGGCTCGACCTCGACGCAGCAGGCAACCATCCAGGTAAGAATGCCTTTGACCTGCCCTGCTAGCCGAGTCGATCGGTGGCTGACATGCCGTCCGCCCGTCTACTCAGGACGAGTGCCCGACGTGCCCTTACGGCGGCCTCGACCTCTCGCAGGGACTCTTCACCGCTTTCGCGTCCGAGAGCGTCGGCGTCCTCTCGATCAACTGGTGGTACGGCGGCGGAGGCGGCTCGCCCGCTCCGGCGACGACGACGTCCGAGGCGCCCGCGCCGACCACGTCCGAGGCTCCTGCCCCGACCACGTCTGAGGCTCCCGCCCCGGTGACGACTGAGGCTCCCGCCCCGGTGACGACGTCGATGACCGAGGAGGCCGCTTACACCCCTGCCAGCTCGTCCGCCGAGGCCGCTTCCTCCTCTGCTGCCGCCGACTTCAACGTCGGCGCCGCTGTCGTCCCCGCCGATTCGTCGTCGTCGTCGTCCTCCCCCGAGGCTGTCCCCACCACCACCTCTGTCGCCGCTCCCGCTGAGACCTGGGTTGCCCCGACGACCTCGTCGACTGCCGAGTGGGTCGCTCCCGTGACGTCCTCGGCCGAGGCCTGGATTGCCCCTACCACGACCGCCGCCGCCTGGTCTGCCGCCGCTCCTTCGGCCTCGGCCACGCCCGAGCCTGTCCTTGACGGACAGACGCTCTGCCCCTTGTACGTCACCCTCGAAACCTGGCACTCGGCCCCTGCACCACATTGACCCTCGCCCAATCCCGCAGCACGCCGCAGTTTGTCGTCCTCGCCCAGGAGACGGTCCTTTACAACGGCACTGTCCTCTCCTTCCTGAACGAGTCGCTCGCTGCCACGGCCAACGCAACCCTCTTCAACGCCACGTCGCCCTACGACCTGGCCGATTACCTCTGCTACAACGCTACCCTCTTCTCGGTCGACCTCTACGAGGCCTCAACCGCCAACGCCACGCTCGCCTCGGTCGTCGCCAACGTGACCGCGCCGACGACGTTCGGCCTCTTCAAGACGAACGCGACCATCGTTTCGTTCGCCGCCAAGACCAACGAGACCTTCCCGGCGGCCAACGCGACCTTCCTCCTCGGCACCAACGTCACGCTTGCATCGTTCGAGGCTCACGTCGCCGCGACGGCCAACGTCACGACGGCCGAGCTCCTCGCCGCCGCCTCGTCTGGCGCCGACAACTCGACGAGCCACGCCCTCGTCGAGATCTTCGACATGCTCGCCGCCTCGCGCTCGACCGCGACGGCCACCTGCCTCGAGCAATCGATCGTTGACAAGATCGAGGTCGCCGAGGCACCCGTCTACGAGGACGACGACTCGCTGCCGTGGTGCGACGATGACGACGAGGACTACTAAAGACGACCAACCGCCTCTCTTGCTTTTCTCTTCCTTCTTCTCTCTCTCACGACCTTCCCACGAGCCACCCACCCTTTGACAGGCCTCGCTCTTTCCCAAAAGCAACTCCCTCCTGACACGCCCCTCTCTCTCTCTCTTTCCTTTCTCACGGCACCGCACGACCCCTCTTCCCAGCTTCCTGTCCCTCCGTTTTAGATCCGCCTTCCTTCTCTGATTTCCCTCCGCGCGCCGCTCGGCGAGCGGCGTCGATCGTCGCCCCGAGTCTCTGCCCCGTCACCTCTGTCCGTCGTCCTTCCAATCCCCCTCCCGCCATGCTGGCCTGGCGCCCTCGTCAATCCATGAAGACTGGATCTTCCAATCGCCGTTCGTTCGAAGAAGGGGAGAGGGCAACGATACAAGAGCGGATCAAAAGCGAACGGAGCCAGGCCTTGAAGAGCGAGCGCGCTCATGGGTCGCTGACACCCGGTCCGTGCGAGCGTCTGATGGTGGCCGCATCGCGCGCGACCTCGTCCGCCGTCAGGTGACGCTCGGCCAGAGTCGACTCGTCCATCTTCGACGTCACCGTCTTGTCGTAAAGCTCCCGGTAGGACGGCTCAGCGATGGCCTCGTCTTCCCCGCCGGCCTTGCCTGACTTGGGGTGGATGACCTTGTTGAGTCCGGCTGCACGTCATAGAGGACAGAGTGGGGTCGTCAGCAACATGCTCAGCAAGTCCGCTCGGGTGCGTCCAGACGGACCCTTCAGCTTCTCCTTGACCGACGGCTTCTCCTGGGCTGCCGGGTCGCCCGTGGAAGGCTCATTCTCGCTCGTCGGCGCAAAGTCGGCATCGGCCCGCCGCGCGGCCTGCTCCGGCGTCGGCTCCGCGTCGTCAACGTGACCGTCTCGACCGGCCTTGGTCGAGGTCGACGAGAGCGAGGTCCGGCCGGTCGTCAACGATGCGGCAGGCTCGCCGCCCGGGTGGCCGTCGCCGGCGACCGACGTCGGGAAGTTGGCGCCTTGGAGACTGGTGGCGCTGTTCGGGACGGCGAGAGAGCGACTCGTTAGCGACAAGTCTCAAGCCTTGAATTCCGCGGGTAACACGAGACACACGAGTACTCCTTTCCGACGGCTCCGCCTCGCAGGTTGTCGACCGTCACCTCGGGCCCAAGTGCGAGCGCAGCGAAAGCCGGCCCGGCAGCCGTCTCGCTCGACGATGAGCCGGTCGACTTGCGCTCACTAGCACCCGCGCCGCCAGGGTGGTCGTCGGTCGTGCTCGATGTCGGGAAGTGCGCGCCCTGCAGCGTCGTCTTGCTGTACTCCTGCGGTCGCCCGGCACGCATCGAATGTTAGTGCGCTGCAGCAAGCACCGGTTCGCCTTGAAGACGCACCTTGCCGACGACACCGCCGCGCAGATTCTCAGCGTTACTGTCTCCGAGTGCGGGCTCCGCAAAATCCGGCTTGGCGGTGCTCGACGTGTCCGACGAGAGCTCTCCTCCACTGCGGTTGTTCGTGTCGCCTCCCGGGTGGTCGTCGGACGGGTCCGAGGTAGGGAAGTGAGCACCCTGGAGGGTCGTCTTGCTGTATTCCTGGTGGAATGCGGAGTGGTCAAGAGGGTCAACGCGCGAACTCGCATCAGTCTGCTTTCTACATGGCACACCTTGCCAACGACGCCGCCCTTCAGGTTCTCGACGTGGCTGTCGCCGAGCGCGGGCTCGGCGTACTTGGGCCGGCCGCTGTCGTCATCGGTCGAGCCTGAGGGCGCAGGCACTGACGACGTGTTGTCGTACGCCGGTTCGACGGTCGAGCCGGTCGGGAAGGCCTTGTCCGACTCGTCCGAGGCGACGCCAGGCGTCGAGGGCTGGTCGTTGGCGAGGGTCGGGAACGTCGGCGGCGTGCCGAGGACGGAGGCGAGGAGGTTGCTGCGGGCGCATGCCGAGGAGCGTCAGTCGGTCAGCCGGTGCAGAGGCTCTTGACAGGCAGCGAATCGAGCGAAGCAAAGGCCACGGCTACGCACGACATCTTTATTTCTTGTCTTGCTTGCTGTGATGGGAAGGGAGGTTGGAGGTCAGAGGGGCGAGGGCGATGGCGGGCTGCGATGGCCCCGATCCCTGCGCCGGCTAGTCGGCGTCAGCACCTCATGCAGGCTGACAGGGCAACCAATGCGGATCCACAGACGGCCAGGCGCGCCCGAAGGGGATCTCGCGACGACGCCTCGACCGACCGACCACTCTTGCTGTCCCAACCCAGCCCTTCCTCCCTCTCTCGACCCGCCCGCCCTTCCTCCTGCTCCTCGCTCGCTCGCATCGGATCGCGCGCGTAGGATCGTCTCGCCGTTCCCAACCGACCCTTCACCCGCCGCCTCCCTCGCCCGGATGGCCTCGCCTCAGCCGACGCCGGCGCCCGCGCTGCCCGAGCTCGAGGGTCTGCTCCGGCTGTCGTCCAAGCGGACGCACTCGCTATACCTCGCCTCGTCGTCCTTCTCGCTCCCGGCCGACCCGGTCTCGACGGCGGCCGGTCAGCGGTCCAAGATCGCCGACGAGTACCGCGACAGCGTCGTCCTCCCGCCCTCGCTAGCCGGAGCCGGCGCCAAGCGGGCAAAGGTCGAGAGTGGGCCGGCCAAGGCGGGCCGGCTACTTCTCGAGGGTGGCAGCGCCGCAGGGGGCGCGACGACGAACGGCCGAGCGGCCGAGGCGGGACCGAGCCAGGAGCTCGTCAGCTACCGGCATAGCCAGGGTCTCAATGCAGAGGGCGGCGCCAATCAGAGCCGGCTGAGCAAGGAGCTCATGCGCCGCAAGGAGGCACGGGAGGTCGTGCCTGAGTACCACCCGCAGTGTACGTCCACTTCCATCTATCTGCCTCATGCCGCTTGCCCAGAGGTCTTCGCAGCAACTGGCGCGGACGTGTCCGTTGCTCCTCGACCGCGTTCAGGCCGGCCCAGCAGCCCGTGTGCCGGTCTTGCTCCTAGGCTGACCCCTAGGTACTTTCGCGCTCCTCTCTCGCTCCAGGGAAGCTCACGCGTGTCATCTCGGGCCACCTCGGCTGGATTCGGTCCGTCGCCGTCGAGCCGGGAAACCAGTGGTTTGCGACCGGCGCCGGCGACCGGGTCATCAAGGTCTGGGACCTGGCCTCGGGCGAGCTGAAGGTCTCGCTCACCGGCCACATCTCGACCGTCCGCGGTCTCGCCGTCAGCCCGAGGCACCCCTATCTCTTCTCGGCAGGCGAGGACAAGGTGCGTCAGCTGCGTGCTGGAGGTCCAGCCTAAGCCTGAGTTGCAAATCGGCTGACGAAACACTGGCTGTCTCGACTTGACTGCTCGCGTCTTCCAGATGGTCAAGTGCTGGGACCTCGAGACCAACAAGGTCATCCGCCAGTACCACGGTCACCTCTCGGGCATCTACGCGCTCGAGTGCGTACCTCTTTGTCGTCGTCTGCGTGTTGAGCGCCCCCTCAGCTGACCCCTGCTCTCTACACGCTCCTCACAGCCTACACCCGACGCTGGACGTCCTCGTCACCGGTGGTCGGGACGCGACCGCCCGGGTGTGGGACATGCGGACTAAGGCTCAGATTCACGCTCTCACTGGCCACACGGGCACGATCGCCGACATCAAGTGCCAGGAGTCGGACCCGCAGGTGATCACGGGCTCAATGGACTCGACGATCCGGCTCTGGGACCTAGCTGCTGGCAAGACGATGACGACGCTCACGCACCACAAGAAGAGCGTCCGCGCGCTCGCGGTCCACCCGATAGAGTACTCATTTGCGAGCGGCTCGGCCGGCGGCAACAAGTGAGCTTTCGCGCGTGCGTAGGCTGCCCTTCCTGACCCGCTCTGACACCCGACTCCTGATCGCTCCCGCAGCATCAAAAAGTGGAAGTGCCCCGAGGGAACGTTCGTCCACAACTTTTCCGGCCACGATGCCATCATCAACACGATGTGTGTCAACGAGGACGGCGTGCTGTTCTCGGGAGGTGCGTTCTTCTTTTGCGTCCTGCTCTCGCTCGTTCTCGGTCGCTCTTGCCTCGTGGCCGTTCCACACGCGACGTCCGGCAGCAGAATCTGACTGACGACTCTCTCGGTTCCGCCGCTTGCAGCCGACAACGGATCGATCACGCTCTGGGACTACGCGACCGGGAAGCCCTTCCAGCATATCAAGGACATCCCGCACCCGGGTTCGCTCGATGCCGAGAGCGGCGTCTTCGTCAGCACGTTCGACAAGACGGGCACCCGGCTCATCACTGGCGGCGCCGATAAGACGATTAAGGTGCGCCTGGTCCACCTCTGCTCTGCTGTCGCACGAGCGCATTTGTCGCGCTTCCACGCGTCCCAGATGGCTGACATCAAATCCCCCCTTCGCTCCTGCCAGATCTATTCGGAGCAGGCCTAGCCGAATCGCTTTCGGCGTTGCGGCGCGACGGGGGTATGGGTCGACCGCAGAGCGCGGCGTTGCCACGACCAGTCGGACTGCGGCCTCGGCACGTCGGCGGCCCGTTCTTTCTATCATGCTTTGTACTCGTCCCTGACGCCGAATTGCGAGCCTCGTGAGGAGGATGAGGGAAGAGCAACACGAGTGTCGCCAATGCGTTGGGCTTCGCTGGCACGCGGTGGTCGTCTGCGCGCGTCGCCCTCGCGACCGACAGCCGAGCTCAGCTGTCAACAGCGTCAGCTCGCACGCACCCATCTCCCACCTTCCCTCCTTCCAGCTGGTAGCATCTGCTCCTCTTCCGGTCTGCCCGGGCGCTCGTATGGCCTTCGCATCCTTGAGCCGGACGACCGTGTCACAAGCGGTCCGACCTCGACTGCCCCTTGGCGACGGGGAGCCTGTCCAGCATAGTCTTGACCTGCTCGACCTTGGTCCTTCGATCGACCCCGGCCGAGCCAGGTGTCTGGCTCGAGCGGTCTCGCTCGAGACCTCCTCGTCGACCAGAGCTTCCGCTGCTCAGCCAGTTATAGAGGAGACCAATGCCGACGGAGGTGCGCTCGTCCAGCTCCTGCGGCGGACGCTGGCTCCGAGGGCGTCCGACCATCCTGGCCCAACGGCCGGACCGACCTCGCCGAGTGACGCGACTGCAAGCATACAGTCTACGTCACTCTCGGTCGCCGGCGGACCGGACGAGCGGCTCACCTGGAGCGGCAATGGTGCCGTCTGGACCAAGGGCGCCGAGCTCGTCCGCTCGTTTGTCTTTGAGCCGGATGAGCTCGTCGCGGCTGCTGCCTTCGCGTCGTTCTCGCTGGAGTCGGCCGCCTGCCGAGCGTCCGAAGACGTCTCCGGGGGTCCGACAGCGGCCGCTGCCGAGGCAACGTCGGATCGGTCTGTGCCGACACCACAGCCCCCAGCCAGAGCTCGAGCTCGGCCGAGCCAGGTCCGCAGGTCGAGCCAGGCCCGCGGGCCACGCGTCTCCGAAGGCGCGTCCTTTGTCCGACAGAGCACGCACCCGCCCGCCCAGGCCGACTCGTCCGCCTTCCTCCAGGCGCCCGCGCCGTCGGCGCCGCTTGCCTCGGTGCCGGCCGCTTCAGGTTGTGCTGGCGCACCCCTTGCCTCTAAGCTGCGGCGCCGGTCCAGCGGTCCGCAGACGCGCGCCCTCTGCTTCCTCTTCAACGACGCCCTCCATATCCATCTCGCCTCGGGAGAGCGGCACATTCTCCCGCTGCCATGCGCCACAGAGCCGTCGCTTCAGGCCATCGAGGGAGGCGGGCTTGCTCTGCGTTCTAGCCAGCCGGACGCGGACGTCTCCTTCTTGGATGGCGGCAGCCTCTTCGTCGTCCGAAATCCGCTCGACGGCTTTGTCCTCGTAGGCTCTGACGAGAAATCTGTCATCGCGGCAAGTGGCGCTCCAGAAGCAGCATCTGGGCCCGCGGCTCAGACCGCGGCAGACCAGGTCCCTGTCGAGCTCTTGCTGGAGTCCGGGCATGTCGTCACGGCGCAGGCCTCGCAGACGACGATTCGCGTCCCAGCCGACCCAGCCTCCTCGCGGCCGGCGGTCTCTGCTATACTTGGATCGACTGTCGAGCTCTCTGGCCGTCAGGCCTGGGTACCTGGCCTCAACCGGCTGGACACGCTCATCCGCGATTGTCTGCGCGCATTGGACGGCGTCCTCGCCGCAGAAGACTTGTGCGGCCTTCGACTCAACTCCATTCGGTCGGCCGGCCACGCGAGCGCTTCGAGCGACGAGTCGACTCGCTTCGCCTCCTTCACGACGGCACTGCTCGACGTCCTCGCGAGGGACAGGTCTCAGCCGTCGCCCGAGCCCCCTGCTCATCTGTCACCGTGGGAGCGGATCGTAAGCTTTAACGAGCTCTCCAGAGACCCTGCCCTTCAGACGCTGGCGCGCTCGCCTCTGTCGTCCGCGACGCCCGCGAACAACGGAATTCGTGCGCCAGTGGACCTGACGCGCACCGCCGCCGTCGTGCTCGCCCTCCATCTGCTGGCCGAGGACTACCGGCTCGACATCCTTCGCTTCCAGGATCTGCACGCCCTCGGCGGGATAGTCGCGAAGCTTGCTCTAGCTATCGGCAGGTCCGACTGGGCGGATCACTGGTTTCGACAAGGATGCCTGTCGCCCGTCCGGGACGTGCACGTCGCTTCAGCTGGTGAGCACCAGAAGCTTCAACTCCAGCACATGCTTGCCGAGCAACTGACCTCGAGGATCTGCTGCAGGCATCGCAATCGACGCTTCCTTGCCGTCCCCGCCCGACATTTACGCCCATCTCCGCATCGTGCTCGCCGGGAGAGCTTCGATCTCTACCCCTTGGCCGGTCGCCGCGTCCGTGCCGACCTCGCCGCCTTCCCTGGCGTCGACTTTGATCGGCCTCTACGAGACTCTGAGCTCGGTCTCACCCGACTCGGCTGGCGACCGCTCCGCCGACGTCGTCAACGCGATGGTCGACCGCGGCCTGACCAAGGAGCGGCTCCTGCGAATCCCTTTTGGTCTGGCTCTCCCGTTGATGGCGGCCGTCAAAACGTGCCAGACGGCGCCTCTGGCGTCTTGGTCGCCCGCGGTCTTCAGACTTATTCGGCGTCCGGACCTCGGCGACCCTCCACACTCGGTGCCTGTGCCCAAAACCTTGGTGCGTCTCTAGACGGCCAGCTCGCCCGACTTGATCGCCACACCTGACTCTTGACGAGCTTGGACGAGCAGGTCTCGGAGCCGGTCTCGACGCGGTCGCTCAGTCGACCATCAAAGAAGGGAATCGCAGCGCCGCTGACCGCGCCCAGTCTTGCGCTCCGATTCGGATCGGATCGGCGACTGGAAGAGGTTGAGCGTCTGCTCTCTACGACACGGACCTCGACCTTCAGGCTGCGCGACGAGAGTGGCTTATCGTGCGTCCGGCTTAACGTCGCACGACCCATATGTCTCGAGCTCGAGCTGACGTTTTCCGTCTGGGCTCTCTCAAAAGCGAGGAGGATATCGCTGCTCAGCAGAAGGCGCAGGCCGGCATGCTCATCTCGCGGACGCTAGCGCTGCCCGTCGGCCAAGGCATGCTGACGTATGCGACGTCGTCCGCCGTCATCACCACCGCCTTTGACATCCCGCCCATTGAGACGACGGTCAAGACCGCCCGCGAGGGCGGCACTCAGGTTGTCCCGGGACCTGTCCTTGAGCCCGAGATGTCGACGTGGCCCGACTTTGCCAATGGCGTCGCCCAGGTGCTCCAGATCCGGGCCGACTCGAACGGCATCGACAACTCATGGATCGCCTACAACAAGCCGCGCGACCTGACGGCCTCGCACGGTGGTTTCCTCCTCGGCCTCGGCCTGACCGGCCACCTGCGCAAGATGACGCGGTGGCTGATCTACCAGTACTTTGATGCTCGGCACGAGCCGACGTCGGTCGGCCTCCTTCTCGGCCTCGGCGCCTCTCATCTGGCGTCTTGCGATCCGCGCCTCACCAACACCATGTCGCTGCACGTCCATGCGCTGCTGCCGCACGGTTCGCGGGATCTGCACTCGTCACCGCTCATCCAGTCGGCGGCGCTCGTTGGCATCGGCCTCCTCTATCTCGGATCTGGCAACCGAAGCATGGCCGAGGTTGCCTTGTCCGAGGTCTCGCGCCAATGCTCGAGCGAGGAGGCGCCGACCGAAGCTCAAGCGTACGCATTTGCGGCCGCGATGACCTTCGGCCTGATTATGCTCGGCCGCGGCGGCGAGGCTACGAGGTCGGGCGACCCCCTCCTCGTCTCGCGCCTGCGAACGCTCATCGACGGCCGGGCGACTGCGAGCGAGGATGGCCCTGGTGGTCTCGGTCGAGCCAAGGCCGTCAAGCCCGACCTCAACGTGACCTCGGCGCCTGCTACGCTCACGCTCGGCCTCATGTACCTTCGCACCGGCCGTCAGGAGATTGCTGGCATCCTCGAGATCCCCCAGTCGGCCAACGATCTTCAGTTCGTCAGGCCAGACTTACTCTTCACACGGACGCTGGCCCGCAGTCTCATCCTCTGGGACGACATCGCCGACAGCGAGGCCTGGATCGATTCCAACCTGCCGGCCTTTCTTCGTTCGCCGCTCGGGAAGCGGCAGCGCGACGCGCCGAGTCTCGGCGTCCAGCAGACGCTCGACCTCGCCCGCTTCAACATCCTGGCGGGCGCCTGCTTCGCGCTCGCACTCAAGTACGCTGGCACCGCGCGTTGGTCGGTCCACTCGCTTCTGCTCTCCACATACGACGTCTTCTACGCACGCGCGACTGTCAACGGTGCGTCTCTTCGTCCCGCAGATCGTCGACTGCCCTGTCAGGTCCTGACATTGAGCCCTTCTCTCACAGCGTCGACCTTCCAGCAGCGCATCCGTTTGAACGCTGCCCGGTCGTGTCTGTGCGTCGTCGCGCTCTCGCTCGCCATCGTCATGGCCGGCACGGGCGAGCTCTCGGTTTTGTCGCGCCTGCGACTCGCCCATGGCCAGCACGAGCGCTTCGGCTACGGCGTCCAACAGGCCGTGCACATGTCGCTTGGCCTGCTCTTCCTCGGCAAGGGCCTGGCGACCGTCGGCAACTCGCCGACGGCGGTCGCAGCGATGGTCTGCGCCTTCTACCCAAACTTCAACATCGATCCGAGCGACAACGCGTCCTATCCGCAGGCGTTCCGCCACCTGTGGGCGCTCGCCGTCGAGCCGCGCTGCCTAATCGCACGCGACGTCGAGAGCCGGGAGCCCGTCTACCTCCCGGTCAAGGTCAAGACCGAGGAGAAGGGCGCTTACGGCTCACACCATCTCATCTCGCCGACGCTTCTACCGCCGCTTGACCGTCTGGTCTCGGTGACGATCGACAGCCCCCGATACTGGCCGCTCGTGCTCGACCTGCGCCAGAAGCGGGGCCGGTCACCGACCATTCTCGATCACCACCGGCCGCTCGAGGGAATCTATGTCAAGCGCCGGGCGGGCTACCTCAGCTACGCCGACGATCCCAAGGGCAACCGGACTCTCTTTGTCAAGGCCGGCCTGGCGAACGGCCTGCCCGAGGCTGACCTCGGCTCGATGTCGATCGCGCCGGTCGCGCAAGAGGGCCTCGCCAGCCTCCGCCAATCTGTTGCAGCCTACACTTCGAACCCGTTCTTGCTGGCCTTCGTCCGTCGCCTGTGCGCACCGAGCGCGTCGGCACCGGCGCCCTCGAAGGACCTGCAGCAGTTCTGCGAGAGCGCCCTGCTCGAAGGCCTCGTCAACGACCAGCCGCAGTTGATTGCGCTCTACCTGCACATCCGGCACGTCGGCCGACTGTCGGCCGCTGCGCCGCACCTGCTCCCGGCCGTTCTCATGCAGAACCTGCGGCTCGCGCTTGACCACATCGATGGCGCGGCAGGGGCCCTTGCTGGCCAGTCCACGGACGACGAGCGGCGGTCCGCAGCGCTCCTCCGGCTGTCGTTTCTCCGCGAGACGACCGACGCGATGACGGCGCCTTTCGCTCAGGACCTGGCCCGAGGAGGCTCGCTGCGGACGCATCTCCAGCGGTACCTCGGCGACGTTGGCTCCAAGCCTGACGACCAGACGGCCCAGGACGAGCTCGCGCTGTACCTGACCTCGGCCGGCGTCCCGGCGCTGCCCGTCCTCGCCAGCCTGCGCGACGTTGTCCTTGAGGCTCGCGCATACCTCGGCGGCCAGGCGGGCGTCGGCGGTCAAGGCCAGGACGCCATGCTGCGGCTTCTGGTCAAGGCGACGCTCGGCCGGTTGCGAAATGGCGGCCATACGATGGCATGCCAGGCGGGCGACCGCGACCTCGGTTGGGTCGATGCGGCCCTCGAAGTCTGGCGATAACAGATGAACATGCATGCAGTACGACGAACACGCGCGTGACAGGAGCTCCTCATCCGCTCACCTGAATGGCTGCGGCTTGAGCAGGTGCTTTGGACTTGCCACGCCCCGAGTTTCAACGACGAAAGAGCGAATCCCGCTGGCCAGGCCCGCCCCGCTCAACGAGCGAGGACAGACGAGGCAACAGAGGGATGAGAAAGCGATCAGATGTTCCCCAACGCCCCGATCTCGCCCGTCGGCCCCTCGCAAGCGAGAGGCGTCGGGGTCCGATCCACTTCATCGACGGCCCGGGATCCTGGCGAGCCAGGAAGCCCCGAGGCCGCAT
>Ga0308160_10002217_pt1 | contig 24246 bp, 22 predicted proteins | sample PhyFR1_FD_201036 | JGI IMG/M metagenome (GOLD analysis project Ga0308160, IMG submission 201036) | Phyllosphere microbial communities from UC Gill Tract Community Farm, Albany, California, United States - DLSLF.R1 | ecosystem: Host-associated > Plants > Phyllosphere > Unclassified | place: USA... | reverse complement strand
TCTTTTCTGATATAGTCGCAGCTTAGGCCGTCTTCGCACGTCCAGAGAAAAGCCCGAACCGTTAAACGTTCGGGCTTTTTGCGTTTGTGGTCCACTCAGCAGATAGCTTTGGGATTCGCCGCTTAGCCCACGCACGGGCCCAACCGATCAATGCGGGCGCAGCTGCTCAGCCGCGGGTGAGAGCCCCGCCGTCCGCTCCCGTGTCTCCGGTCCTGCACCAGCAGGATCTTCGCCGCCCCTCGCAACCATGCGCCGGGCGGCTTTTTTTTCGAGGTATCTAATGAGCATGAGCATGCCGATCGAGTGCTACCGCGACCAGATCATCCGTGCTGTCACCGGCAACAAACCCGCGATGGTCTTTCACGTGGTCGACGAGACCGCGCTGAGGCGCCTGTGCGAGCGCCTGAGCGAATCCGAGCGCGCCGCGTCCATCTTGCAGGCCAAGGGATACGGCTCATCGGGCTTGCTGCTGGATGAAGTTGCTGCTCGAGTGCCTGCTGCGCACACGCACGACAGTCGCTGATGGCGGCGCGCCCCAAGGCCATCTGCCGCAAGGTTGGATGCGGCAAGCTCGTTGATGTGCCAGGCTACTGCGAGAAGCATGCCAAGCAAGCATCCGGATGGGTGCGCAGCCATGGTGACCAGAGCAGCACCCAGCGAGGATATGGATACGACTGGCAGCAACGCCGCGAGCGCATCCTCCAGCGTGATTGTGGCCTCTGCCAGATCAAAGGCCCGGCCTGCAGCTTCGTCGCGGGCGAGGTCGACCACGTTGTCAGCAAGGCTGCAGCGCGCGCCAATGGCTGGACAAACGACCAGATCGAAGCCGATACGAACCTCCAAGCCGCCTGTTCTGCCTGCCACAAGGCCAAAACACAGGCGGAAAGGGGAGGGGGGATGAGATTCTCTGGAGCAATTCGGCCCTAGACCGACTAGCTAGTTTTTTTCTTACTTCCGCAATTCAGACTTTCGGACTTCAGGAGTTTCAAAGATGCCAAAGCCCCGGACCCCCTCGGCGGTGCTCGAGGCGCGGGGCGCCTTTGACAAGGATCCAGCGCGCCGCCGCGATGACTTCGCCGCTGGCGAGTTCGACCCAACGCCGCCGAGTTATTTCAAGCAGCACCAGAAAGATGCGTGGCACGAGATCGTCGCCGCGCTTCCGGCGACAGTGCTGCAGGCGACAGACCGCATGGCCGTCGAGCTGGCCGCGCGCTTGATAGCGCAGTTCCGAAAACTGCCAGACAGCCAGGTGACCTCTGCCCAAGTTGCTCAAATTCGCACGGCTCTGGCTGTGCTCGGCATGACACCGGCCGATCGATCGCGCGTGTCGGCGAAGAAGCAGGATCCCGTCAACCCGTTCGCCGACATGGTGGGCAGCAAGAAGGCGCACTGATTATGGCCGCCGATTTCGTCGGCACAGCAACGGGATATGCGCAGGCAGTGGTCAAGGGCAAGATCGTCGCCTGCAAGTGGGTCAAGCTGGCATGCAAAAAGCACCTGGACGAGCTGAAGGCCAGCCGCCGCAGGGTGTTCCCGTACTACTTCGATCCAGACGCGGCCAACAAGGTCTGCACGTTCCTGTCACTGATGCCCCACACCAAAGGGAAATGGGCACGCAAGCGCGAGACGATCACGCTCGAGCCGTGGCAATGCTTTGCGTTCTGCGTGCTCTTCGGTTGGAAGATCAAGAAGAACGACCGGCGCCGGTACCGGAAGGCGTATTTCGCTGTACCGCGTAAGAATGGCAAGTCGATTATCGGCTCGGGCATTGGCTTATTCATGTTCGCAGCCGATGGCGAGTTCGGCGCCGAAGTCTATTCCGGCGCTACTACCGAGGCGCAGGCCTGGGAGGTCTTTCGTCCAGCCAAGCAAATGCTCGAGCGCACGCCGCAACTGCAGCAAGCGCTCGGCGCCGAGGTCTGGGCGAAAGCGTTGCTCTCGCCCGCCGACGGTTCGCGCTTCGAGCCTGTGATCGGCAAGCCTGGCGATGGCGCATCGCCATCCTGCGCGATTGTCGACGAGTACCACGAGCACGACACCTCCGAACTGGTCGACACGATGGAAACCGGTATGGGTGCGCGTGAGCAGCCGCTGCTTCTGATGATCACGACCGCCGGCTTCAACATCGCCGGCCCGTGTTTCGACCAGGAGCAAGACGCCAAGAAGGTGCTCGACGGCGTGCTGGACGATCCTGAACTCTTCGCGCTGATCTACACGATCGATGATGGCGACGACTGGACAAGCCCAGCGGTGCTTCGCAAGGCAAATCCGAACTTCGGAATTTCCGTCGATGAGGACTTCCTGCTCGCGCAGCAGAAACAGGCCACGCAGAGCGCGTCCAAGCAGACCCGCTTCAAGACGAAACACCTGAACATCTGGTGCTCGGCCAAGTCGGCCTGGCTCAACATGCTCGAGTGGAACAGGTGTGCTGACCTGACGCTGCGCCGCGAGCAGTTCAGGGGCGAGCGCTGCTACCTGACGCTTGACCTGGCGAGCCGCTCGGATATCTGCGTGCTGATGCTGGTGTTTGTCCGCGTGGTCGAAGGCAAGCAGCATTTCTACCTGTTCGGCGACTACTACCTTCCAGAGGCAGCGATTGATGGCGCGGAGAAAAACGCCAACGCCTACCGCAAGTGGGTGATCGATGGGTTCCTCCAGCAGCACGACGGCGCCGAAATCGACTTCGACCTGATCGAGGAGGACATGCTCAGCCTTGTGGCCGAGTATGGCCCGGACGAGGTCGTCTTCGACCCGTGGCGCGCGGCGCAGCTTGAACAACGGCTGACGAAAAACGGGATCACTGCTGTTGAGCTGGGCGCGCAGGTCAAAAATCTGTCGCTTCCAATGAAGGAACTTGAGAGCGCGATCAAAGCCGGCCGCCTTCACCACGACGGCAACCCGCTGTTGACCTGGATGGCCTCGAACGTGGTCGCCAAGCTTGACGCGAAGGACAACATCTACCCGCGCAAAGAAAAGCCGGAGCAGAAGATCGACGGCATCGTCGCAACAATCATGGGGGTGGCACGCGCGATTTCGGGCGAGGTCGCAACCACATCATTCTGGGACAAGCCTTGAAACTCATCGATCGCATGTTTGGCCGCAAGTCGGCCCAGATCACCGCCGAGCAGGTCATGAAGCTGATCGACGGCGGCGGCGGCGGCGGCGCGACTGTTGGCGGCATGACTGTCAACGAGCGCACGGCGCTGCAGGTTTCGACGGTGCTGGCCTGCGTGAAGGTCATTGCTGACGGATGCGCAACCCCTAAATTCGAAGTGTTCCGCGACAAGCCAGACGGCCGGCGCGAGCGTGCAACCAATATTCCCGAATATCGGTTGCTGGCTCGCCGCCCGAACGAATGGCAGACATCGTTCGAATGGCGGCGCCAGATGACGATGCATGCTGCGCTGTGTGGCACAGGCCTGTCGATCAAAGTGCGTGGCGATAACCGGCGTGTGCGCGAGTTGATCCCGGTCGAGCCGGGACGGTGGGAGGTCTACCGTTACTCTCGCTACGAGCTGGTCTACCGCTGCTGGGACGAATTCGGCCTGATAGGCGAATTTGGCCCGGACGACGTGTTTCTTCTGAACGGTGTCCAGTGGGACTGGGTCCGCAGCTTGGACGCGGTGAAACTGGCGCGCTCGGCAATCGGCCTGGCAATGGTCACGGAGCAGAGCCAGGCTGCAATGCACAAGAATGGCTTGAAGCCGAGCGGACTTTACTCGGTCGACAAGACACTCGACGAAACGCAGCATGAACGCCTGACGGCCTGGATCAAGCGGCTTGCAGGCAGCGCGCGCGCTGGTGACCCACTGGTGCTCGACAACGCCGCGAAGTGGACGCCTACGGCCAGCACCGGCGTCGATGCTCAGCACGTTGAAACGCGTCGACTGCAGATCGAAGAAATCTGCCGAGGCTACGGAGTGTTTCCGATCATGGTCGGCCACAACGACAAGTCGGCGACGTTCGCCAGTTCGGAAGCGTTCTTTGCGGCGCACGTTAAACATACGCTCGCGCCGTGGCACGAGGCCTGGACGCAGCGAGCGGACGAAACTCTGCTCGATGGCTCTGGCCCGCTGTTCGTCGAGTTTGACACCAGGTACCTGACTGAAGGTTCGATGGCGGCGCGCGCGCAGTGGACCCGCACGATGATTGAGCTGGGCGTCTACACCGGAAACGAGATCCGGGAGCGCGAAGGCATGGATCCGCTACCTGGCCTGGATGTACCGCTGACCCCGATGAATATGAAGCGGGGCGCCAACCAAGGAAATGAAGATGAAGAAACCGCCATTGCGCCCGATGCCTCGTAGTCTGGAAGCGGCTCTACCGCGCGCGCTGGAGCGCCCAGCACCGCGCTTGCTTGAGCGGCCGCTGCAGCCTAAATTGGAGCGCCGATCTGGCACCGGCGGCCGCGAGGTGCGCAACATCGTTTTTGAACTGAAATCGGTAGGCGACGACGGCACGATTGAGGGCTACGGCTCGGTGTTCGGCGTGCGCGACAGCTACGACGATGTGATCGCCCCAGGTGCCTATGCAATCACACTGGCAGCGCACATCGCGGCTGGCACCATGCCGGCGATGCTCTGGCAGCACGACGCCACAACGCCGATCGGCGTCTGGACCGATATGGTCGAAGACAGTAAAGGTCTGCGCATCAAGGGCAAGCTGGCCCTGGACACGGTCAAGGGCGCCGAAGCCTATGCGCTGATGAAAATGGGCGCGCTTAACGGGCTATCGATCGGCTTTGTGTCGAAGCAGTGGACGTACGATCGCGACATGGACGTGCGCACGCTGACCGAGGTCGAGCTGTGGGAGGTCTCCCTGGTTACCTTCCCGTCAAACGACAAATCACGCATCACCGGCTTCAAGGCGGCCGACGTCGCCGGCATCAAAACCATTCGTCAAGCCGAGCATTCCCTGCGGGATGCAGGATTCTCGGCCGACGCAGCCAAGGCGTTGATCGCCGAGGTTAAACGCATCGCTTTGGATGAGCGGGACGCTCATGAGGCGACAGCAGCCATGAAGGCGGCCGAGCGGCTGCTCATTTCCCTCACTTCCTGAAAGAACCCATGAACAAAACCCAACACATGGCCACCCTGCTGGCCGTCACGATGGCAGCGCACTTCGCCGCCTTCCAGGCCAAGGCCGCCATGCCGTACGAAATGCGCGAAGAGCCGACCCTGCGTACCGTCACCGAAGCGATCGACAAGATCAACACGGCCTTCACCGAATACAAGAAGACCAACGACGAGCGCATCGAAGCCATCAAGTCCGGCAAGTCGACCGCCGACCTGGACGCCAAGCTGGCGCGCATGGACGAGGCAATGACCTCGATGACCGAACAGAAGTCCCGCCTGGAAAAGGTCGAAACCAAGCTGGCCCGCCCTGGCGCGTTCTCGGGTGCCGATCGCGAGCAAGGCGAAAGCCAGGAAGCGACCGAGTACAAGGAAGCTTTGTACGACTGGATCCGCTCGCCACGCGACTTCCAGCGTGAGCAACGCATGCAGCAAACGTTCCAAGCGCTGGAGGCGAAAAGCAATGCTGGCCCACGCGAGCGCCGCGCCACTCAAGCTACCGTCGGAAACAATGCCGCCGGCGGCTATGCGCTGCCAGAAGTGATCGAGCGCACGATCGCGCGCCTGTCGGCCGATATTTCGCCGATTCGTCAGATCGCCACTGTTCGCCAGGTCGGCAGCACCGACTACAAGGAACTCTTCGACATCGGCGGCGCTGGCTTCGAATGGGTCGGCGAAGGCGACACTCGCAACCAGACCGACACGCCGAACATGGTGGAAGTGGCACCGACCTTCGGCATGGCCTCGGCCAAACCGCAGGCCTCGGAAGAATCGCTCGACGATCTTTTCTTCAACGTCGAAGACTGGCTCACCAGCTCGGCGTCGGAATCGATGGCCGTGGGCGAAGGCGTCGCATTCATCAGCGGCAATGGTGTCAAAAAGCCGACCGGCATCCTGGGCGGCCCCACCCCAGTGGCTACCGCCGATGCACAGCGCGCCTTCGGCACCCTGCAATACCTGGCATCGGGCCAGGCGGCCGCGCTGCCGAGCAACCCGGAAGTCTTCCTGGACATGGTCTATTCGCTGCGCGCCCGCTACCGCAACAATGCGCAGTGGCTTACCAGCAAGCTGATCCTGGCCGCGCTGCGCAAGTACAAAGATGGCGACGGTCGCTACCTCTGGCAGCCCGCGCTGACCGCTGGCCAGCCGGCCACGTTCCTCGGCTACGGCATCACCGAGGCCGAAGACATGCCGGCGCTGGCCGCGAATGCGTTCCCGCTGGCCTTCGGTGACTTCAAGGAAGGCTACCTGATCTGCGATCGCGTGGGCATGCGTATCACCCGCGACGAGATCACCACGCCGGGCTTCGTGAAGTTCTACGTGCGTAAGCGCGTGGGCGGCAAGCTGCGCAACACCCAGGCGATCAAGCTGCTCAAGATCGCTGCGGCGTAAACCATCAACCCGGGAAGGGCCGCTGCGGCGGCCCTTTTCCATTCTGGAGCAGCAATGAAACTGATCGCTCAAATAGACTTCAGCTGGGCGCATCGCGGCGTCGAGGTGGAGCATTTCGAAGCCGGCGCCGAGATCGAAACCGACGACGAAGACCTGATCGTGGTCTCGACGGCGGAGGGCTGGACCGCCCCAGCTGACGGCGAAGCGCCGGCGCCCACGCGCCGCTCGCGCGCGCGGCAGTAACCCCGAGGTGACCGCGATGACCCACCTGCACATGACCCCCGAGGTCTCGACCATTCGCGCGTACTCCGCGCCGGGCGGCTACGAAGCGCGCCGCGCGTACGACGGGATCATCACGGTCACCCACCTGACAAGCAGCACCGTGTATGTGCACGGCGCCGTCGGCAAGATCGACCGCGCGGCCTACGAGTGCGCACTGAACATGCTCCGCGAGCGCGGCATCACTACTGTGATGTACGAGCGACGCAGGCGAATGAAAACTATCGAGCTAGAAGCAAAGACGTGAGCGCAGAGCAACTGGCCACGATGCCACGCGCCGAAATAGACGGCATCTTCGAAACCCTCAGCAAAGCAGAATAAAAATATGGCGAACCCTACGATCACAATTCTGCCATCTAAGATGGCGGTCAGCACCGGTTCGCCATATACCGCCAACGACGTCGACGGGGTGGCCACCTACGCCTTCCCGAACGCGCAGGGGCAAATTCATTTCACGGCCGATACCGCGGTTGTGGCGCAAAAGTATGACGTCTACATGCTGTGGTCGATGGCCGGCACGCCGAATCAGCCATCGCCTGCATCAGTTAGATTCTACGGCGCCTATGAGCCGTGGACTGATTCGTCAAAGCCTGTCTATGCGAACAAGGTGATCAACCTGGTTCCGCCGCAAGGGTCTGGCATTGTCGAGCGGTCGCAGCTGCCATTTTCTTTTACCCGCGAAGATGCCGGACGTATTTCGCACTTCAAGATTGGCCGCCAGCAGGACAGCGTCGGCGGCACGATGCGCATCCGCGGGTTCGAGCTTGTACCAACCCCCGATCTTGTCGAAGCCAGCGTCACACCTGCCGGTAACCTGTCGCCAACGAGCTTCAACACGCCGTACTCAGGCACCAAGGTGATCTCGCTGCTGTCGCTGTACACGCCGATTTGGACTACGGCCAACGCGGTCTATGTCGTCGCCCCTGTGACCGTTGGTGGCGTGCAGCAATCGCGTCTGGCCAAGCTGAACAAGAACACGTACGAGATGATGCAGGACGTTCAAATCGGCACGGGCACGCACGACACCACGATCGGGCACCGCGACGGTAGCGTGTGTGTGACGGACGACGGCAAGGTCATCACGTACGGCGAGGCGCACCATACTCCATGGAAGGGCTTGTCGTCGCCTACCGAAGACATCTCGGCGCTCGCTGCAACAACTGCGCCTACCGGCCTGGAGACGAATTGCTCGTACCGCCGCTTCTTCCGCAACCAGTTCGACGGCAGCATGTGGATGGGAGCGCGTGGCAATGGCTACTTGGCCGGCATCTACAAATGGAACGGCGCTACGTTCGACCGCAAGGGTACCGATTTCCTCGCCGGTAACGCGGCCTCGTACCTTGGCTCCTACGGTATGGAAATCGCCTTTACGAGCGTTGACACGCTGTACGTCACGACGGAATTTCTGCAAGGCGATGGGCCGTTCACGATGTCGGGCTACCCGCGTCAGAACATCAATCTGATCAAGTCGACGGATGGCGGGGCTACCTTCACGACTATGCGCGGCAAGGCGTTGAATCTTCCACTTGTCAGCGGCACGGATGATAGCGACATCGCATTCCCGAACAACAACCTCAACCACAACTCCAGCGTCGCGCGCATCGGCATTGGCGCCGATGGCCAGCCGCTGCTGGTCGCAAGCTGGCAGCATCCGGACGAAGCTTTCCGCAGCTTATGGGTGGCCAAGTACAACACCACAACCAACAAGTGGGTGCGCACGCGCCTGATGGCGCACAACGGCTTGCAGGATGCGGGCACGCCGCACGTTGCATATCACGACGGGAAGATCTTCGTTACCGCTGCAACGACGGACGACAACGTGCCGGCCACGCTGGGCACTGCAAACCAGCTGTACCTTTTCACCACCGCCGACTCTGGTGCGACGTGGAAAAAGTATGCGATCACGCACCCGGCCGGCGCATACAGCGGCGCTTACATAGACCAGGCTGCGCTCCGTTTGGACAACAAGCTGCGCCTGCTGCCTGACTTTGAAACGCAGCCCACTTCGGTTATTTGGGAAATGCCGGTTCCGGGGGGCGACACCACGGCGCCAGAGATGGTCGGCAACATTACGGTGTCCGCCATCACCACGTCGGGCGCGACGCTGTCGTGCGTAGCAGCGACAGATGCAGTCGGCGTCGCTGGCTATGAATACAGCATCGACGGCGGCGCGAGCTACAACGTGATCCCGAATGCCGCCCGGTCGGTCGTGGTTTCTGGCCGGGCTGCAGGCACTGCGCACGCGGTGCGCATGCGCGCCTTCGATGCCGCTGGCAACCGCGCCACGCCGCTGTCGGCAAGCTTCACCACGCTGGCTGAGCAGCCTGCGCAGAATGCTGTGGTGGCCTCGACGGTAGCCGAATCCCGCCGGGTCGCATTCCCGGGCGGTACCCGCGTGGTGGCGTTCGGCAGCGTGCCTAGCGCGCGCACGCCAAACGCTCCGTACCTCGAGGCTGGGAAATGGTGGAGCGAGAAGCACCCGCTCGATGAGCGCTACTGGGTGGCGAACATCACGATCGACCTGGCCGAGCGCGGCACTACTGCCAAGACGGTCGAGGCGATCGTCGCAGGCGTGACAGTGCTTCAGGACCCCGTCATCCAGGGCAAGCTGATCCCGGTGAAGCTGGGCGGGTTCAACGCTGCAACGGGCGCCGTGAACTTCTGCACGTTCCGGGTCACGTGCGCGAACGGCGAGCGGTTCGACCGCACGATATGGTTCAAGCAGCAGGTCGGATCCTGGTCGCTGGAGAAGGACGCGGACGACGAGAGCTTTTTCGTGGCTGACATCAGCAACGATCTGGCGGACAGCAATACCTCTGCGGCTCAAGTGAAAGCGCTTCCAGTTGGTGTGGTGGAGCTTGTGCCGGCGGCGATCCAGGGTCCTTTGATCCTGGTGAAGCTGGGCGGAATGGGCACCTTGCCGGCCGGCGTCAATTACTGCGACCTGCGCATCGACTGCGCCAACAGCGAGCGGTTCTACCGAACCATTCAATTCAACAGGGTGGACAACTGATGATCGATGCATCGCAACTACCGAGCGTGCCGAACACCGAGCTGCTGAAGCAGCAGGAAGAGGCGACTGTCGAGTACGCGCGCGCGCCGGCAGCGCCTGGTGCGCCGCACGGCGCCGGCCGCCCACCGGCAACCCAAGGAACCACTCGATGAGTCTGAGACTGAGCATTCCGCCGACAGCGCTGGCGGTTTCGATGGCGGCCGCGCGTACTGCTGCGCGAGCCGACGTCGGGGAGGATGGCAAGTCGCCGCTCGACGGCGAGATCGAGTCCGCCATCCGCGTCTACACATCCGAGGCAGAGGGTGAAACGCGGCGCGCCATCATGGAGCAGACGTGGCGCCTGACGCTGGACCGCTTTGGCGGCGCAATTGAGCTGCGAAAGCCGCCCCTGCTGCAGGTCGACCACATCAGGTTCTACGACGTCGACGGCGTGCAGCGCACGCTGGATCCGCGAGATTACCTGGTGGACGCTGAGAGCGAGCCGGGATATATCGTGCCGGCGCCCGGTCGCGTCTGGCCGCCGACTCTAGACCGTGTAAATGCGGTTGAAGTTCAATACCGCTGCGGTTACGGCGCAGATCCTGCAGCGGTGCCGTTCGGGATCACCGGTTTCGTTCTGGCGCGTATCGGCGAACATTTCCAGTCTGGCGGCCAGCCAAAAAATGAGCTTGTCAAACGGCTTCTCTGGCCACTGGTGGTGCACGGATGATGAACGACCGCATCGCGCTACTCAAGCGCACCACGGCCCGGGATGGTGCGGGCCAGCGACTTCCAGAAGCCTGGACGCCTCTTCCCGAGATCTGGGCAAATGTAAAGTTCCAGTCAGGCGCCGAAGCCATGCGTGCAAATGCAGACGTGTCGATCGTCAAGTGCTCGATCAGGATTCGGGTGCGCTCGGATGTCAATGCGACGATGAAGGCTCGCTACAAGCGCGTCGATTACGATATCAAAGCGGTGCTGCCCGACTCGAATGATCGGGACTTCGTGTTTCTCGTGTGTGAGGCGACCAAATAATGGATTTTGATCCGTCGAGCCTCATCGAGGCTGTGCAGGAGACGGTCAACCAGGTCAATAGCCTGGTTGACGAAGAAATGCTGCGCACCATCGGCTTCGCCGGCGCCGACTTGTTTCGCGACCAGGCCAAGCAAAACGCGCTGTCGAACAAAAAGACCGGCATTCTTTTTGACAACATTATTGTCAAGCGGATGGAGGAAGAATCTGACGGCCCCAGGAAACAGGTCTACCTGGTCACGGTTCGAAACGGGAATGCAGCTTCGAACGGAGCGTATTACTGGCGCTGGGTCGAGAACGGTCACAGGTTTGTTCCGCAAAATACGAAGGTCAGCAAGCGCACCGGCCGAACGATCGGTTGGGCTGCGCACCGCCGGGCGGCAGAACTTGAGTACGGGAATGCGCGGGTACGTGCTTACCCGTTCATGCGACCGGCTTACGAAATGAAGAAGCAAGAAGCGGTCGACCTCATGACGAACACGCTCGCTGAGCAAATGGCAAGGAACACAAGATGACACCGCACGAGCAAATTTACGAGGTGCTGCGCGATTTGGTCGACGGCCGGGTTTTCCCGGGAATCGCCGAACCGGCAACGCAGACGCCGTATCTCACGTTCCAGATCATCGGTGGCCCGCCAATCAATTTCGTCACCGGCGAGCGGCCGAGCAAGCGATTTGTCCGCGTGCAGGTCAATACGTGGGCGGCGACTTCGGTCGAGGCTTCGCAGGTCGCCATGCAAGCCGAAGATGCGATCCGAGCGTCACGGGCGCTGCAGGCGGAGGTTCTGACCGCCGCGGCCGACACATACGACGAACCGACCGAATATCGCGGGGCCGTGCAGGAATTTATGCTGTTCTACTAACTCCACCATTTTCATTCCCAGCCGCCCCGAGAAATCGCAGGCGGCTTTTTCTTTGCCCGAACGGGCGCAACGGCCCGGAAACGGGCCTCTTCACTGAAAGGCCCCTCAATGGCACTCTCGCTCCCGACCGGTACCGCATACGCAATCGCTACCATCTATGCCGCTGCAGTCAGCGTCACGGCCGCATCGAACGCAACGGAAACGGTCCTCGCCACCGCAGCAAATACCTTCGCCCCCGGCGACTACCTCGAGTATGTTGGCGGCTGGAGCCGCATGACCAATCGCGTGTTCCGTGCCAAGGCCGCGACTGGTACCTCTGTCACCCTGGAAGGCATGGACACCACCGAGGTGAACCTGTTCCCGGCCGGCATGGGCTCCGGTGCGCTGCGCAAAATCACTAACTGGGTTCCGATCCAGCAGGTGTTGACAGCCGAGCCGTCCGGCGGCGATCCGAAGTACGTCGCCGTCAGCCTGATGGAAAACGAGAACGACATCAACCTGCCTGACGGTTACAACGCGCAGAGTCTTGCGCTGACGATCGCGGACGACCCGCTGCTGCCACACCACGGCGCGATGAAGAAGATCGCGGACTCGCGCAAGATCGCCGCTATCCGCGCCGACCTGCCGAGCGGCAGCAAAATCCTGTTCAACGGCTATATCTCGTTCGACGAGACGCCGAGCATGGCCAAGGGCAACGTCATGGCAGTCAAAGGCGGCTGCGCGCTGCAGAACCGCCCGGTCCGCTACGCCGCGTAATAAGTTTTGCCAGCTTGCATTTGCAAGCTTTTCCCAGCCGCGAGGTCGCCCCTCGCGGTTTTTTTATACCCATCTGAAAGATAAAAATCATGGCAACCAAAGCAAACAAAATCGTCCTCGGCAAACGTCCAACCGGCTTCAAGAAAGAAGTGAAGTGCACGATGCTGGACGGTTCGACCGGCTGCATGGAAGTGACCTACAAATACCGCAGCCGTTCGGAATTGGCGGAGCTGACCGACAAGTTCCAGGCCACGCTGAAAGACGAAGCGAACGTCGAGATCGAGCGTTTCAAGGCTGCTGTCGAGAAAGCCAAGGCTGCAGGTGAAACGATCCCCGAATTCACGCTGACCCAGGCCGATATCGTGGCACGCCAAGCGAAGGTGCTGGTCGACTACATCCTCGCGATCGTGGACGGCTGGAACCTCGACGCCGACTTCGACCGCGATGGCGTGGCCGAGCTCATCGACACGCTGCCAGCCATGGCCGAAGCGATCAAGGAAGACTATCGCGCTGCGATCAACGAAGGCCGCCTGGGAAACTAAAGGCGATCGCCGAATCCATTTACAAGCCGGGTCTTTCAAAAAAGGACCTGGCTGAAATGGAGGCGGCGTGCCTCACGCCCGAAGACTTCCCGGATGAAGACGTGGAGGTCTGGCCGGAAAACTGGGGCGCCTACGTGCTGTTTTCGTACATGCGCACGCAGTGGCGGGCTGGTGGCATGGGGGTCATCGGTCTCGACTACGGCCCGCTGCATCGCAAGATGGATCGAATGAATCTGTCGGCCGAAGAATATGACGACCTCGAGGGAGACATACAGACGATGGAATATGCGGCGCTCGGCGCCATGCACGACCGAGGCGACTAAAAAAATACCAATCAGCCTTGAACGCTCATGCGACAGGGCTTCTTTTATTCAGGGCTCGCCATGACCGATATCGTCAACAACGCAACAATTCGGGTGGTAGCTGATGCCTCGGGCGTCGAAGCTGGTCTGCGCCCAGCGATCGATGCCGCGCAGCGCGCTGGCCAGGCCATCACGCAATCGGGCGCCAGCGCCGCCGGCGCCGCGCGCAGTGTCGAATCTGCACAGCGCAACATCATCGCGTCGATCCAGCGCACCACGATGGCTATGGAGTCGGGCGGCCGAACCACGGCAGCTTATTACGAAGCTCACGCGCGCCATCGCAACGTCGATCCTGCCGCTCTGACTCCGTACTTGAACCAGCTGCGCGCGGTCGAGGCGGCGCAGACACAGGCGACCGAATCGACGCGTGCCCAAGCTATGGCCGCTCGGGAGCTTGCCCAGGCCCAGGCCAACAAGGAATCCTTTCTGGCCGGCCTGCGCGAGCAGATCGCGCTATTCGGCAAGTCGACTGAAGAGGTCCTGCGATACCGCGCGGCCCAGGCCGGTGCATCGCAGGAAGCCGCCCAACTGATCCTTCAACTGCAGAACATGCGCGCAGCACAGGAGCAGGTCGAGGCGTCGGCACGCGCCGCGGCGCTGGCGCAGCGTGAGGCTGCTCATGCTGACGCATCTCGCAATGCCTTCCTGCAGGGCCTGCGCGAACAGATCGCGTTGTTTGGGCTCTCGACCGATGAAGTTCATCGCTACCGCGCGGCGCAAGTTGGCGCGGCCGGCGCAGCCGATCCACTGATCGCAAAGCTGCGCGACCTGCGTCTGGCGCAAGAGCAGGCCACTTACGGCGAGCGCATGCTCGCGCAGGCCCAGCGCGAAGCCGCTCAAGCGCGCGCTGGCCAGGATTCGTTCCTGAAGGGTTTGGAGAACCAAGCTCAGGCGATCGGCAAGACGCGCATCGAGCTGCTCGAGTTGCAAGCTGCGCAGATGGGCGTGACGACCCGGGCCAAACCGTTCATCGATCAGCTGCGCGCGGCAGATCAAGCTCTGCAGGGCGGCGGCATGTCGGCGGCGGCAATGAACGCTGCGCTGCGGAACGTACCAGCGCAAATGACCGACATCATCGTCAGCTTGCAGGGTGGCCAAGCGCCACTGACGGTGCTGCTCCAGCAGGGCGGCCAGCTGCGCGACATGTTCGGCAGTATCGGCGGCGCCGCGCGTGCGCTCGGTGGTGCCGTTCTTGGTCTGATCAATCCATACACGGTCACTGCCGCGGTGGTGGCCACTGGCGCGCTGGCGTTCAAGTCTGGCTACGACGAGTCGCTCAAGTACTCGCGCGCGCTGATTATGACAGGCAACATTGCCGGCACCACTGCCGGACAAATGTCTGACATGGCCAACAACATGGAATTGATCAACGGGTCACAGGCGGCGTCCGCCAAGGCGTTGACGACTCTGGCTAGCACCGGCGCGATCGCAGGTGCAAACCTTGAAAGGTTCGGCACCGTTGCCGTCGACGCACAGCGTATTCTCGGCCGGAGCGTCGAGGATACAGCGAAGGAGTTTGCTGCCCTGGGCAAGGATCCGCTTACCGCGCTTCGCGCCATGGGCGATCAATACGGCTTCGTGACGACTGAGACCTATCGCGCCGTCAAAGCGGCGCAGGACCAGGGTCGCATGATTGAGGCGGCGAACATTGCGCAAAACGCCTATGCCAACGGTGTTGCCGGCCAGAAGGATAAGGTTCTTGCCACGCTCTCAGCCTGGGAGCGGGGCTGGATCAATCTGAAGAGGTTACCTGGTGAAGCCTGGGATGCGGTTGTCGAGTTTGCGGGCGGCCGGGTAGATGGGCCGCAGCAGCAGATGGCGGCGCTTGACGCACAGAGCAAGGCCATGGAATCGCGCATCGAGCGCCTCAAGCGCACCGGGAAGTCGCGCGACGGTGAGGCCTATGATCCATCGAAAGACCGCGACGTGCTGGCTGAGCAGGCGCTGCTGGCGGCGAATCAGCGCACGATCGAGGGGATCAACAAGAAGGCGGCCGCGTCGAAAAAGGCAGGTGAAGAACAGGCCGCGGCGGCCAAACTCCAGGCGCTGGAGCGGGAGTGGGAAGACAAGCGCAAGGTAATGCTGACCCGCGCGCAACAGCGCGATATGGCGCTCGCTGCAGCTCAGACGCAAGGCCGAGAGGTTGGTGCGTCGGAGGAAGCAATTCAGGACCGTCTCAAGGTAATTCGTCGCGAGTACAACGATGTCTACGTTGCTGGAATCGACAATAGCATCACCGCGCTGCGCAAGCGCGGAGAGGTCGAGGACCTGCTGTCACAGCGCGCCTTGGACCAAATCCAAGCTCAGCGTGATGCAGGGTTGATTTCCGAGGAAGATGCGCTGCGCCAGACAGCTGCGAAGCAGCTTGCTGATATGGATCGTGTGGAGGCAGGACTTCGTCGCCAACTTGCGCTGACCAGCTCGAAGATTGGCAGCCAGCAGCAACAGATCGATATCGAAGGGCAGATCTCGAAGATTGGTGTCGAACGGGTCAACCGCAGTATTCAGCTCGAGAATGACTTGGCAGCGGCGCAGCGCAACCGCGCGCAGGAAAGCGCCGAACTGTACATGCAGGGCGTCGTATCCGCCGACGCTGAACTGAGCAGCATCACCGCCCAGGTCGAGGCACAGCGCAAAGCGAATGCGGAAATCGGGCTTAGCGCGAGCGCCTTGGCCGAGCTGCAGATGGAACGATTGAATGATGCTGCAGCGCTGAAGGACCAGACCGCTGCGGCGCTCGACGCGCTCGAGCCAGGAAACGCTCTGGCTGAGAAGTATCGGCGCCAGGCCGAAGAACTGCGAAATCTGGCCGCGGCAAAGCGCGAAGGTTCGGTGAAACAGGAGGCATCCGAAGCCAGCAAAAAGGCGCTCGATGAGCTGAACCAGTTCCTCGATCCGGCGCGCGCTGAAACGTTCGGGGATGCGCTGCGAGAAGCGTTCGGTGGCGCGGGTGATGCGATCTCGAAAATGACAGCATCGCTCGATGGTTTCGGCCGTCGTCAAGAGCAAATTGCCAAACAGCGTGCGACAGCGGAAGCACAGCGCGGCACGAAGGATTTCGATGAGATCAAGTACCAGAAAACAATTCTGGAACTGAACGAGCGGGATACTAAAAACCGCCTCTCTGGGTATGGGGCAATGGCCGGGGCTGCTGCTGGTTTCTTCGACGAGCAGAGCAAGGGCTATAAGTCGCTGCAAGCTGTGTCACAGGTATTTCATGCTGCCGAATTGGCAATGACGCTGGCCGAGCTGGTGCCGAAGGGTATCGCCGCGGTGCTGAACCAAGGCGCCGGCGACCCGTATTCGGCACCAGCGCGCATGGCAGCCATGGCCGCAATCGTGGTGGGCTTGGGGGTGGCCATTGGCAGCGTGTCGGGTGGTGGCGTCAGCCTGAGCGAGTCACGCCAAAAGGCGCAGGGCCGCGGTTCGGTTCTCGGCTCCGACGAAAAATCGGATTCGATCGTCAACTCGCTCGACCTGATCGAAAGCGCAACGTCAAAGGAGCTGAACATCAGCACCGGGATGCTGGCATCGCTGCGCAACATCGAGGCCGGTATTGACCAGTTTGCTTCGCTCTTGGTGCGCACCACTGGCGTGACGGGCAAGTTCGGCGCGGACATGGGCAAGAACGTGTTCGATTCGAAGGCGCTCGGCATTGGCGGCGCGGCTCTTGGTGGCATCGCCGGCGCGGCCGGCGGTGCGTATGTCGGCATGGGCACGAGCTACATCGGCGCCATGCTGGGTGGCCCGGTCGGTATGGCCCTCGGCGCTGTGCTCGGCGCTGTCATCGGCAAGACGTTCATAGGCAAGGCGCTGGGCAGCGTCTTCGGCGGCAAGCAAACCGTCGAGGATACCGGCTTCACGATGGGGAGCGCGAGCTTCGGCAGCATCATCAATGGTGGCGTCAACGCCTCGCAGTATGCAGACATTAAGAAGGATGGGGGCTGGTTCCGGAGCGACAAGACGAGCGTAAAAACTCAGGATATCGGCGCCGAGGGCAACCGTCAGATCAGCACGATCCTGACCTCGCTCTACGACACCGTGTTCGAGGCCGGCAAGATGCTTGGCATCGGAGGCGATGCGTTCGCGAATCAGCTCAATGGCTTCGTGGTCGATATCGGCAAGGTCAGCCTGAAAGGTAAAACTGGCGACCAGATCCAGGAAGAACTGTCGGCTATCTTCTCGAAGGTGGGAGACGACCTGGCATCGTTCGGTGTGGCCGGCATTACTCAGTTCCAGAAGGTGGGCGAGGGCGCGCTGGAGACACTGGCGCGTGTCGCCGTGAACTACGCCAGCCTGGATGCTGTCCTGGCCAGCGTGGGCAAAACATTCGGCGCCACTGGCGTGGCCAGCATCGGTGCGCGGGAGGATCTGCTGACGTTGGCGGGCGGTATCGACGAGTTGGCTAGCCAGACGGCCGGCTTCGCCGAGAACTTCCTGACCGAGGCAGAGCGCCTGGCGCCCGTGCAGAAGTACGTCACCGACCAGCTGGCATCGATGGGCTTGTCAGCGCTGCGCTCGCGCGATTCGTTCAAGCAGTACGTCATGGGCCTCGATCTGACGAACGTGGCCCAGCGCGAGCAGTACGTTGCGCTGATGGACCTGCAAGAAGCGTACGCCAAGCTCTATCCCGAAATCGAGGATGCAACGCAGAGCCTGGCCGACGCGCGCTCGGCGCTGACCGATGCATATAACGCCGAGAACGATGCGATCAGTTCAACGATCGACCGCATGGGCTCGTTCGCCGCAAGCCTGAAAAGCCTGCGCGAGAACGCGCTGCTGGGCGGCCTGTCGCCGCTGTCGCCGCAGGAGAGATACGCCGAGGCGAAAGCGCAGTACGAGACGGTCCTGGCGGCGGCGCGCAGTGGTGATGAGTCGGCGCAGTCGAACTATTCGGCCGCGTTCAACTCGTTCCTCACGGCGTCGCGCGCGGTGTTCGCCAGCAGTGGCCAGTACCAGTCCGACTTCGCGTATGCGCAAGCATCCACGGCAGAGACGGAGCGGTGGGCGGGCGCGCAGGTCGACGTCGGCAAGGCGCAGCTGGACGCGCTGAAATTGTCGGTGAGCGGCCTGATCACGCTCGACAAGTCGGTGCTGTCGGTGCGCGATGCGATTCTGCAAATGCACCAGGTCATGGGTACGACGGCGCCGCCGGCACCGGGCGCCCTGGCCGCACCGCAGATCAACATGCCGACGCCGGTCATGTATGCCTCGTACGGGGCAGACAACACCGTCGCCCTGGTGGCCGAACTCAAGTCGGTGCGCCAGGAGCTGGCCAGCTTGCGCGCCGAACAGGCTGTGCAGACCGGGCATTTGATCCAGGCGAACGCCAAGGCGGCCAGCGATTCTGCTGACCAGATCTCTGGCGCCACCAAGACGGCAGTTAAAGCTGTCTCCTACAACGCACAACAGGTTGCCTACGAATGACAGATGCAGCATTCTTGGCCTGGCTGAAAAGCTCGGCCGCCTATCGGGTCGTCCTCATCGAGGCGGCCGTGCAGATCAGTGGCGTGGAGTCCGTCGTGTACCTGGCGACGAAACCATTTATCACCGGGCCCGGCGACGCGCCGGCGAATACGACCTACCTGCCCATCGCCACCGTCGGCCGGCTGTTCACCGAGAGGCTGTCGCTGGACGGCGAGGGCGGGCTGTCGGCTGGCGAGCTCGCGATCGAGAACGTCGGTGGCGCGCGCGATGCCTGGGCCGCGCCTGGGTACGTCTGGAAGAACCGCGCCGACGGCGCTTACATCGGCGATGTCCGTTGGCCGCGTGCGGAATATCGCCAGATATTCGACGGGGTCACCGCCGACCTGGTCCCAAGCGGCCGCCAAGCCCTGGCGCTCAAACTGCGCGACAAGTTACAACGGTTGAACACACCGATCAGCGAGGCCAAGTTGGGCGGCACGGGCGAGCAGCGGGATGCATTGCTGCCGATCGCGCTGGGCCAGGTATTCAACGTGACGCCGCTGCTGATCAATGCGGCGATCCTCAAATACCAGGTGCACGCCGGAGCGATTGATTCGATCATCGAGGTTCGCGACAACGGTGCGCCGGTGGCTTTCACCCCCGGCCTCGCGGCCGGTACGTTCCAGTTGCAAGCGGCACCGGCGGGCGTGGTCACCGCTTCCGTGCGCGGCGCTGCGGCCGGCGGCTACGTCGACACCGCGGCGCAGCTGGTCAAGCGCCTGGTGACCGGTTACGGCAAAATCGCCGACCGCTTCACGGAAGATGATCTCGACCTGAGCAGCTTCGCCGCGTTTGATGCAGCACACCCGCAGGCCATGGGGCTGTATTCGAAAGAGCGCCTGAACGTGCTTGAGGCGTGCCGCATGCTACTGAGCAGCTTGGGGGCACAGATGGTCATGTCCCGCCTCGGGAAGCTCAGGCTGGTCAAAGTCGCGCTGCCGGCAGCCGGTACGCCGGTGGTGATCCGGCCTGAGCACATGGTCGATGGCACGCTGCAGCCGGCGGCTCGCACGGACGTCGTCGGGGCCGTTAAGCTCGGCTTCGCCCGCGCGTGGACCGTGCAGGACGCCGGCACGCTGGCGAACCTGCCGGAGGTGCACAAGGCGCTGTTCGCCGAAGAGTGGCTGTCCACCACGAAGACCGACCAGGCGACGCTGGCCACCTACCGCCTGAACGCCGAGCCGGTCCAGGTTGACACCATGCTGCTCACGCGCGCCGACGCCGATGCAGAAGCGCAGCGCCGGCTCGATCTGTGGAAGGTGCCGCGCACCACGTACGAGTTCGAGGGCGTGCCGGAACTGCTCGCGCTCGAGCTGGGCCAGGCCGTCACGGTCTACGCACCGCGCTTCGGCATGGACGGCGGCGTGACCGGCATCGTTATTTCACTTGCACCTGACTGGGAAACCGGCCGGGTTACCGTAGGTTTCCTCGTATGAGCACAGCACTGAACGACCGCGATGCGATCCTGCAGGCCGCCTCGGTGCGGATCATCAACCCGAAGAATGCCTCGATTCTGTTGACAGCGTCGCCGTCGCTGTTCCACGTCAATGCCGCTGGCGCCGTCGATGCGGCGGCAACTACGATCACCGCAACTCTGATTGGCCTGGAGGGTGATGTCACGTTCACAGCCGATGGCGCGACACTGACCGGCGTGACCGGCAAGAGCGCGGCCGTGCGCTTTGCCGATATGCAAGGGCCGGCCGCCATCGTCACCGCCCGGATCGTAGCTGGCGGCGAGCCGTTCACGCAGAGCTGCATCATTGGCGTCGTGCGCGACGGCGCACCAGGCGATGGCACGCCTGGCGCACCTGGTGCGCGCGGCGCTGGCCAGTATTACGCTGGAGGATCCGCCTGGTCAGATGGAACGGCCAACGCAGTAACGCCCGGAGACAATGTCGTCAGCGACGTTGTCACGATTTCCAATGGCGGCACGTTTGCGATGACGAAGCGCTGGGATGGCGCGGCATGGAACGCGATCGGCGCGGTTTTCGACGGCAGCCTGTTCGTTACCGGATCGATCAATGGCGCCGCGCTAAAGGCAGGCACGGTCGAAATTCGCAAGCCTGATGGCACACTGATCCTGGGCGCAGGCGGCACGCTGGCGGCAGAGGCCGCCGCGCCAGGCACGAAGAACAGCGAGATCGTCATCGGTGGGCGCAATCTGTTTCCTGACGGAGACTTCGAGCGCGGCATTCACACGCTGCAGGTATCTAATTTCGACAGCGCGAATTTCGATTATTCAGTGGGGTCAATAAGCGGCACTAAGTCGCTATTCATGCAAGGTTCCAAAGCAGACATGTACGTTTACTTTGGAACGCGAGTCAACGTTACTCCGGGCAAGGAATACCGAATCAGTTTTTATTCAGCGAGCGCCACGGTTGGCGTAATCGTAGGTAGTAGCTCGTACATTCGGTTGTGGAACAGTTCTGGTGCAGTCGTAGACCATGCGTTTCTTCCCATTGGCAATCCCGGCGCCGGCTCGTGGCAACGACAAGTAGTCGCGTGGACATGCCCGGCCGGCGTAACACAAATTGAACCGCGATTCGGAATTACAACTAACAGTATGTATTCCTGGCTGGCTATTGACTGCGTTCAGATCGAAGAAGGCAACGCAGCAACACAATGGACGCCTGCTACTGAGGATATCGCTGCCGACGCACAAGCCAGAGCGGAAGCGCAGGGCAACGCGGCGTTCAGCGCAGCCGTTGCTGACGCCAACGGGAAACTTGCCGCAAAGCTGAACAAGGGCGGCGACGTCCTGGCCGGCATTTTCAGCGTGGATACCGTTAATGCCCCGGCAGGTTTCCGCGCCGGCAATCTGACATGGAACGCCGCAGGTGATCGCACGGGCGGCTACGGTGCTGCGATGACGCCGAAAGGCCTGATCGGTTACAACCAAGCCGGGGAACGCACGTTCATGGTAAATGGGCAAACTGGCGATGTTCAAATTCGCGGCGCTATCATGGGCGGGTCGTTTGCGGGCTACGCATGGCCTGCGGCAGGATTACGCGGACACTATACTGGCCCCGAGGGAGCTCTTTATGGTAATGCGAATGATGGCCGATACGTTCAAATCACCGCCGATGGCAATATGTATATGCCGGGGTTCTCGCACACGAATGGGCAACTAACGTTAACTAGCCCAATCATCATCGCCCCGCAAGGCCCGAACTTCGACACGTTCAGCGTTTATTTTAGTGGCTTTAATAGCGGCGGGTCAGGTAAACGTTTAAATCTCGGAACGCGTACCGCTTCAATAACCGGCGGCGTTGCCCCATTCACTTATAGCTGGAACTTCGTTCCAAATGAAGATTCGGCCGGATCAATTAATATCGTCAATCGAACAAGTGAAACCGCGACTTTTTCAAGTTCTGTCGGACAAACCCCGGCAACAGTTTCCGGCACAGTATCAGTTACCGTAATTGATGCGAAAGGCCGAAGCGCATCGATCACCGTAAATGCGACGTGCAACCACCTATAAATGGAGCACCTATGACTGCATATGCACTCGTCATTGATGGAGTAGTTGAATCGCAGCACGGGGAAGTAGACTCGCCTGATTTCGTTGGCCCGCCCGAGCCGCCGCCGAACAATGTCGACACCTACCTGCTGCTCACGGATCCGATCGACTGGCGCCGCCCGACGGAGACGTCGGCTCTTCACTGGAGTGCGCAAGACGGCATGTCCTGGGTCGAGAGCGCGAGCATTGACGAGCTTCGCGCGCGGCGCATCGAGGTAATGAGCTTGGCCTGCGAGCAGCAGATCATTGCCGGGTTCATGTGTTCGGCACTGGGGGAGGATCATCTTTACCCGGCCAAGACGAAGGATCAGATAAACCTCCTCGGGTCGATCGCCGACGCAAGCATGGCCGGTAGCGATCCGGACTGGCGCACGCAGTTCTGGTGCGCTGACGCCGCCGGGGCGTGGGAATTCCGAGACCATACCGTCCGCCAGATCCAGCAGGTCGGCAAGACTGGGAAGCGCGCCATCCTCGAGGCCATGGGCAAGAACGAATTGCTGCGCCGGCAAATAGGCGCGGCAACGACAGCGGCCGAAATCGAAGCAATCACCTGGTAGAGACCGCATGCCCAATCTGAGAATCGTTTCTGACAATGCCATCGAGCGCGCTATCCTGACCGCCTCGAGCACGGCGGGTGGCCTGGTCGTCGGCAACCTGGCCGCTGCGCAGGTCTACCCTGTGTGGCGCGCCACCGGCCGTGAGGCCCGGGTCACCGCAGCATTCGCCGACGCCGAGCCGATCGGCTTCTTCGGCCTCTTTTTCTGCGACCTATCGCCGACGGCACAGATGCGAGTTCGGATCAGCGGGGAGCAATCCTCGACCAACTTGGTCCGGTACAGCGAAGCGTTCGATAATGCGGCGTGGGCCAAAGCAGCAGGCGTCACGGTTACAGCGAACTATGGCGCCTCGCCAAGCGGCTCGACCAATGCGTCGCGGTTGCAGTTCACCGCCGCGAACCTTTCACTGTCCCAAGGGACGTCGCTTGCAGCCGGCACCGTGTGCTCAGGGTCGGTGTGGGCCAAAGGAGTGGCCGGGCAAAGCATCACCGTGTCCTCCGGCGGGGTCGACCAACTGTTCGTTCTCTCCGGCGCATGGCAGCGCCTGCCGGCGAACAACAAGACAGCCACAGGCGGCGCCTTCGCGATCAGTACCCTTGGTGGCGCGACAGCAAGGGACCTGCAGGTGTGGGGCGCGCAGCTCGAGGCAAGGGCGCAGGTTACCAGCTACTACCCGACCACAGCGGCCGCTACAACACGTCCTGCTGGCTACATCGACAATTGGCAGCCGTACGATTACGACAGCGGCCTGGTGCTGGCCTGCCCAGCGCCGGCGGTTCGGCTGCGCGGGTTCACCCCAGCACAAGCCGCCACTGCATACGCCTACGGTGGCGGCGCATACGCGCGCCACTGGCTGCCGAGCGAGGTGCTGGCGCGCGGCCTGACGGTAGACATAATGGATCCGGACAACCTGCAGGGCTACATCGAGGCAGGTTGCATGGTGGCAGGCCCGTTCTGGTCGCCGAACTACAACGCGTCGGCTGCCTCGGTCACCGTGGTCGACCGCACCGAGATCACGCGCAGCGCCGCCGGCGGCCAGCTTGCGGACCCGGGCACGATGAGCCGCAAGGTTCCGGTCGACCTGCGCGCCATGCCGGCGGCAGACCGGGCCACGTTTCTCAGCCTGGTGCGCAACAGCCGCGCGCATCCGATTCTGCTGTCGGTGTTCCCGATGGATGCTGACGCCGCGCTCGAGCGCGACTTCATGGTGTACGGCCGGCGCACGAAAGACTCGGACCTTGCCTACCAGTTCATGAACGCGTACGCGACCACGCTGGAGGTCGAAGAAATCTGACACTCAAGTAATCCAGCCAGGCCGCCTCGAGCGGCTTTTTTTACGCCCATCGAAAGGCACCAATGAGCATCAGCAAGACCACCCCGCCGGAAGTCGGCAGCTACGCCGGCGCCGCTGTCA
>Ga0308160_10002216_pt1 | contig 24253 bp, 28 predicted proteins | sample PhyFR1_FD_201036 | JGI IMG/M metagenome (GOLD analysis project Ga0308160, IMG submission 201036) | Phyllosphere microbial communities from UC Gill Tract Community Farm, Albany, California, United States - DLSLF.R1 | ecosystem: Host-associated > Plants > Phyllosphere > Unclassified | place: USA... | reverse complement strand
TCATAGCTCTTGAACCAATGTAGGAGATGTGGCTGTCCGTCAGTTTCTTCACGCGCAAGTATTCCGGAAGCTCGACCCACCTCCTGCTTCCAACAGTTCATTGTCTCCTGGTACTCCTGCTGATTCTTGTGCAACAACATATCAATCATTGGCAAGTCCGTAATCTCCTTGTTCTTTTCGAAATCCTGCCTGATCTTTAACCTAATCATCGATGGTGCTACATTGAGTGCGTAGAGCGAGACTATCTCGGGAGCCTGTGGGTTAATTGACTGCTTGACACTTGAGAATGTAGGTGGACATACGGAACGGTACCATGCTCGGTAAGCGTTGAGTGATCTACTACGTGCTTGTTCTAGTGTTGTTGATGAAGTAGTGAGTTTTGCTAGACGTGATGGGATGGTTGTCATTGTGAATAGGTGTTGTATGTATGTGCACGAATTAGATGATAGTTGATTCATCCACTGGGTAGGGAGTGCAAGTGCCACACTCGGTATGTTCCGGTTAATCCCGGTGTCAGTCACCCTTTACTCCTTGTTGATTGTTTTGCGCGCCTTCATCCCCTCTTTGCCACGCTTTCAACCACCTCCTCAAGCCTATCCCCCTTATCGTTATCGATATCAGCACACCTCCACCCTCCCACCCCCGTTATTGGGTGCTGCAGCCATACACCACAACATGGATCAACAATCCCATCATTCGTTCGTCGACTTGGACCAACATGAATCTCAAACAGATGCAGAAGCATTAGAAGCTATCCGGGTCGCTATCGGTCAATCTGCAGATTTCAACACTCAACCTCTATCTGACGTCTTGCATGATCACGATCAAGATGGCGAACATGAACAGGTACATGAACATGTGCATGAACATGGCTCTGGTCATGATCAAGCAGATCTAGGTCTGCTTCCACAGTCCAGTGGCTCGGGATCAACGTCACACAATGCCGGTACATATGTACAATTGGAGAAATCCGTCAACGAGTTACTCGAAGTCAGCCAAGCAAGTCTATGGGAGATTGAAACAACTATGGCGCCTGCATCGAGAGAAGCCTTGATGCGAATCAAAGGACACGGCAAGAAGCAATTACAAATGATCAAGGAGCTACTTGATTTGGTAAAACAACCTCCTCAAGGATGTACGTCATCTCCACCGCGTGTTTTTAGGTAGACTGCTGATTCTATAGTGAACTCCCTTGTTGACCCGACCTTGGAAGGGACACACGTTCTCAAGGCGGACTTTGATGCTCTGCAGTCGAAATACGACGAGCTATCTGCCGGCGGAGCTACTGGAACGGCTCGAAACAAGTCGAGGAAGCGACCGCGACCATCGACTCAACAGGATCCAGGAGCAGACAGCGAGACAATGGACAGGGAGGCCAGCGCAACACCGGTAGATGAAAAGTCGAGAAAGAAAAGGAGTATGAAACTAGAAGTGCGTTCCCACCATTGCCGTTGGATACGTCGTACTGACGAAAAGCACCTGGTGCATCAGCAAGCAAATCGTCGCTTGGGTATCGAGTACAATGTCTCCAAATTCGAATCGAAAGGCAGCCGAAATCTCCCTGATCCCTCTTCTGTACCACCTCCTCCAGTCGAGTCTGCAAACCACGTACACGAGTTCAGACCCGATTTCACTCAAGATGTCAAAGCGCCCACCGTCCGACCGTTCATACAGCAAGTCGTCGAGGATGTGATTGCCGAGTGGGAGATGGGTGTATGTTATCTCGAGCCGGAAACTTCGCACGAGAAGATCAGAGAGTCTGTCGAGGTCTACTGGGTTCGACTAGCTGTGAGTATTGCGCCTGACGTATGCGAGAGTGTCATGCTGATACTCGGTAGAAACGTTGGAATGAGCAGTGTATTCGAGCGCAGGGCGGTATACACAAGGATGAACTTGTCAGGCGGAAACAGAATCAGTACCGTCGTCAACAATCGGTATGTCCAACCTGATGGACGTTATCTCCCTTTTAAGCTAACTCTGTAGCTTGTCGCCAGACGTCAAGCAGCATTTGATCAATCGCCACTAAACGTCTGCAAACTTCGATCGCTATACCGTACACTCCTAACTCTCGACTTTGCATCCAAGACCGATGAGCGACCCAACCCTGAACGTGCCTACACTGTCGAAGAATGGAACGCTTATCGTAAATCACAATATGGTAATCGTGCACAGGATGCGCACGAGATTCTTGACCAGTTCTGGATCTCCAATACCGTAAGCACGGACTCATTACACTCAGGTGTGAGCTGACAGAGATCAGGCGAGATCACTATTGTGCATCCTCGATGTCTTTGCTACCGATCAAAGTGCTCGATTGAAACGAAAGGGGAAACCTAAAGGTCCTGCACCTGGATTCCATCTTCCTGTTGAACTCTGGGACCGCTCGAAATTACCGATACTTCGCCCCCACGATAGCGACGGCTTACCGGTGCCCAATACTGATGGTGCCATCCTATTCCAATTTCAGGTCGATGAGCGAGTTGCTGCGGAATTCCCAGATTGGGCACAGGGATTATACGATAATCCACCCATCCCCGAAGGTGACAACCTCCTGCCATCGCTACACGAAGTCATGAACAGTAATGCCTACCAGCATCTGAAACCAATCGTCAAGCTCACTCGCGAATCGCACAATGTTCGACGCTTCACACCTGAAGAAGTGGAAGCTATCAATGCCCAACCCGAAGAAGATATTGCAGCTACCATCGCACCCATCCTCGAAGCATTCACTAAATCCGAACCCCTCCAAGACCTCTCGAATGTCAACCTAGATCTCTCGCTCGATACACTAGTAAACATGACGGAGAATCAATACATGGAAGCGGGCTCATTGGATACTCAACTAGCCAATTTCGATGGAGCCGCCGATAACGCCAATATTCAAGCTGGAGTAGCTGGAACACCGGGTAAATCGTCTTTGGGGACTAGCGTACATGCTAGGAAGATGGGAAAGAGGATCGCAGCACCACCAGGTGGAGCTGCCACGCCGGTAGCCAAGCGGTTCAAGGGGGATGGTCAGACAATGGGTCAGAGTGCTTATAATGAGGCAGAGGAGGATCTGGTTGCGGACTCTGGGTTCCTTGAGGAGTTGTAGGTGATCGCAGAGCGGGACACAAATTCGGACAATGGGTTTCTAGCTTGAAGCTATCAGTATGTATTACACTCAATTGACGCTTGGCCAGATGTCCACTGACCTGGTCTTGGGCTTTTGGCCGAGATACAGCTCACGATGAGAGGCGCCATCCTTTGATCTGGTAGAATGTGGTGGGCCGATAGGTGGCGAGTCGGCCGGACAGCGCACCGTGAGCAACAAAGCATCCTTTCATCCTTAGTTCTGCCTTCTACTCGCGGGCCCTTCCTAGACCTTAACCACTCATCATACTCACTCAACATGTTGGATAGAAATTCACTTCTGGCACAGAGAACGGTACGTCACCTTCCATACCCGGTGACTCCCTCTCCGGTTGGCTCACATGCACACCCTATCCGAACGGAACACGTCTGGATGCCCACGCCTTCGGACTTCAGATATGGTGAATCCGCATCTGAGATTTCGACAGAAAGGCTCAGGCTAGTCTCTGAGCCGCCTGATGACCGGTCGTTGGTCACCATCGTCGGTGATGACAGGAGGGTCCAGCGACGATTGGAGCAGGCCTACCTATATGCAGTCAACGGTAGTGTTCCCCCTCAGACAGATGAACTATGGCTTCCACTCAGCTACCCTGGCAATCCTGAAGACCTTGATGAGGTCTACACAATCACGGAAAGAGATCACCGCCTCACCATCGATGCCGGTAGGACGCTTTACCGTGGAGATCAACCCATTATGCGATTTGACGACCCCCATACGGAGATGGCAATCGCCGCCGCCTTTGCTCACAGTTTGCGAGCCAGCGCAATGGAAGGAGGATGGTGTGGCCCGAGGACTATAGAAAATCGTGGTAAGGGCATGATGACTTCCTTGGCTGCAATAGATGGGAACCCATCCATTCTCGACAAATACACCTACGAGTTTGCGACGGAGACAGAGCCAGAGACCGACATCAAGCCCGCAGCAAGTTATCGCTCAGTCATCGCCACCACCAAGCGTCCCGAGAGGTACAAAGGGAAGTCGTACATCTTTTCGGCGAACATTGAGTTTCACCATTGATACGTCGATGAGTTTGACACATCGCCAGGAATTCTTCGACTCGCGCCTTACGACGGCGAACGGAATGTAATTACTGACTGCCCATTCGTCAATATGACAGGTCTGACAAGCCCGCTATGCATTACTATTTCAATTGTGCTACTGTGCTTGCCATGGTCGTGGCTAAGCGATTGTGTCATTAGTACGTAGTTCATCTTCGGCTTTATGCTGCCAATCTAAAGCTCGGTGTCTAGCTCAGAGTTCACGAGTCGCGTCTGGAATCCTTTCAGCTCGTGGAACAACGAAAGCGTGGGAACATCCATGACACCGGTCGAGTTGTGGTGGACTAAGCTCCGGGCGGAGTCCGTCGGGCGTATAACCTTTCATCAAAGCCTTCGAGCTCTCTCAGTAGCACTCATAGGAAGTCGGAAAGTACTTCCCCGCTGTATATTCACAATTCCTCGTTCCACTTCAATCACACTTCAATCACCATGTCGAGAAACACTGATATCGACTCGTATCTCCAGGAGCTGTGGCTCAGGAACAGCGCACTCGCTAGTCATGGTTTGGAGTTACCTACACGGCAGCCTGAGACGACATACACCGCCGGAGGAAAGCTTATCGAGACTGTTCTTGACCATGCAAAACGACAGCAGCGTGTCCAAGACGCGTACCCCAATTCCCTTGACCAAGACGCTGTCCCTCCCGCCACCTCTCGACTGTCGATTCCTCTCTCGTACCCTGCCAACACATTACCGGAAGATTGCCACACAGGCAAGAGACCATACTACCAGTTGACAATCGGCGTGAGTAACATCTTACACGCGGATGATGGTAACTCGGTACATATCACCCGACCAGACGAGAAGCTTCGATATATGAGGCACACCATTGGCGAGGCCATGGTCCACAGTCAAAGGTGCAGTTCCACGCGCGGAGGATACTTCCACGACAGTCTGAGGGATAAGGAGGACGGTCTCATCAATTCACTCATCGCATTTGGGAAAGGGAGATTCACCTATGCTAATGATTGTACCTTTGGGTATGAGGACAACCCAGTGACTGGAGAGCGATCTTTTGTGGCGAGATCCAAATATCCGGACCTGAAAGGCAGCTACTACTCGGTCTACCTCGTGGACTATGAGGAGCCTGAGAAGGAATGGACACCCGAATCACCTGCTTGACGTGAGGGTATTCCTGCATGGATAACAAATTTCTCCCTGTCGTGTGTGCCTTCCGTATATATGCTATGTCTGTGAGAGGTTATAAGCCCATATTTTCATCATAGTTCGACGTGGATCCTCCCTTCTCCAACCGCATGTCCCATATTGCGCTATTTCCCAGACTCTGCGCAGTCATCGACCCGGACCGAGTGCTCATTGACATCAAAAGCGACGTGGTCGATATCATCACCAATGTTCTAGATGCCCGAACGCCGTAACGCAAGGTTGGAGCTCGGTGGGCGGTTTCGCAGCCACTGTTCTGCATTGACAAACACATGATTGATGACCGGGAGCGTGTGGAGCTGGGGGGCGGATAGTAGACAGGGCAGAGGGTGCCGCTGATGCGTTCGAGACGGATGCATTCCGTAAGAATATAGATCCGGCGGTGTGCCTGAGAGACGATCCAGCTGGCCGAGGGAGAGACAGTCAGGTACGATCAGCTGGGGGCGCCGGGAACAGTCATCTTGATGAGTCAGCTAGAATTGACTTGTTTGTCTTACCTAGTCATGATAATCTTACCGTTTCGAGTAATTTCATACCGGTGGTCCTCGTTCCGGATTGTCATGCTTGGCGTAATGATCTTTCTAGACGGGCGCCGTATATCACTTATGTGCACCAATGGCCTTCGGTCAAGCCACCTTTTTATGTTGATACGTAGACAGTAGAGCTCTTATATAACAAACAGGAAATCTATCGTCGTATCACATCCCACATCTCTCTAATCGCATCGACAACAGCAAAAGTAGCATCGACCAGGTAATCAGCACCTGTAATTAGGTCACCAGTCACTAATTAGCCATTCGTATCTGAGCATCCAGTCACGATGTCTCTAGTGGGCAACTTTACACAGAACTACGACCGATCCTCTCAGCAGGGCGGCGCAGGTCTTCAACGATCTCACTCCAACGTCTCTTATCACCAAGACGATGTTCGCTCTTCGCCTATCCGCGAAAAATCTCACCTCCCCACCATCGACCAGGAAAACACCCAATCCTACCCACCTACCGATGGGACCCTCTACCCGTCCGGGGCTTCGGACCAAGACCAAAGCTCGACTCCAATGTCCATGACCGAGACCCTCCACTCTAGAACTCAGCAAGTCACCTCTCTCGCCAGGCACATGTCGAGAAGATCCGACACCCAAGGCAACTTGTTTGATTACGAGGAAGGATCGGACCTCGACCCATTCTCGACCAATTTCAACGCTCAGAAGTGGACAAGAAGGATGGCTGCCATGAGGGAGGAAGGATCTCCTGGACGTCAGGCTGGTGTAGCATTCAAGAACATGTCTGTTCATGGTTTCGGTTCCGATGCCGGTGAGTCCCTCATCCCACGATTTGTTAGAGTCGCTTATATTGCCAGACTACCAAAAGACCGTCTCCAACATGCCCCTCTCATGGGTCGGATCTATTCGGGACAAGATCTCGGGTCGAAAGCGCAAGGTCCAGATCTTGAACGGGATCGACGGTGTGCTCGATGCTGGGGAGATGCTTGTCGTTCTCGGTCCTCCTGGAAGGTGAGCCAACCTCTTCCGTTTGAATTGAACGGAGCTAACGCTTTCCAGTGGTTGTTCTACCATGTTGAAGACCATTGCCGGAGAGATGAACGGAATCTACCTCGAGGAAGAGTCCGAACTCAACTACCGAGGTATCACCCCCGAGCAGATGTTGTCGCAGTTCAGAGGTGAAGCCATTTACACCGCCGAAGTCGATGTCCATTTCCCCAAGCTCACCGTTGGAGATACCCTCTCGTACGTTCTGTTATGCTCTGAATCAACATAGCGCTGACAATCAGCTTCGCCGCCGAGGCTCGAGCGCCTCGAACACCACCCGCCGGCTTGACCAAGCCCCAATTCGCCGAGCATCTTCGAAACGTCATCATGTCGATCTTTGGTATTTCTCACACTGTCAACTCTATCGTCGGTAACGACTTTGTTCGAGGTGTGTCCGGTGGAGAGCGAAAACGAGTCACTATCGCCGAAGCCGCCCTGTCTGGTGCTCCTCTTCAATGCTGGGACAACTCCACTCGAGGTCTCGATTCCGCCAACGCTATCGAGTTTGTCAAGAACTTGAAGATGGGAGCCGAGTACATGGGCACTTCTTCCGTCGTTGCCATTTACCAAGCCCCTCAATCCGCTTACGATATCTTCGACAAGGTCGCCGTCCTATACGAGGGAGAGCAGATCTACTTTGGAAAGACTACCGACGCCAAGAAGTACTTCCTCGACATGGGTTTCTTCTGTCCCGAACAGCAGACTGTTCCCGATTTCCTCACCTCCCTCACTTCTGCCAGTGAGCGAACTCCCCGAGAAGGCTTCGAGGGCAAGGTCCCCACTACCCCATCAGAATTCGCTGCGGCATGGAGAAAGAGTGACGAGTACCAGAGGTTGATGCAGGATATCGAGCGTTTCAACCAGGAACATCCAGTCAAGGGACAGCGATATGAAGAGTTCTTGGCCAGTAGGCGAGCTCAGCAGTCGAAGCACATGTAAGTTACCTTGATCAGCTCTTGGAGCTATCCACTGACTTCCAGCTCGGCCAAGTCTCCTTACACCCTATCATACACTCAACAGATCAAGCTATGTCTCAAGCGAGGGTTCTGGCGACTCAAGGCCGATCCCAGTTTGACCTTCTTCCAGCTGTTCGGTAACTCTGCAATGGCTCTTATCCTTGGTTCCGTCTTCTACAACATGCGTGAGTCTTCCCTCCACTTTCGTTCCAAACACCGCTGACAGGCTCAGCCGCGACGACCGACTCGTTCCGATCTCGAGGTGCTACTCTCTTCTTTGCCGTCTTGCTTAATGCCTTTGGTGCCGCTCTTGAAATCTTGACTTTGTACGCTCAGCGAAACATCGTTGAGAAACATGTCCAATACGCTTTGTAAGTTTCCACCCTTTGAGAGATTCTGATGTGTATTGACAATTCAGCTACCACTCTTCTGCTGAGGCTTTCGCTTCCATGCTTACCGATTTACCATACAAGATTGTCAACTCTATCTTCTTCAACTTGATCATCTACTTCTTGCCCAACCTTCGAAGAGAGCCTGGTAAGTCTTGCCGATCTTGCTGCATCGTAAACACTGGCTGATCTTACCAGGTCCATTCTTCTTTTTCTATCTGATCAGTTTCTTCGCTACGCTCATGATGTCGATGTTCTTCCGAACCGTCGCTGCCACCTCTCGAACCTTGGTCCAGGCCTTGACGCCAGCGGCCGTCATCATTCTCGGTCTTGTCATGTACACCGGTTTCGCCATTCCTACCACCTACATGCTTGGCTGGTCTCGATGGATCAACTACATCAATCCTATCGCTTACGCTTTCGAGGCTTTGATGATCAACGAGTTCAACAACCGAGAATTCGCCTGTTCAGCCTTTGTCCCTCAAGGTCCTGGATACACTGATGTCCCTGCCAATGCTCGAGTCTGCAACACGCTTGGAGCCACTCCCGGATCAAACGTTGTGCAGGGTGCCGACTACATTATCGAATCGTACGCCTACTACCCATCTCACCGATGGAGGAATTTCGGTATTCTCGTCGCCTTCACCGTCTTCTTCCTCATGACATACCTCGTCGCCACTGGTGGGTGCTTCCTCCCTCTTGTATGACTAGAAGCTGACTTGATTAGAATACATTTCCGCTCAAAAGTCCAAGGGTGAAGTCCTTGTTTTCCAACGAGGTCGAATCCCCAAGGCACTCAAGGACAAGCACAAGGACGATGCCGAATCTGGAAACGGAGGAAACGGATCTACCAAAGCCGCCAATGTCAAGGAAGGCGAGAATGGTCAAGTTAACGAAAGTATTATCCAAAGGCAAACTGCTATTTTCAGTTGGAAGGATGTGGTTTACGATATCAAGATCAAGAAGGAAACCAGGCGAATTTTGGACCATGTCGATGGTTGGGTCAAGCCAGGTACTTTGACTGCTCTCATGGTGCGTCCACTCGTTCCTCATCAACATGTGTCGCTGCTGACAGATCAAGGGTGTCTCTGGTGCCGGTAAAACCACTTTGCTCGATGTATTGGCCACCCGAGTCACCATGGGTGTTGTCACTGGAGAAATGCTCGTCGATGGTCGACAACGAGATGTCTCTTTCCAGAGGAAGACCGGATACGTTCAACAACAGGATCTACACTTGGAAACTTCCACCGTCAGGGAGGCTCTTAGATTCTCTGCCATCTTGCGACAGTCCAAGAACGTACCCATGAAGGAGAAGCTTGAGTACGTCGAGGAAGTCTTGAAGCTCTTGGAAATGGATTCTTATGCCGATGCCGTTGTCGGTGTTCCCGGTGAAGGCACGTTGAGCTGCAGAATCAGAGAAGACATCGCTGACATACAGGTCTCAACGTCGAACAGCGAAAGCGACTCACTATCGGTGTCGAATTGGTCGCCAAGCCCGCCCTTTTGCTCTTCCTCGACGAACCTACTTCCGGATTGGACTCTCAGACCTCGTGGAACATTCTTCAACTGCTTCGAAAACTCACTGAACACGGTCAAGCTATCTTGTGTACTATCCATCAACCTTCCGCCATGTTGTTTGAGCAATTCGACCGACTACTCTTCCTCGCCAAGGGTGGTAGGACCGTCTACTTTGGTCAAGTCGGTCAAGGATCCAAGATCCTGATCGACTACTTTGTCAAGACTGGTGCACCACCTTGTCCCGAGGGTGAAAACCCCGCTGAATGGATGTTGTCTGCTATTGGAGCTGCACCTGGATCTCATACCGACGTCGACTGGCATCAAGCATGGTTGGACAGCAAGGAACGAGTTGCCGTCAGGCAGGAATTGCAAAACTTGAAGGATGAGGGATTGAGCAAGTCACAAGGTCAGGAAGAGGAGAAGAAGGATAAATCCGCCTACACTGAATTCGCTGCTCCTTTCGGTCTTCAATTCATTACCGTCTTTATCCGAGTCAGTCAACAACTTTGGCGAACACCCAGTTATATCTATTCCAAGATGTTCTTGTCGATCATTGTCGGTCTCTTTGTTGGATTCTCATTCTTCAAAGCCGATACCTCGCAACAGGGTCTCGCCAATCAGCTCTTCTCCGTCTTCTTGCTCTTCACCATGTTCGGTCAACTTGTCCAACAAATCATGCCTCAGTTCGTCACCCAGCGAAGTTTGTACGAAGTCCGAGAACGACCCGCCAAAGTGTACTCTTGGAAAGTCTTTATCCTTTCTTACATCCTCATCGAGATCCTGTGGTCTGTCCTCGTCGGAACCATCTTGTTCTTCTGCTGGTACTACCCCATTGGATACTACCGAAACGCCATTCCTACCGATACCGTCGCTGTTCGAGGTGCCCTCATGTGGCTGTATGTCATGATGTTTATGATCTTCACTGCTACTTTCGCCGTGATGGCTGTCGCTGGACAAGACACCGCCGAGAACGCTGGTAATTTGGCCAATTTGGCCTTCTCCCTCTCCCTTATCTTCTGCGGGTGAGTATTACGATTTCCTATACGAAAACTGTCCTGACTACCAGTGTGTTGCAACCCGCCGACAACCTACCTGGCTTCTGGATCTTCATGTACCGAGTCTCGCCCTTCACCTATTTCGTCGAAGGAATGCTCGGTGTCGCCGTAGCCGATACACTCGTCGAATGCTCACCCATCGAGTTCCTCCAATTCGAACCCGTCGGCGGCTCATGCCAGGCCTACATCGAACCCTATCAACAAGTAGCAGGCGGTTACCTACGAGATCCATCCGCTACTTCAAACTGTGAATTCTGTCCATTGAGGGATACAAACACCTTCTTGACCCAGTTTGGTCTCAATTACGGAAACAGATGGAGGGATTTCGGTATCCTATGGGCATACTGTATCGTCAATATTATCGGAGCTATCTTGTTCTATTGGATCTTTAGGGTTCCAAAGAACAGTGGAAAGGAGAAGCCGACTGAGGATGGTACTCCTAACCCCGAAGCCGAGAAGAAGGCCGAAGGAGAGAATGTCGAAAAGAGGAATTAGGTTCGACAGTGGAGCTGTCGAGGCGTGTATGATAGGAGGAGTATAGACATAGACTGGTGTTCGTCTTTTTCATATTTACCCTAATAATTAGCATTGTGTCGTGTATGTACCGAGGTTATCCATTTCCATTTGCAGCTCGCCATCACGCTATTCCCTAATCCAATAAATAACCTCCTTTAGCGTAAGCTCTCACAGCCTTGACTCGGCTGGCACTTTAATAGGACATGCCGCCTCGCTCTTCCAGATGCAATTGGGCATTCACATCATTCATGAATCATTCGCTCTGCCCAACCAAGGTCGCTAACGAATATACATGCATGCGAAACAGACACTCTATCCTAACTTACAACGAGCGATCCTCCATACATGCTCCTATACCTTCTTCTTCTTGTCTGCAGGACATTAGCCTAAGTCAGATCATCCGGGAGATGTGACTTACTCGTCTTGGTAGCGCCTGGAGTTGTATCTCTAGAATTGGTTCCATTCTTCAAATCATCAATCGGGCGTTTCTAATCGTTAGCCATGTAATGGAACGATATGGGTTGTGGAAGTCGAAACTCACTTTGCCAGCGGCTGGTTTACCCTTCTTTTCCTCTTCTGGTTCTTTATCTTTCATGATCAACAACAATAGAGTTGCTCCTCGTCTCCTCAATTCCTCAGGAGTTCTAGATTTGAAGAACCAGTCGAATCTACCTTATCAGCTTATATCCCTTTTTTGAAACAAGGGAACACCCACCTGAAAAGAGGCCATTCTCCAATATCCCGCTTGATCAACTCATAACAGTCGTCCCGATCTATACCGTGATGATGCATCCTCACGATCAAGAATCGGTCCTCGTCCTCTGTGTATGATTTACCCTTGTTTTGACCATATTGGAATTTAAGTTCCTGCATCGGATACTTGACCGAGCGGACTTTTTTGTGTAGGGCACCGATTCTAGAGCTTTGTTCTCGAAGTTTGGCTTCTCCTGATGTGATTCGGTCCATCAATCTATCGGCATCTGGGAATCAGTCTTTGGTGCCTCATTACGGAGATCACATTGACTCACCCTTGAGATCCTTGTATCGCTCGAAGAAGACTCTGGCGTATTCCCGTACGTTCTCCTCGTCGTGATCAGGGATCTCGGCAGCGACCTTGTCGAGCGCATCTCGGCCGTATCGCTCAAGACCCTTGATGAAAGCGAGGAAATGGAGTCGTTTCCAGCTGAGGAACCCTTCGCCTGAGAGGGCGTCCTTCTCGGCAACCTCTTCTTCCGTCAAAGGTACGGCTGTCTCGTCAGCTACCGCCTCTCCAGTGCGGGGTAGCGGCTTACCGTTGTTGATCCGTTCTTGCTCTTCAATGACCTCTGCCTCAGCTTCTTCAGCAGTCTGACCCTCCTCAGGCTCGGCCGCGGGAACGATGTAGTTCTGCGCTTTCTGCGACCATCAGCTTGTGCTTGGCCGACCCGATTGAACCAGCTTACACGGTGAGCATCGTATTCTCTATTCTGTAATTCCACAAGTCTGGCCGGGTAGAATTGGAAATCGTTGATATGGACCTGCTTGGGTGGTCTGGGGACTTTTGGCTTATCAGGTTTCGACCCTCCAACCTTCATGTTGTCTCGGTAGTACTGATCAATCGAGTAGTTGCCTTTACGTTCACGCTTTGCAGGTTCGATCCAAATCATGTTTCTCTTGTGCTGCCACGTCAGCCCGTAATATGTTGGACCAAGGTACTCGACCTGGACTGACCTTGCCAGAGAATTCCTCTCCTTCCCAAGTCTGGACCATACTCTCCGATTTGAAGTTGTTTAGGGCGTCAAGATCGAGACCGGCGTATTTTGAATTGATCTCGGCCGTCTTCTCCTCTCCACGTTTGATGATTTCGTCGATATCGTCGTCGATCAACATACTATGACTGTAAGCTAGGCTCTCACAAAGCTCGGAAGTCGACGGCTCACCTCTGAGAGTTGTTGATGATCTTTTCAGCACCGTGCTGAATCATCTCGAGGAGATCATCTTTGTTCTGACCAACTGATAATCAGCTCAGGGTCTCTCCTACTCGGCCTAGACGCACCTTTCTGAGCAGTCTGAGCTCGGCCTTCCTGAATGACCATCTGATCAAGCTTCAACTTTTGCGTAGCCCTATCCAGAATCCTCTCTTCAACAGCATCTTGCGTAATGAACCTAAACACATAGACCTGCTTAGTCTGACCAATTCGATGAGCTCGGTCCATTGCTTGCAGATCGGCCTGAGGATTCCAATCACTATCGAATAAAACGACAACGTCGGCAGTAACGAGATTGATACCAAGACCACCAGCTCGGGTAGTCAGGAGGAAGACGAATTTCTCACTGTCGGGAGCGTTGTAGTCATCGATAGCGGCGATACGGGCTTCATGGTCGGTTCCACCATCGATTCGGCAGTAATCTGGTGGATTTAGACTTGACAAGAGAGTACAAGGGGTGACTTACTGTGTCCTCGGAATTGGCAGTAATCTTCCAGGATGTCCAATACTCGACTCATCTGGGAGAAGATCAAGACCCGGGATCCTTTGGCCTTCATCGATTTAAGCAATTTGTCGAGGATAACCATTTTGCCGGCGTTGTCGATGAGGTGCTCGTCAGTGGTGAAAGGTGGTCCAGGTTCCTACAAGTCAGTCCCGCTGCCGGGTCAATTCAGATGTTAGCTTACAGCTCCATCGAATACTGGAATGTCAGCTTGTTCATCCCGGCGCGGACAGTAGACTCACAGTAAGGGTGGTTGCAGCACTTTCGCAACTGCATGACGATATTGAGTAATCTGGTCTTGCCCTCCTTCTTGCCAGAAGCACCTGCACGTCAGCTCAAAATCTCAGCACCAAGAGAATTGTCAGCATACCATTGACAGCATCAATATCCTTCTCTAGCAACATCCTGTACCATTTCCTCTGCATCTCGGTCATTCCGACGTAGAGGTTGATTTCCTTCTTAGGCAATAGCGAATGTTCGACATCCGCCTTGACTCGTCGAAGCAGGAAAGGTCGCAAGACTTTATGTAACTGCTTGACAACTGCGTCGGGATCGGTCTGGTCTCGGTTGGAGAACCAAGCGTCGAAATCCTCACTGATTGTCAGCTATACCAGGATCCAGAAATGACGCAACTTACCTGGATGAGAAGACATCGGGTAGGATGAAATTCAGCAAAGCCCACAACTCCTGCAAGTTGTTCTGGAGGGGTGTACCAGTGATCAAGAGCCTTCCTCGACTAACGAACGTCCTGATGATTTGCGAGAGCAACGAATCGACATTCTTGATTCGATGAGCTTCATCAATAATGATGTACTCCCAACTGAATTTTCGTAATGTTGACTTCTCCCTCATACACATTTCGTAGGATGTAATGAGGACATCGAACTTTTGAGCGAGGATGACATCGGTAATGACGCTTGCCTGGAGAGTCAGCCGCGATACAGCAGAGGTCTGATGACCGACTCACTCGATCCTCCTTGGTTCCTTGTAGGACGGTCGTCCTGAATCCAGGAACCCACTTCTCGACTTCTCGAGCCCAATTGTTCAATGTCGACTTGGGTACGACAATCAGGTGAGGACCGGCGGTACCCTGATGGAACTTTAGGTATCCCAAGAATGAGATTGTTTGTAGTGTTTTACCCAAACCCTACTGATCAACATGGTCCTGTCACGCTTCGAAAACGGCTCACCATCTCATCGGCGAGAATACCGTTGATACCGTTGTGATGTAGCGAGATCATCCAATTAAGACCTTGGACCTGGTAATCCCTCATCTTTCCACCCTTGACGACTGTCTTGTCAGCGCTCATCCTCACGCCTGGAGGCTGAACATGCAAGGTGCGCTCTCTTCAAACACATAAGGTGCCTCCTCTTCCTCTTTGTTCTCATTGAGCAACTCCTCATCTTCCTCCTTTTCAGATTTACGATGTCGATTGTCCCTACCAGTCAGCTTCGAGCACTCATCGTGAGACCCAGGCAGCATACTTGGCCTTTTTCTTGTTCTTGCCATCGGCCTGTTTACCAAGCTGCTCATCTAACATGGCTGCAAACTGGGGTTCTCGTTGACGCTACATGTCAGGCTAATTCAACGTTCGTTCACCACTAGCAAGGACATACCTTGAGATCTATAAAGTGCTGAAACAATTCAGTCTGGCCTAGAAGGTATGTAAATCTCTTCATTGAATCGGCAAACTGTCATTAGCCCTCTTTCTCTTACTGCTGCTACATTGCCTCCCGGCGCGACGCTTACCTTCTTCTGCTCGATCGCACTTCTCTTACTGGAGATATCGGCGACATGTGCACGCCTCTCATCATTCGCTGCTTTCCTAGCATTAACCTGGTCCGCACGTCTCTTGGCTGATGGGGTAATTTTGGTCTTTAAGTCAGCTTTTTCCACACTGCGCGTACAAGGGAGCTTACCGATCCACCCGCAATATCGTCCTCGTCAAGCTCATCCTCCTCCTCATCTGCCAATTCGTCTTCCCCGTCCGACCCTGCCGCTAGGGATTGAGGGGCGGTATTGATATGTCGCTCATCTGTTCCTGCTACTGATGGCTTTTTGGTCAGCTAATGCCCATGCATGGCTCATTGGGTGTAGGGTCGGAAACACGTACCGCTCTGGAAACTGATAGATCGCGAGAATCGGGGACGTAATCCGATAGAGCGTCCTCCTCGCCATTCGGGTTTCGATTGGCATTAGCCGCTGCCAACAGTGGATTCTGGTTGTCAGCGTGTTTTCATTCGCATCTTGTTCGCGGTCAATTACGTACCATGTTACCTGTTGACCTGTGTTGTATATACCTTGTGCAGCTGCTTATAAGTATAATCAACAAATGACTATTGACGAGAGTGATAGTGACAGACAGACAGACGGTCCACGAAAACACACCAGACGCGACTCCCGATTTCCGCGTGCCTAAAAGGTCTGTACACCAAGAAAAGAGCGCACCTAATTCTCAAGCACACACACGGCAATCCGACTCACTCTGTCCTCTCTATATCCGTCGCTCATTCTTGCTGATACCTATACAAGCCATGGCAGCAGCAAACCCCACTGCACCGACATACGGCTCAACCTCGAACCCGACTCCGCCTGTGGACTCGTCCTCGTTCTCGACCCCTACGGCGCAGCGTACCTTTCCAACTACTAATGGCGTTGGAGGTGCCAGTGGATCCGGACCTAACACGAATCCAGCGTTGAGACGATCGACATCCCCTACGAAACCTAGTGAAGCTCCAAGACCGGTCAATACTGTCAAGAATGATCGACCGATTGATATCAGGGTGAGCTCGACATCACTTACCGGTGTGCTAGCTGACCGATCAGGCAGAGGAAGACGCGGCGAGACGATATAATATAGGTCGGGTGGTTGGGAACAATCGATACGGAGCAGTATCAAGGGGTAAACGGACCGACCTGTTTGGCCCGGAACTCAAGATGAAGCTAGAGAGAATGGGCAAGTTACCCTATGACTGTTTCCAACAACACTAGTCTGACCAAATAGCAAAGGACCACCAATTGACATTCGACGATGATGCCATGGCCTACCTCTCCATGGCTGCCGAGAGTCGCCTGAGGGATATCTTGACATCATCAATAACAGCGCAGCAACATCGGACAACCACCTCGTACCTCCATCCACCCCCTACCGCCAGTTCAAGTGGAAGTGGATCAAAGGGGAAAGAAAAGGCAATGTGGGCAGTGTCGATCAATTCGGACCCGAACGCTTTGTTGGAAGTATTGAATAAGCAAGCAAAAGAGGCCGAGAGGGATTTCAGGACATCGAGAATGACGAGATTGGCTAGAGAGCACGAGATTGAGCGGGTCAGGGAGAGGCAGAATGGACCTGGGGATGATGCTCAGGAGACTGGCCTAGGTTCGAATGCCCCAACAAACGGAGATGAATCGGGACAACCTACGACATCTTCCTCGGCAAATGCTACTTCACCTGATCGAGCTCAATCCCCCTTACCTCCAACCAATGCAACACCCACATTCGGCGGCGTTTCAGCGAAAAAGAATTCCAAAAACAAGAAGACAGCCACTTTCTCACCCGACGTTCAGATCAAAATGTCAAACGCAACGGCTATGCGCAGTACGGGAATGGGCAAGAAATACAGCTGGATGATGGGCAGTGCACCAAATATCAGTTCCCCACTCAGTGGTCGGAAGAAGGGAAAGAAAGGCCAAGCTCAAGAGCAAGGGCAGGGGCAGGAAGACGGTGAAGGAGATGGAGATGATCAAATGCTAGGAGAGGGGGAGGAAGGGAATACGAAAAAGAGGAAAAAGAGTACTTTATCACTCGAAACGGGTGGGGAGGAAAGTGGGAGTGGGAAAAGAGCAAAGAAACGGAAAATGCCTTCTTTACCAAGTCGGCGTATGGTTCCTGTCTCTGGTCCTGGTCCTGCAGCAGCTCCCGCACCAGGTCAGGCGGGATTGAATGGGAATGAAAAGATGGTATCGGACGATAGATGTTTGACTATATCGGATTTCGTTTTCGCCTTAGAGAGGGACGGAGCTGGGAAAGGGATGGGGACTGGCGATGAGATCGTTAGACGGGCAATGGCCAGACCGGGTGGACCGTGGGGTGTCGCACAGGCTCGGAGGCCGTAGCTAGGCCGTGGGTCGTGAGCAAAGGCATACCTGGTGGGGTGGCGTAGCTCAAGAGGTTGCTTGTAGAGATGCATGACCTGCAGTCTAAACAGCCGTGGCGTGGCGTGGGCAGCAGAATCAATCGGCCACCTTAACTTGAAGAGGCACACGATGTACTCAATAAATGTGCAGATGCATATACACAATTCAACAACGATCCAAATCTACGGTCTACCAAAACCAGACTCTTTGACAACTGACTAACGCTGATGCGCCTTTTTTGCAAACATCGTCTAGGCGTAGAGTAGTCTCCAAGCTAGGTAAGCACCAATCACAGCAACAGGGATCAAATAAGTCAAGCTCCTGTCATCATCAACTTCTTTCCTGCGGCAAAGCACAGAGAGAGGTGGATGGACATACGAGGAAGAAGAGGAAGTTGCGGATGCTACTCCAATCGACGATTTCTTTGATTTCTTCTCGGTTGCCTACATGTCAGTCCGTCTCAAATTCGCTATGGCTTCAAGAGAAGGAGAAGAGATAGACTTACTGCACCCTTGAATTCACCTAGGTACATTTTCGGTAACATGTCCCTAGCTTCGTCTGAATGACCGACATCGTTGAATGCCTCTGTTCCATCCCGGCCTGTGGGTCAGCGATTGCCCTGCATTAGATGGGTATATCTTGGTCTCTCCCTCTTCTGTCCTATCGTCTCATTCGTATAGACAAGCATAATGGACTGAACGATTTTCGTGTCCGAGCTTGTCCAAACGCCATTTGATATTTTATATTTTGGGGATAATGAGGGACAAGGGATACGTACCAGCTTCCTCGACCAAGACCTCATCACCACCAGGATGCTACCCATCAGCGCTTGTTCCCTTATCACATCGTATCCTGACGGCTCAGGAGCACAACATACCTCGTCCATAAACTTGGTAACATCATATACTTTTCCATCAATCAATAACCAGAGATCATCCCTTGTACCGTGTGCCTTCAAAGTCTCGAGGGTGTATGGGTGAGGTGGTTCTGAGGTTGTTGTGTCTGACATTGTGGTTGGTATTGCTTGTGTAGTACTGCTTGGAGTGTGTGTGGTTGTGATAGCAATAACAGTATATGTATGGATCGAACGATGGAGTTGATTTATCAAAACGGTGCACCACTCTGAATGGGATCTGACGCGTGGCGGTCAATGCGTGATCAGACTCTTTCTATTGGTGGGGATATCAGTGCTCTGCATATGTCAAGGCAGACTGTCAAGTTCCATGCACAACACAGGGGGTAAGTGCTGAGAGATAGACAAGGAAACAGTGCGAAGAATATGTGCTCATATCATACATGCCAGAAATATCCGACAATCCTATCACTACGCACAAACCCAAGCAGACTATCCAGCCATTTAAAGAGTGAGGTCGACCTTCTTGGCATCTTGACCAAGAGCCTTTGCCCTCTTCTTCAACTTGTGGATACTGTTAATCAGCTACTGCACAGATCGTACAATCGGGTGTGACTCACGACTTGTTGCCTCGGATACCACCACCCCAGTGTCGTCGCAACTCCTCGGACTTCTCGAGGTAATTTGCCTTGGAAGCAGAAACGAGGTTGGCGAGAGCCTGAGCGTCCTCGGATCGGACGTCAGTGATGGCAACAGCGGCGGAGGTCTTTTTGCCTAGACGATGAGTGGTGTGCTAAAAGGCGACAATAAACACGTACCGGTGATTAGACCGAGCCTGGACTTGCCCTTGACGATAACGTAAGGGACACCCATCTTCCTGCAGAGAGCGGGCAAGAAGACGACGAGCTCAATGGGCTCAACATCGTCGGCAATGGCAACAAACTTGGCCTTCTTGGACTCGACAAGGGCGACAACGTGGTTCAAACCGTACTTGGCGAAGACGGGCTTCTTGGAGTCGGAAGTGGTGGCCTTGTCACCCTTCTTCTCTCGGTTCTCGGCCTCGGACAAGAGACGAGCCTTCTTCTCCTGCTTGGATTCGGGCTTGTACTTGTTGAGGAGCTGGAAGAGCTGGGTGGCGGTGTTCTTGTCAAGGGTCTGACCGAATTGGGCGATTGCGGGGGGGACCTGATAGTCAGCGACGCCTCCTCTGGTGGTCTACAAGACATACCTTTAGTCGCTTGTTGAGGATGACCTTTTGTCTCTGGAGTCGGACGTACTCGGGCCACTTGACGAATCGGGTCAAGTCCTGCTTGGGGGGGAGATCACCACCTGGTTGTTAGGAATGTTCATCTGGCCAAAGAGAAAAGACATACCGATACCGAAGGTCTTGGACTTCTTCTCGAAAAGGGGGTTCTGGGGGGTCTTGGCGACCTTTTTGGTGCCGTCTGAATGGTCAGTTGACGGTCCTGATCAGATGTTGCTAGCTGAAATCCACATACAAGGGGCGGATGCGGGCTTCGATTTTCCTTTTGCGGCCTTGGGCTGCGGGTCATTGAGTCAGCGATGTATTCCATCTGTTTTGAATAGATTGGAATGGCATCACGCTCTAACCCTCTGTTGTCAATCATGCTAGTATCTGGATTCACCCTAGATACCAAACAGTGAAAGAAACAGAGGGTGCAGCTTGATCGGGAGTATCTATCTGTATCAAACCTCCCCTGGGGCAGAGGTGATGTAGATGACTCCTGCTGAATTCCTCGTCTTTTGTCCATCCTATCCATCCGAAGATGAGTAGGGACGACATCGAACTCGTTCAACACTTGGTTGCTTTTTGATCATCCTGAACGATTTCAAGGCAGAAGGTGAAAGTGGGTTCATCGCCATGAAAAGCGGATCACCATCACTTTTCATCCTCCCATTACTCCTTTCCTTTCGTTCGATCTGATCATAGTCTCATAGCGATCTAGGCTCGATTGCGGCGTGATACCATCTGTCCATATAAGGATATGATGCGCACCATTTTGTTGGTTGTCGTTGTCGTTAGTAAGGTATAGTGTAGAGAAGAGAAGAGAAGGGGACAAGTGGGATCGATGGCAAGGGGGAAGGGAAGGGAAGGAACGGAATGTAAAATTGCTTAACGCCGAATTTCGCTGGTAGAAAGAGTGCCACACCTCGGAGATATGATTTGTATGGTAGAATGGACTTGGACGGAGTTTCGATTTTCCCTAGATTTGATTCCGTTGTCTGCTGAGTGTAGGCTATTGCAAGTCAAGTGGTGAACAGCTTCCTCTATCCGTCAAGTGGTACTATCGTCAAAATGGTGAGTGACGCTGGAACAGGTTTAGGTCAGGTCGGGCAGGACAGTATAGCACAGCACATCACAGCAATCGCATCAAGGACGAGGATTGTAGTAAGGAATAAGATCGTCGACGGAAAGCAGGAAGGAATTATGACTGGAAGATTTGGAGGGACCAACGACCCGCAGTCGTCGATGCCCAGGATGTCAGGGACTACCGAAGACAAGGAGAATATATGATGTGCTGGCTGTGCTCTGCTGTCTGCTGTCTTGTTGCTGCCGACCTATCCTCGCCGGATTATGCAAGTAATGGACAAAGACTGACCTCTAGCCCAAGCAAATCCACGACATCAAAAAGTTCCTCGAGATCGCTCGAAGAAAGGACGCAACCTGTATGTCTACTTGATGGAATAATGGATCAAAGCTGATCTAGTCTTTCCAATCGCTCGCATTCCACCATATCGCGTTACCTATATTCGCAATATAAACATCAATTCCTAAATACACCCAATCACGAAAACAGCCGCCCGAATCAAGAAGACCACCCTCAAGGCCAAGGCTCACTCTACCACCTCTTCCAAATCCAAGGCTTCCAGCAAAAACACCACCGTCACTAAATTCAAGATCAGATGTTCGCGATACCTCTACACTCTATTGGTCAACGATGCCGAGAAGGCAGAGAAGCTCAAGCAGTCCCTTCCCCCAGGTGAGTCTTTTTGCGCTTTCTTCCCTTGGTAGAGTCATGTCTGACAGATCAGGACTCAAGGTTGAGGAGGTTGCCGTCAAGGGAGCATCCAAGAAGAAGTAATCTATTCTACCATTGTTAGATTAGATTTCTCTGGGTTCTGTCATTGGAGGTGATGCATCTGTACTCATACCCTTTGCGTGGATCGTTGTGCATTCTGAGGTTCTCGCCATTGGGACATGTGACTTAGAGATGATGAGCATCCCAAGGAGTGTAGATCCCGCTGTGAGATCTCGGGCTGCCGGTGAGGAGGTCCACTCACGGATCTCCGTGAATTCACTTCTGAGTGTACTGGTACTATACTACTCGTCGAGCATCATCTGAAATACTCGCCTGTGCACAGACATATCCTCCCACCTTGCAAAGATGCCTTCTTTCACTGAGACAATGCTTGAGCGATACGTATGTAGTCGATAGTCGGTTTTAGTTGATGAGCTGAACATCCAGGAAGCCGATTTCAAGAAAGCTACCCAGCACCCATTCCTGGTACAAGCTGGCAACGGTACGCTAGACAGCGAGACATTGACGAAATGGTGCAGGCAGGACTACCTATACGCTTTCGTCGGATATATCAAAGTACGCCTCTCCCTACCTAATCAGCTGAAGGCAGTACGCATCTCTCCTACTCTCTCGAATCCCGCTTCCTTCCACACCACCCGCCTCGACTGCCTCCTCTAGGACAAAGGCGTTGTACTCGGCAATCCCTCTTCTCTCATTCAGTCTATCGAACGTCAAACGCGAAACAGATTTCTTTGTCGAGACAGCCAAGGAACATGGGCTGGACATACACCCGGGAGGCTCTATGCCAGTGATCAACGAGGAAAATGGGTTGGGAGAGTATGAGGTGATTACGAGGGCTTATGTCGATTTTCTGTGGGGTACAGGGGCTGGTGGGAGTGCTGAAGAGGGCTTGGTGCTGTTGTGGGCTATGGAGAAGGCAAGTGTCTTGCTCTAGGGAATGGTGAAATGAGCTCATTTTCAGGCATATTTTGAAGCGTGGTCTTTCGCCAAGTCCCATACCGTCCCTATTTCCAGCCCGACAGAGACTCGGAAAGCGCTCGAGAAGTTTATCGATAATTGGACATGTGACGAGTTTGTTGGATTTGTGAAACATTGTCAGGAAGTGGTCGATGGATTGGAGCTGGAGAGCGACTCAGAAATGGCGCAAAGGTGTGAGCAAGTGAGTATCTTTCCCATATCCGACAGAATTAGGCTGAGTGGCTAGGTCTTTAGACGGGTCATGTACCTTGAACAGCGATTTTGGCCGGATGTCAGTGGGGGTGGGGATCAGCAATAGAGGATCAGTACCACTGGTCATACACATCCATGTTCCCTTCCGTGGCCAGACCTGATCAAGGTATAACGCATGTGCATATGATAGACGATGTAGATGTGTATGTAGTGTATTATGGATAAGGTGAACAGATTGCCGGAACGACATGAGTCTAGGTCGATAGGGAGCGAATGGGCAAAACAACGAGCGGGTATTACAGCAAGTACAGGGCGGCGGGATAAGCGCCAAGTCAATCTGTGATAGATTGGACGCGGCCTATGTCGATGAATCGGACAGGTGACCTAGAAGTCGACCTTTGATTTATCGCTTGGGGTCGAGTTGTTACCGCTTGAAGCGAGTTTACTGAGTTGACTCGAGATACCGGCGGGTTTGCCCCTGTTTGTCAGCACTGTCCGCGCGTTGTTTGTTTGACTTGAAGTGTGTCCAAGAAGACAGACACGTGCTGAAGAGAGGAGATCTCAGAGAGTAGAAACGGGACTCACTTTGCGAAATGACGTTGCTTGGAGCTAGATAGTTTGGCAGAACAAGGCGAAAGGACATTATCGGTAGGAGAAACGATCGATCTGATTGATCAGCACAAACATCCTGTTGTATACGTAGTATGCTATGTTTCGGAATGGTAGCTTACCCCATGTTGCCCTGTTTACCACCCAACAAGCCCTTCTTCTGTAGGAAAGAAGGTGGCTGAGGTTGACTAGAGATATTGTTGTTTACCGCTAAAACATTAGTTGTTTGATCGTCGTGTAATAGATTTCGGGATAAGATGACATACCAGTAGAGTTCTGGAGAGGTACGGTTGTTGTTTGGTTTTGAGATTGAGATTGGTTCGACATTGTGTATAGTGGGTGTAGTGAGTGAGTAGGTGTTGGTGTGAGATATAGTATGGGGTCTGGATGATGTTTGATTTGTGAGACAAAAGGAAGACGACCCTTAAAGGGAAAGAAAATCAGTCGCGGCAGAAGCCGGGTTATCGGGAGGGACCGCTTAGGTTATGGGCTAGAATTATGACGATTGCATATTCCAGAAGACGTAGATCAGCTGTCTGGCAATACCACTAGCATACATACTATGGCTGATAGACTCAGAGACTGTACATGACATCAAACCCAGTAGTCATGGTCCA
>Ga0308160_10002215_pt1 | contig 24260 bp, 29 predicted proteins | sample PhyFR1_FD_201036 | JGI IMG/M metagenome (GOLD analysis project Ga0308160, IMG submission 201036) | Phyllosphere microbial communities from UC Gill Tract Community Farm, Albany, California, United States - DLSLF.R1 | ecosystem: Host-associated > Plants > Phyllosphere > Unclassified | place: USA... | reverse complement strand
TCCGTCGAAGAGCGTGTTGCTACGGTTATGCATTACTTGAATAGTAATAATCCATGTTAATGATGGAAGGAAAGAAGCTGAAATTTTGCTACTTTTCTTCCTTTCAGTTTGTAAACGTGTACTTTTCCGAACTATTTTTAAAGTAGCTGAATTATTTTCAACTAATCATGCTAATTTGATAACTTAATATAAAAAAGGAGAGATTGATAATTTTACTCAGTACCAATCTCTCCGTTTATTCTTTTTCTTATAGCTTTACGAGTAACTTCATTCTCTATAAATCTGTCAATGTGGCTTTTTGTATTAGCTCTTTAAGATATTTATTAATGTCTCCATTATGCAGCGCAGATTTTAAAAAAGTTTTTACTTTAACATTTATCTGCATTTTGTGTGTTGAACGTTTTTAATCCTTTGAAAATTTATTAAACCATATCATGCGATTGTTAGTACATTATGGCACTAACCAAAGAATATTTGTCTTTTTTATGGTGTATGGACAGAACTTTTAGCTACTTTCTTTCCATGTAAAAAGTAGTAAAGGACGGATACTGCAAAGACAAAAAATCCTAATATTGCATATAATTTATTAAATCCGATTATTGATATAAGACTTCCGAGAATAGTAGGACCGAATCCATTGCCTAAGTCAAAAAAGATAAAGAAAGTTGCTGTCGCAAGTCCCATTCTATGTGGGGCAACCATATTAACGGCTATTGTTTGACTAACTGATGAAATGTTTCCAAATCCTAAACCAATCAGAGCACCTGCTAATAGTAAAGTAATGTTGCTACTTGCTACACTAAGGAGTAACATTCCAACACCAAATAGAAGGAAAGCCGGGTACATAACAAAGTTTGCACCTTTTTTATCAATAATTCGCCCGGAAAACGGACGAGAAATCAGAACGGCTACAGTATAGACAATAAAGAAAAAGCTGGCCGCTTCAATTAAGTTTAGTTGCAAAGCATACAAATTTATATAGGAAAGAACACTAGAGAAAACAAATGTCATCATTAAAATCATAATGGAAATTGGAATTGCCTTAGGTTCAATCACGTTAGAGAGCTTAAAACCGGATTTTTTTTCGATAACATCCGGTTTTTCCAATACAGGAACTTGAACGAAGAATGCGGTGATCAAACTTAAAATGCCTAATAAAAGACACAAAGTAAAAATCATGTCGAAGCTTGTTCGTTGGCTCAAGTAAAGACCAATGAAGGGACCAATTCCGGTACCCAGCGCTGTACTTACGGCAAAATAGCCAATACCTTCCCCTCTCCGCGATGCCGGTATAGTAAGAGCGACGATTGTTCCAATCACAGTAGTTGCTATACCTACGGTAATTCCGTTTAGAAACCGGCTTACCAGGAGAGAAGGTATACCGTTCCCTACAAAGTAGAGTAAGGTTGTTAAAATGAAAAGGGATAATCCAGTTATCAGTATGCGCTTTTGTCCAAATTTATTCGTAATTGGACTTGTGAATAAGCGACCGATCAATGCTCCGATAATAAAAATTCCTGCTGTTAGACCTGCTTGAGTTGTAGACGCATTAAATTCATTTACAGCATAAAGAGCGATTGTTGCATTTAATAGAAAAAATATTAGTGTCAAGAAAAAATTGACAGAAGAAAGAATGAGGAAATCTTTTGTCCATAATTTAGATGTTGTATGCATTTATACTTCTCCTCTATATTTAGAAGGTGTATGATTGACCATCATCCGGGATTAAAACATGGGATGAGATTTCTTTTTCTTCAATAAAGTTTTTTAGTTCTTCTCTAGATAGCGCCCAATGATTCACAGCTTCCATGTGGACTGAAATGATTTTTGCGTTCGGCGCAGCTTTATATACCTCGTAAATATCTTCTTTTCCCATTACTAAAGAACCGCCTTCATGGAATTGATTGTCTCCAGCGTTTACCACAATAATACTCGGGTTGTGGGCGTCAATGACTTCTTGAACTCCTTCATACCAAACAGTGTCGCCAGCCACGTATAATGTCTTCTCGTTTGAGTGTTTGAAGACAACACCGCAAACTTGACCAGCTAGTTCCACCATAGGACCTCGACCATGCTCTCCATTTGTTTTAATCAGTTGTATGTCCTCAAAAATTGTGTCTTCTTTCAAAATCTCAACGTCCTGAAAACCATCTGCTTGAAGAATGGTTGCATCTTCTTCGTTTTGTACGTATAACTTGATCTTTTTAGGTAATGCCTCTTTTGCTGCATCATCCCAGTGATCATGATGTAAATGTGTAACAATAACAGCATCTACATCTATAATGTCATTAATAGACATAGGTAGGTCCACTAAAGGATTATTTTGTTCTTGCCTAGGTGAGTTAGGGAAAGGGGCAAAGGTACCTTTCTCAGCTAACATCGGATCGATTAAAAATTTCTTACCGGCATATTTTACGACAATTGTTGCATTACGAATGTGGTGTATCTGCATTTTTCTATCTCCTTTTATTATGTTTGTTTTAAACTATTTATAGTCTATACTAGGTACAATTAATAAATACATGGCTTGATTAAAGTCATTTGTGTGTTTGACTTTATTAATGAAAGGAATTTACTGATGTTAGATAAAACGGATGTACTCATTTTAAAAGAACTCTCTCAAAATAGCCGGATTACGATGAAAGAATTAGGTGAGAAAGTACATCTATCTAGTCCTGCGACTTCAGCTAGAGTAATGAAGTTGGAGGAACAAGGTATTATCGAAGGATATACTGTTAAATTAAATCAAGATAAATTAGGTTATCCAATACATGCTTTTATTACAATCTTCAATAAAAGTGATCGTCATCAACCTTATCTTTTGTTCGTAGAAACACAAAATCAGCACGTAATAAATAACCATAAAATTAGTGGAGAGGGTTGTTACCTTCTTGAATGTAAATTTTCATCTAATAAATCCCTAGATGAATTTTTAACAGAATTGAATAAACATACCAATTATAAATGCTCCATCGTTATCAATTAATAAGGCTAGAATGATATTAAATTGGATTAGGTATCGCAAGCGATGATTCTCAGATTCTCTAACTTAATCATAATAAAGCTGAAGAACTATAATATTAATAAACAAATACGGTCTCTGATTTAAGGTCGGAGACCGCTTTTTTTATTTTAAGGTACAGAGAATAAACGAGCTTTTTTAGTCGACAAATTAAAGGTTTACATTTTGAATTAAAAATAAAGTACACATTGCGGATGTAGATACGTCATTTAATTTATAGTGCATTTACCATCTAACAAAACGGTCGTTTTATATAAAAATCTAATATACAAGTAAACTTAGTAGAATGACCGATAAATGTTATATTTTCTCGTATATTAATCAATGTCTAATTATTAAGGAGATTTGACGTTTTATATAAAAAGTCCCTTAATCATAAGGTAGCACATTTAAATTAGATTTTTTTAATTGTTGAAGATACGTATTCGTAGTCGTTATTGACTCATGCCCCGAAAGATTCATGACTTCATATAAAGGAATACCATTCGCTAATAGCTTTGTAATAAAAGAGCGGCGAAACCAATGGGGTGAATTTTTTTGTAATGTTAATTGTGCGGAAGCAGCTTGAGCGATAAGTCTCAATGCTTCATAAGAAATAGAATTATTATTAGTCCTAATATTGAAACAAATATAAGGATTCGTTAACCCTTCAATTTGCATTAATTGCTTTAATCGATCGATAAGATGGATTGATTTTTGGGATAACGGAATGCGTCGCCACTTTTCACGCTTTCCTTTAAATTCAATATAGTTACTAGAAGAATGCTCTTGAACCTGGCTGAACTGCAGTGCTAGTAATTCACTAGCCCGCATTCCTGTCGTCAACAACAAATAGCCCATCGTCTCATTCCGCAGCTGCAACAGCTCGCGGTTCTTTTTTTGCTTTACCGTGTGGCGAAAAGCAAGTGCAATCGCCTCCATCTCGTCGAAGTCGATCTCGCGGCGGAGCGGCTCCGGCTTCATCTGGTCCTTCACCTGTACTGACAGATCACGCGAGTGATAATCATTAACGTGTAGAAAGCGCAGGAAACGCCGCAACATGGCGTTGCGTCGTTTGACGGTCCGCGGTGCATATTGGTCATGGACGTCTTTTAAGTACTCGTGCAGGTTGAGGATCGTCAGCTGCTTGACGCCCTGTGTCTTCGTCACAAAGAAGCGGAGAATATAATCGAGATCTTGTTTGTAGGCCCGCTTCGTATGCGGGCTTTTTTGACTATAAATCGGAAACAACTCCGTCGCCCAGAACAGTTCGAAGATCTCAAGATCGCTAAGTGCTTCCATATTTAAATGATCGTTCTCAAGCACTGCGAGTAGCTTTTCCCGGCTATCGGCAAATGCCAGTGCTGCTTCTTCTTTAATCACGATTTCGTTCATTTCTTCTTCGTTCATCAACTATCCTCCGATCTCTCTGTTCAACGCTTCCTCTTTTGACACTTTTTTTGTTCATTTGCTAAGTAAAACACCGATTATTTACGTATTACATTCAATTATGACTGATATACATGCGTATTTAAAATGTAATCGAGTGATTAGTAATTGTATTACATCATTTATCCATATTCAGTATAACAAATAACTACTTGTGATAACAGATAATTATCACAAGTAAATTAAAACAGGGATTTCAGTTGACATAACTCCATTATTGCGGAAATGACGGTAGGGTGGCGAAATGGAATGCGAGTACGATCCCGTCCACCTGCCTATAGATGCTACTGAAACGCTGACGTCTCATAAATAAGAGTATTCTTCTTTTAGTGAGATATAGCGAGTTATTGTGCTTTAAAGCCGTGGATGAACCGTCATCTACATGTCGGCCACCTATAAGACAGATAGGAGGCACGCGGCCGATCGACAGATTGCCGCCCATATATCAAGGATGACGATGAGCGGGGAGGGGGCTCGAAAAATCGTACCGGTGTCATGTACCGCTTGCCGAAGTGACTGATACGAGACACGTTCTTTACGTCGTAAGTTTCACCCCCTACTTTAGAAAGATATACATCCCCCTCTTTAGGATGGAGAAAATCGTCAATCCTTTTTTAGATGAATCGATCGTTCCACGCTTCAGATGAGATCATTCAAAGTCCATTCTATAGGGTCAGGTCGAATCGTTGATGTCGAGTATGGTATACAAAGTCTCATTCCGATTGTTTAATCTCGATAAGAGGGATCCACTCTGCTCGATCGCGTTTAATGAGAGGACGACTTCGGGTGTTCCGAAGAGTTCACTCGATAAGAGGTTCATGTATCAGACTCCTTTTTGATTTTCGGTCATTGCCATACATAGTGTTACAGCAAGGTCGTCGTTTATGTTCGGGTGATAACGTTTAAAAAGTTATTTTATACCTACATTTTCAATATATTTTTCTTCTGAAGAATCAATTCTATTTTTTAATTTTTCTGTATATGATCTTCTAACGTATTTCCCATCTTCTTTTTCATATAAAGCATATTTTCTTTTTTCAAATTGACTATAGTGAATTTCGATTAAGTTTACATCTTCATAAACGATTACACCCGTCTTATCCCTATTCCTTTTAATATCTATATGTTTACTTTTTTTGTTCAAATACTCATTTTCATCATTTATTACTTGATTTATAGCATTATCATATTTCTTTTTTGCTTTTTCACTTTGTGTAATCCCATCTTGATCGTAATCACTACATCCGACTAAAAAAATTACTAAAACAAAAAATAAAAAGGAATACTTATTTTTCAACGGGAACACCTCCGAAAATATGTCTTACTATTAAAAAAATCCTACCTTAAATAAAAATACCCCCAGGTCAGATGTACATCGTGCTGATCACGATCATGATGAGCGAGACAACTTTGATGAGCTCCATAGACTTCTCGAACATGATTAGCGTGTTCCTCCTTATATTTGATCGATGATTGCCGTTCCTAAAAATACATTGTTCACAATCGTTGTTCAACGCTCTAAGGATTCGGTTGACCGACTCCAATGTTAATTTTGAACGTACATCAGTTCTTAATGTTGGATAGCACCTCGCCGACGAACTATCGTAAATGGCGTACTCCTCTTTCGATTTCTTCCGTAGGATCGAGACCTGCTGCAAGCATCTCCTCGATCTTCATGACTAGATCCTCCTCGATGGGCAAACCTTCTGCTGCGGAGGCAGACAAGAAACTGGGCAGCCGTCTGAGGATTTTATCTGTATTCTGAAGTTTTTTCATAATAGTCCCCCTTGTGTTCCATAGTTTAATTACATCATAATTGATATCCGAATATGGAAAATTATGATCAATCCATCAATGAAATAAGGTTATCTGGTCGAGAGGATTCATCGTGAGCAGGGACGACTGGTTTTAATAAAAGAGCAAGGTTGTCCTTTCTTCCATGCTCGTATCTTAGAAGTTCCGTACGATGTACGATAAGTTTCAATCTTACGGTGCATGATATACTTTGAAAGGAATATGATTCGAGATGGGTACGACATGGATACAAGACTTTTCTGGTGAAGAGATTGCTTGTCCCAAGGATGACGACGCCCTCGATGTACCGTACTTTATCTGATATTCATCAGCATAGAGTTATTTAGTCAGATGTATTGATTCAAAGGATGAGAATGTATGTTCTTCTTCCGTTTCAAAGATATTACGAAAGAGACCTTTCTCAACTATGAGCGCCTCTCGTATGAGGAGGCGATTTTGCTATCGACACAACTCCATCAAGTAGCTTAGAAATATGCGCGTTCAATCATTTACATAAAACATGATTTGAAAACAAAAAAATCATGATAGAGTAACTCTTCGAAAAATCTCTGTACCGCCTTGATTCTCAGTTTATGTGAACAATTGAGACACGAACCGAAGACAATGAGTAGTACATTAACATATAGATGTAGAGATTCATTAATCGTTTAATGCTTTATAAAACTGATACGTGTTCTTTCCAGAAGCCTTTGCTGCATACAAGGAAACGTCTGCTTGTTGTAAAAGTGTTTCAATAGGTTGATCATTCTTTTCGCTATACATTAAGATCCCGATACTCGTTGATACACTATAGGCGGATTCCCAGGTAGATAGACTTATTAAGATGCGTGTTGCTAACTGTTCCCACTCTTCTCGCTCCTCTTCATGAGCGAAATGAAGAACAAATTCATCGCCTCCTAAACGCACTGCATGAGCATGTGAATACTCCGCTGCAACCTGTTGAAGTCGTCGTGCGACTTCTTGTAGGACATGATCCCCCACTTCATGACCAAAAACATCGTTTACGCGTTTGAATCCGTCCAAGTCTAGAAAGAAGAGTGCTCCTGCATGGTGAGGGTGGTCTTCGAAATATTTGCTGAGATAACGTCGGTTGTACAGTCCTGTCAATGCATCTTTCCAAGCAAATCGTTCTAACTCTAAATAGTAAAGAAACAGACGGACAATGCGTTGCAATAGTTCAATATTTCTTTCCTCGTATAGGCTAACTTCGTCATTGATAGCGCATAGTGTACCGAAAGCCTCTCCATTCGTCAGTACGATTGGCATTCCGAGGTAAGATCGAACATTTGCTTGTTCAAGCGCTTCATTTAATCCTGCAAGGTCCTCTTCCGCAGGTATGTTTTCTAACACCAATGGCATTTTCATTTCGAAGTCTACTAAACTACACAGTGAGTGATTCAAGTCGAGAATCATCCCATCCGTCATTGGAATGTCAGCTTTCTTGTTTGCGATTTTAAAAATGAGTTGCTTCTCTTTCTCGATCGCTGAGAGATATAGCATTTGCTGAGGTAAAATCTCATGTGCGAATTGTAAAACATCGTCTGCTAGTTCATTAAAATTGTTATACATTTGCAATTCTCTAAAAGATTGAGTCATTTTAGCACCTCGCTTGTATGGATTAGTAGATCAACCTCTCTGGTCAGATTTAGTATCGAGCAAATTGGAGTATATTTTTTATCTACAAGCTAATTCAACTTTATCGTTAACATGAATTAATCCTAATGAAGCAGCAATTAAAATTTAAAAGATGAGAGTCTCTTTAAACTATTCTCATTCCATTAAATAAAAAAATGAGGTGACAAAAGAAAGGGTTTACACACCAAACTGCTGTAAGTGATGATCAAGGTGTTTAAAGATTCCTTTCCCCCATTCCTCAGGAGTAAGCCTTCCGAAAAAAGGATGTGGATGAGTCGCACAACTTTCTGGACCGTTCATTTGGAATATTTTAATTTTTTGTTTAAGTTTGTTCTTCTCATTTTCAAACTCTTTTGGATCAACGATCAAAATAGTTGGGATAGTAGACATATTCCTTGGTAACGGCTTGTCATTGTAAAAAATCGGCTTTGCTACTTTTCCTACAACGAAACCTAACCAACTTCTTGTTGGAGTAGAATATCCCATGGCGATGTCTTGAAAGGCGGAGCAATGAGATAGCATTTGAGCGACGTCCATTTCTCCCCACTTAGGTTGAGAGTTCTTATTTAATTTATCGATACGATTTAAGATTTCTTCCGTGCATTGAACATCAAAAATATTATCCATAAAGCCCTCCCTTAGCATCATAAAAAATGAATATGAACGTTAGTGATATATGTATTGGTACTTCGACATTTATTCCATACCCACCTTCCATATTTTTCATGTTTTATTAGGCGTTTGAACGCAAAAAAATAATTATTTCATATGGACACCATAATCAAAAAAGAAAGATTTATTCATCGATTTTGATGATAAACCTTCCTTTTGAATTTCTATTCGTTATTCAATTCTTTTACTTTTAAAATTTAAATACTAGGATTGTTTACATTGAGACTATGAAAAACAAGTGATATAGATGTAATGATAGAAAAGCCCAATCTAGATAGACTCCTGAACTACCGCCCTTCGGTTTGCTTAGAGGTGGTAGATTCCTGAGTGATCCGACCAATCGGTCGAAACCCTCGTCGTCCCGGAGGTTGAAGAAGCTAAGATACGTTCTACTTCTTGTTTGAGATTCAGTTCTGCGTTCACATCACGGTCGTGGTGAATGCGGACGGACACACCCGTCTTCGGCAGTTCGTTGATGTCCTGTGCTACGAGCAGGGAAACGAAGTATTTACCTGAGACGGTGCGTCGGATCGTCGCGTTCAGAATTCGTCCTGCTACCTGCTTCGAGTTCGCGAAACGTAACCACTTCAGCTTTAGGAGTTTAAGCATGTTGTCTAAAATCGAGACTTACGGAAATTGAGACGTACCTTGGATGTTCTGCTTATAGGATTGGACAGGGTTTCGCTTCGACTTGAAGCGTGTTCGTTCTGCTTCTTGAAGAAACGGCCATACGCATCTGCCAGATGCTCGTCTGTACGGACGTACTATCGACTTCTTTCAACCAGTCAAACTCCTGTTTTGACAACAAAAGTTCTTTCGAACAAGAGCCGTAAGAGAGCCCTTTTCCTGTCTCTTTGTACGTCTCTTCCCACTTCGATAAGAAATAGTTGAAGACGAAGCGCGAATAACCGATCGTCTTGACAATCAGGATCTTTTGCTATTTCGTCGGGTATATTCTGAACTTGTACGCGCGATCCTTCAACATGATGTGCCCCTCCTTTTCGGATAATGTACCCGAAAGGGAGGTTGGCGAGAATACTCACACTTTCACCAGGGCTTCACCCGCGACATTTAGAAGTCGGAGTATTCTAGCGTAATTTAGATAAACATGAAGAAACCTGTTATATCAATTTAAAGACCTGATTTCGCCCCCGACGCTTCGCTTCGTAAAGAGCAGCATCTGCACTTCTTGTCACCTCCATGAAGCTGACGGATGTCCGCGATTCACAAGAAGCGATACCGATTGACAACGTAATGTGGATAGACTCTTCATGTTGGATAGGAAAACGTGTTGAAGCACAAGACGCTCGGATATCCTCTGCCAATTGAATCGTATAAGAAACATTTGTTTCAGGGAGAAGGAGCATGAACTCTTCTCCTCCGTATCGACCGACGACACCATTTTGCGGGGTGTGCTCTCCGAGTAAGTCACTGATCTGCGATAAAATCGCATCTCCTTGATCATGTCCATACTTATCGTTGACAAACTTAAAATGGTCAATGTCAATCATCATGACCGTAAATGAAGGATGGGCAATCATGAAATAGTCCACTTGATCTTCTAAGGCACGACGATTATGAAGCCCGGTCAAGGAATCCGTCAAAGCTAATTCTTGATGGAGTCTTACCTGTCCGTAGTGTTGTTTGACATAATAAAGAAACGAATGGATGATGATAGCTACTAAGGAAATGTAAAAACTAAATAGAATCGCATTTTCTGCGAAAGAATGGACATCGTTCTCACTGATATAGACAAGTGGCAAATGGATCAGTAAACAGCAGGTGATGATAAGGGGAAGTGTCTTGAACTCATCGCGTAATAAATGCTTCAAGAGTAACACAATACTCAAGATGACGGTGTAGGTGATTAAAATCCAAGGGAACAGGAAAAACTCATCGCTAGTCAATGTAAGGGCTTGCCACATCAAAAGGATGAACCATGTGATGATTCCATAACTAGTACCACCGTAATAAAGAGCGATGATTAGCAGTACGATTGAGAAGTCAAATGTGAACCCGCGAAACGATATCTCGTTAATTATTACCCAATAACAGGCAATCAGCGCTAAGATGGTCACGAATAAGTACTTTTTAATGAAGCTAGTAGAAGGAGCCTCAATCGTAAAATGTTTGTAGCAAAAAAGAGAGAGTAGTACGAACAATGTTATGAGTGCCAAATTGACTACTAAATCATTTGCTAAATAAATCATGATAAAGTCTCCCTTCTTTCTAAAACCTCCCTATCGCTGTCATTGTTTTTTTAAAATGGTTCATATTAAGTAATAAATACCCATCTATTTCTTTTTTATTCCTAGTTCTAAAGTACTTCTCGAATAAATTAAGGAAACCTTCAATCAAAGAAATGTTCTTCAATTTAAGTAGTAATGCTACTCGCTCTATTAAGATTTTAGCAATAGCTGTATTGTCTACAACCTTCGATTGATGTTTGATATCAAGTCAACAATGCCTAAGTAAGATAAAGGATGGTAGAAAAGAATGGACGATTTTTGGACAGCCTTAGCATGCATCAATGAACAACTATACATCCCCTGTGAACTGACGCCGCATGCTATTTGCGAAGAAGTGCAGAATGTTACATATGGAGCGGGACGATTCTATATCGAGGAAACCTCCGTTCGCTTTCGAGTTGCTAAAGTGACACCCACTAAACTCGGTCAGTTTGTAGTGATTTGGGAAAAAGATTCACTGAATAAAAATCAACCATTTTCAGAGGAAACGGCGATGGATCTGTTAGTTGTGAATACGTTTACTGACTCGAATCGATTTGGTCAATTTGTTTTTCCGAAGGAAGTGTTAAAGGAACATAAAATCCTTAAGACAGGTACAACGAAAGGGAAAATGGCAATTCGTGTCTATCCGAGTTGGGATCAACCAACAAGTAAACAAGCCATCGCAACACAAAAGTGGCAATTAGACTATTTTATAGAATATGAAGGTCCTAATTCTCTATCGAAAGATAAGATAATTCGGCGTTATTCAAATGCTTCTAGAACGTAATTTATTCAAAAATTAGTTACTTAATGCTGATCGTGAAAATCTGATTTACACGTTTGCTTATTGAGAGTAAGAAGAGAGTGCACTCGTTGTGAAGTGCACTCTCTTCTTTTTCGTATAAATAGCTATCTACTTACTTTAACTTAAGAAATAGTAGAGAAATCCTAACAAAATGAGAATGATCGGCAAAAAAATGAAGTACATCCACGACATGTTCTTAGCTGAGGTTTTGTAGTCGTATTGTTCTTCTGAAGGTTTTTGACCAATTCTTAAAGTAAAGATAAGACCGATAAGGCAAGTAACTAAAGCGATCCAAAATAACATCATCATATGTAATCGTACTCCTTTCATTCTAATCATAACAAAGATGACGAACAATAAAACACCGCATCACTATTTCGCAATTTAGCAGTTCTTTCAAGGAGTAAATTAATCTTTGTAGTGTAAGGTTAACGTTCATTCCATCTATACTATGTGAACTACAAAAAGCTAGCGGAGAACATTTACTCGCTTATGCTAGAAATTTTGAAATGTTAATTGGAAATTCTAAAAAAGAAGATTGACTCTATGCTGTACTATAGGTATGATACAGTAATTGGATGTACTATTGTTTTAATACATTGCTTATAAAGAGGTGAATTACTTGGAATTCGATCAGAGAAGTCCCGTCTATCTACAGGTCATTCGTTGGTTTAAGGAACGGATTGCGACTGGAGAGTTTGTTGGTGGACAGGAAATTCCGTCCCGACGTGCCCTTGCTGCAGAGTTAGGGATCAACCCGAATACGGCACAAAAAGTATATAAAGAAATGGAGGAACAACAATTGATCACGACAGAACGAAATGTACCAAGTAGAATCACGACTGATCCACAAGTCGTCGAACGTGTACGCTCCGAATTACTAAGTGAGGCGGTCGCACAGTTCGTCACGGCAGTACAAGCGATTCAAGTGCCACTTGATGAAGTCATGTCGACGGTTCAAACCGTGTATCAAACCAACGAGCGAGGTGAGTTGGATGCTTGAGGTGCACGGCTTACATAAAAAATACGGACGAAAGCGTCCTGTACTTCAAGGCGTATCATTCACGGTACCACCAAACCAACTTACTTGCCTGATTGGTTTGAACGGTGAAGGAAAATCAACGATTTTAAAAAGCATCATGGGGCTCGTCCCTCTGGACGCTGGGACGATCGTAGTAGATGGTGAAATGTCACGGGAGCGGATTGCATTTGTCCCGGACCTTTCGACGATGCCTGGCTATATGACTGTTGGGGATGCGATTCTTTATATGGAAGACTTCTATCCCGATTGGAATCGGAAGACGGCAGAGGAATTGATGGCATTTTTTAAGCTCCTGTCTACGGATAAGATTAGTGACCTATCGAAGGGAAACAAAGCGAAGGTCAATTTATTACTCGGTTTCTCGCTCGATCGTCCCTACTTATTGCTAGATGAACCATTAGCAGGTATCGATCTCTTTACGAAGGAACAGATTGCTTGGATTTTCTCAAGTCACTATATGGAAGGACGCGGCATCTTAATGACGACGCATGAGATCGCAGAGGTCGAACATTTGATTGATCGAGTCGTTTTCCTACAAGACGGAAAAATCATCCATGAAGATGATGCTGAGGAGATGCGTGAACTATATGGTAAATCGGTTCAGGACCGGATGCGCGAGGTATTCCAGCGATGAGAAAATTCATGATGTTATTGAACGAAGAATTAAAACGCGGAGCTAAGTTTTATCTGATCACTCTTGTTGGACTAGTAGTACTAGAATTTCTTTCTGTCATCTATGAAATCAAGAATTACCAATCGAACGTCGAAGAGTATATGCGTGTGGATCGTATCTCGCAAATAGAAGCAATTCGTTTAGCGGGTGGCCCTTTTAATTTTGGCGATGCGACCTCTTACTTCCAGTACATTATTGCTATCGCCATGATGTTAATACTTCTCCTTTCTTTCCAGGTTTGGTATCGTGACTGGTTTGGTGAGTCGAAGTACATCTATCGACTACTGATGTTACCTGGAAAACGTACTGCAATCTTGATGTCGAAATTAACAGCGGTGATTCTAACAATTGCGAGCTTCATCGGCATTCAATGGGTGGTCCTCCTATTGAGTGGGTCACTGTTCAAATGGTTAACGCCTGAAGATTTAATGGAATCCAAGCGAGTGTTTGGAGAGAACAGAATCATAAGCATGTTTTATACGTTTAATATAGCTGATACGCTCATTATCCTTCTTGTATCAACACTTGTCGTTTCTTTTGTTTTCCATATCATTTTGATTGAACGTTCTTATCGTAAACCTATAGCAATCATGCATGTCGTGATGGATGTTGTATTGCTCATCGTTCCTCTTGTAGGACTTGTTTATTTCTTTGAGAACACGCATTTTCTATACCCTGATCAAATCACGACGTTTGTTATCGGTTACTTCCTTCTTTACTTTGTATATGTCTATTGGAAGAGCATCCGGCTATTAAATTATAAAATTTCTATTTAAGGAGTGAAACGAAACGCATGCGACGTTATAAACATGTATTAGCAATCGGTGGATTGAGTCTGATTACGATCGGGAGCTATTTCGGTTATGCTGCAATGATCGATGAACCAGAATACGTCGTCGAAACTGTACAAGGAAAGGCAACAGATGATGCCGTAAAGAATCTTCACATCGAACTTACAAACGCTCGAGTCAAACCTAATTTGTATGATATTAAGTTAGATGGCACAATCAAGGTTTCTGAACAAAATTATTTAACCAATCTATATGATTCGATTGATACCAACTATCCGAAAGAGTTTTATCGCTTTATTCGGAGTACAAATGTATCATCTAGTGAATATGGTACCCGTACATATGGAATCGAAGCAAAGACAAACCATATCAATTATCAATCCTATGATGAAAAGACTAAGAAATATACAAAGGTACGTTTTCCCTATACTTTAAAGGGAATTCATCAATACGAGGATAATGAGAGTATGTTTCAAATCCTTGGTCAGGATAAAGACCAACTGTATGTTGCACAGAATGCCTATGGTCCCGGTAAAGATTTAAAAATTCTACACTTTGACCTCAAAAAACGTCAGGTAAAAGAAGTACCGTTTGTATCGCCTGCTCCAAAGCAACATCAATCACGTACTCTTGTTTCTTCGAATGTGTTCGGAACACTTTATCTCTTAGAAACAACTGATGAAAATGATGTGATTAATAAGTTTGATTATTACCTCGATAATGGGAAATCAGTTAAGAAAATTAAGGCATTGGATAAATTTGCGTACAGTGGTTCAATGGACTTAATCTCCGACAACCGCCAATTATTACTGTATGATTCACCTGAAGACCAAAGTAAAGACATCGTATGGAGAATTTACGATTTTAAGACAGATAAATTGAGTGAACACCGAGTAACCGGTAAGTATCCGAATCAGTTTAATAGTACACAAATCTTTAATACTGACGAACGATTATATCAAGTCTCGCCTGTTGACAAGTCTCAGTTTCAAGTGACAGTCATCAATTTAAAAGATAATTCAATTGAGTATCAAGGTTTCATCAAGGATAAAAATCAATTGAAAAACTTTGATTTATCTAATGTTCGTATCGAAGGCTAAGCAAATACATTTGTTTTTTTTAATAATTTAGCGAGTCATAAGTAGAATCAAAAAAACCTTCATTTCAATGACGAAATGAAGGTTTTTAGTATGTCGTAGCTAATAAGATATTAAGAACTATAGATTCCTAAAAGCGTCATTTTTTAGCCTCGTTTAGCGGATAGATCGCATACCATTCTGCACCTTCGTATCTGCGAAGACACATTCGATTATTTTTATTGCTATAAATATATCACGCGATCAAAATTGTGTGTCTAAGATGCTCCACCCCACCCATGATTTCTTTCCACAGATGAATAAAAAACTAATTATCTAACGACCTACCAAAAGTATTTGCTGCTCGAACGAGTAAGAGAGGAGCTATCGGCATGTGCTCTCAATATCTATCTTGCATCGTTGCTGTATCACTGAAAATCTAATTGTTTTCGAATAGTTAGCTTAAATATTAGTTAGAGTTAAAAATTTCTTATTTTATCTTTTAGGTCATATAGATGTGAAAATTAAATTACTCCATATTCAATAAATGGAGGGTAATTTAATTCGTACACTGTGGATTAAATAGTAAAGGTTGTACTATTTATTCAAAAACGGTAAATACTATAAAAAGAAATGATTGATTATTTTTAGATATTTTAGAATTTTACGTGTTTTTTATTTATATATTTTTAAATAGTAAAATAGTACACAAATACCATCTATATACTGTATTGTAAGGGAGGCCAAAATATTATCCTGTGTTCTAGTGATGATGTATTAATAAATTTTATTTGGTGGGGAGCTTAAATGCATAAAAGTAAAATAAAGATTGTAATGATTGGGATTAACGAGATTTTTAGAGATGATAACGAAACAAGTTTTAATTTTAAAGAAGAATTTATTTCTGTTGAGCAAAGAGAATGTGAGAACGGGATCAATTCAGTAATTGAAACATATCAACCAAATCTTCTTTTGATGAATATAAATATGTCATATTTTGATGTTATTGAAGCGACGAAATTTTTAAATAGAGTGTATCCAGATGTCCATGTTGTCATTTTATCGGTTTATGAAGATGAAATAAATGTGTTGCGTGCCTTAAATGCTGGAGCAGTTGGGTATTTATTAAAGGAAATGTCCAGCAATGAGAAGATTAATGCCATCCGATCAATCTATCAAAAAGGTGGCTATATTCATCCGAAAGTCACGTGTCACTTAGTAAAAGCTTATCGTCTTTTAAAGAAAATGAAAGAAGAAATCCTAACAGAATCACAAACCATCATTGATAATAACAACGGTTCTCCCGTGCAAATATTGACGAATCGTGAGTTTGAAATTCTACAATTATTAGCAGAAGGTTTATCTAATCGTTCTATTAGCAAAAAATTGTACATTAGTGAAAAAACAGCTATAAATCATGTTTCAAGCATACTTCGAAAAATGAGTGTAGCAGATCGTACTGGGGCAGTTATTGAGTCAATACGTCGTGGCTGGGTAAAAATTCAACCGATCGAAACATGAATTTAACTAAGTAGAACTGTTTACGATGTACTAGATTGTTGATTAATTGTTCTTTACACACAGAAGAACTATTTAATATAGAAGGATATTAAGATGGCTCCATGCAAGAGTCGTTTCCTTTAATTGATTTTATCTTCTCACTTAGTTTTCATGATTTAATAGCTCGTATTACTCATTGTGAAGGCAATTTTATCGTTTTTTTAAGTGAAGGGGTTTTGTGCATGGAGTATCACTTTACTTATCCTTGTTTTTGTAAGAAAAACAAAATTAAAATGAGCATGTTCTCTCATCTAAATATTACTCTATTAATTCGAACATCTACTTTTTGTGATAAATGTAAGGAAGATTGTAGAAGACTCAATAGAGAGATTCCGCTTCATGAAAGTGAGCACTTTTTAGAAAAGATGTCTTATGAAGTTCGGAGCTATTTTCTGCTTCATCACCAAGATAATTGGATGAGTTTATTTAAATTTCCTTTATCATCTTCTCAAATAAACGATGTTATTTATTCCTTTGATCCTCGTTCAGCTGACCTTTTGATGAGCAAAAAACTTAGTAGGTTAGAACTTTTCTTGTGGCTGCAACATTATCCTAGTCTCTCTACAATGAGTAATATACTTTTAACTCTCAACATAAATGACACGTATATTAAACTTCGGCTAGATATTATAGAAACGTACTTTCGAATAAAAGGCAAATCTATACCTTTGTATTTGTGAAAGACATCTAATGGTTTTACTATATAAGCATCATAAAGCCTTATCTATCAGCATCACTTTATCTTTAGTCATGTAATAAAACATCAGTAAAAACTAAGCTGTTTTCAAGTACGTATTAAATGTTTTTTTAGGTTATTACACTTCAAAATCTTCAAAGCCCTTAATTGCAAAATTAGATAAATCTAATTTTAAATCTTTTAGTTGTTTTACCAAAACATCAAATTTTAAAAATTCATTATTTCTTTTATTCTCAGGAATTGATTCTGGAGCAAAGATTTTTATACCTTCTTCTATCCATTTTTTTCTATACAAATGAAAAGCAACTTCTAAAAAATCTTCAGGTATTGTTATAAAACCATGGTCTACTTCATTATCTTCGCTAAAACCAAATTCAAATCCACAGCAACGACATATTTCGAATGTATTTAGATATTCTCCATCTACAAATATGGCTTCTTCCAATCCTTCAAACCCACAAACTGAGCATAGATGTAATGTATTCATTTTATATATCCTTCTCCTTCCTTGATTTTCATTGATTTAGATTCTCTAGACTCTACCAGTATTATTCGATAAGAAAGTAATAGCACTTAATCCTCATCGGCATAGATATTATCGATGAGTTCCTGCTTAAAATCACCATCCGTCCCCTTAGGTGTAACGTAAACCTCGACAGCAATCAGACTTTCCCCTTCTTCAATCTTGATGGCAGAGACGGGGCTAGGCGAATTAAATTTTGTGTAATCAATCATTACCTCTAGCATTCCCTCAAGAACCTCTTACGCATGTTTGACAGCTTCTAAGAGTGTCTCGCCATCAGTATAAACATTCTCTAGATCTGGAAATCGAACGATATAGCAATCATCCTCCAGATCAGGCGTTACGACAGCGTAATATTTAAATGTTTGCATGAATGTACCTCCTTAATGAAATTTTTTATGAATCGTTGAGTAACCTGAAATACGACATAATCAATTTAAAAATAGCTATATTCCTTTACAAAAACTAACATATGGACCATATGATAAGCAAAAAAATCAATTTTAGGATTAATTTTCAAATCGAGTTCTCTACAACTTTTAAAAGATTTATTTTACATTTTGAATACACACTCACTCCATTATTTGGATTGACGTCTCTAAAGGTATTGGTACTACTGTTTTCTTCAAAATTCGACGTTCGTAACAACTTTGACATATCAAAATAACGATTGAATTAACAGAATAATCTGCTATATTCTAACTATCAACAGGAAGACATTGTCATACTGTGGGTCTCAAAGGAAAGGAGCATGTATATGTACCGATTCGGAGAGTGGTTACGACGGGAACGTCTAGAACATGGTTGGAGTCAGGTAGAGTTGGCCGAAAAGACATATGGAGAGATTTCGCAGGCAGCAATTAGCGCTTACGAACGGAATCGTTCATTGCCTTCCATACTCGATGTCAAAATTCTCGCGACAGCCTGTGATCAGACACTCGGATCCATCCCTTGGGATGATTTTGACTTAAGAGTGGAGAAGAAAAGAAACTGGTCCAATTTGAAGCAAGAACGCTTTGATTTAGCAGAACTTCCCCTCGCGGATTCTGTCCGCACATTTGATGGTAAGACGTATCAGTTACATGGCCGGATCGCAATTGAACAAGAGAGCAAGGAGACGCGGGAGATTTCGCAACTCTATTATCGGATCCGGACCGTTGTTGGTGAGAATCGAGTCATCGCGAAGCGGAAACATCCGAATGATGAGCTGATGCACGTCTCACGTCGCAGACTGGTTCATCAGTAAGCGATTTTATATACAGGTGTCTACCTATGAACTGACTTTAATTAATGATACGAGGAATTGATGACCGTAGCAGCATATCGCTAAGGACAGTCCCTCCAATCACATATCGGCGTGTCCCTCACGAGTGACCGGGTGAGCGGGATATACGCAGAAATGGTTCGGCGAGAGTCGCCTAAAACTCGTCCACAGGTCACGTAATCGTTGAGGGTCATCGAAAAACCCTAGACAGATGTCCGGTACCGGATGTTAGAGTTCGTGGGAGAACGTGCTCCAAACCCACCGCCCTGCTCGACTTCGACTGTTCTTAAGGATGTGCTGCTGCACATCGACCTCAAGGAAGGAGTGTACGATATGCCGACACGTGAACAGAAGCAGAACAAGACCTTTGCCGAGAAGTTGCTCCGGATCCAAGGGAAAGACTATGAGGAGTGGCTCGACGCCCAGCATCAACTCGTCATCCAGGAGAACCAGGAACTGATTTTAGAAGCGCTCGACTCAAAATTGAACTTCACTTCAACTGCAACCACTTCACGGGATTGAGAGGAGGAAAACAGATGGGATTGAATGAGACAGGACTCAGCTTACTACAATTCTTTCAAGGACTCGCTGTCATCGCGGCAGCTATCGCCTTCGCAGTTGGTGGCTTCTACTTTATCTTCGGAGGAGATCGTGGACGATCGAAAGCCGTCGGTTGGCTCGTCGGGGGTGCCGTTGGTCTGATCATCGTCATGGGTGCCTTCACCCTGGCTGAGATGGTCAACGATAATATCAAATTCTAATTGAACAAGTGATCGCACAGATCGTCATTCCAAAATGGATGGCTTTTTTTATTGCTTTTATTACAATGTCTTGTTTCAAAGGAGGAGAATCTATGCTCTTCGTCCGTTTCACGGATGTACCGAAAGATGCCTTTCCGAACTATGAGCGTCTCCCATATGAAGAGGCGCTTTTATTATCCACTCAAGTCCATCAGGAAGCCCAGCAAGCGAACGAACAGTTTGAGAGCGAGTTCCGGATCTTTGACGATGTCGACCAGCTCGTCTACAAAGGAACGTTCCAGTTTGGTGACCTGACCTATCAAAATCTTTATCTGCAGTTGAAAGATCGGATCCCGCGTATCCGTATTCGAAAAGAGGATGCGACGAAGAAAATCCTGTTACTTGAGAACTTAGAACGTTTGACTTCGGAATCCTACAAGACGATGATGACACCAGCGATTCAGCAACCTCCGGATACGACACACGTCTCCCGCTTACGTCGCGGGCAACGGCGTATCATTTACGGTGTCAGTGGAATAAGTTTATTGCTCCTCGTTGCGTTGTCCGTTGTCCAATTCGTGCAGCCGGATCCACCGAGCGGCGTCCAAGCTGCAACGTCAGATTGGCAACCGCTTTATGAAGCCGCGTTGACGGGAGAGACGGATCCACTCGTCGAACGACTAGAAAAACGAAAATCGTTAAACGATGAACAGCAGCAATTCTTGATTACACAATATATCGAAAAACAAAACTACGATCAAGCGGTCGCCGTAACAAACGATCCAATTGATGTTGAGACGATCATCATGCAGTCAAAGTCGTTCGTAAAAAATCGTCAGGAGACGTTACAAGCCTTTCAAGCGATTCATCCGACGGACGAAGGTATGTTTGACCTCGCTATCTTGCAGAAAGACTATAAACGCGCCGTCTCGATACAGGACGTCGAGATGACGACAGCACGTCAGGAAGCGAAGACACGCGCCTACATCGCATTGAAAGATGTGATGAAAGCACAAGAAAGCGTCAAGACGGTTCCCAACGAAGAATTGAAGGAGCAAGTAGCAACACTCGTCCAGCTGGATGATGAGATTCAAGCACTCGAGGATCAAAAGCGACAGTTATCAGAGAAGAAAGATAAAAAAGAGTTACAGAAGCTAAACGAGTCGCTCGAAGCGAAGCAAAGACAAATCAGTACAATTATTTAATGAAAGTATGGTGATTGAAATAATGAAAAAATCACGATCATTCCGATCTATTCTTTCATCTACCTTGTTTTGGCGCTGTTTTGTCTTCTTAATTGCTTTACCAATTCTCTTGTTCTTAGTACTCAATGTCGTGTTTCAGTTCCTGCAGCAGACAGCCCAAAATCTCTTTCAGGACGGGAAGTTGACGACTGGATCTCCGCTCCAATACGAATCGAGTTGGTGGACGACGCTCGCTTGGTCATCTTCCCTCGCTTTCGTGATTTTTGGCGTCTGCTTCCTGCTTGGTGGTGTTCTCTTATTGAAGTATTGGCTCAACTTCCGCGATCTCAAGGCAGCACAAAAAGGAAGTGCTCGCTTCACGACGTTCCAAGAGCTGAAACATCAGTATCGGGATGTTCCGGACCGTAAGGAAACCTACAGCGGATCTGGTGGTGTCCCGGTCGGTCGCTATCGTGACCGCCTCTACATCGATGACAGCGCAGTCAACAATCTGGTCATCGGGACGACTCGTTCCGGGAAGGGCGAGACGTTCGTCTTCTCGACGATCGATCTCTACAGTCGTGCCGAACGCAAAGCGAACCTTATCATCAATGATCCGAAAGGTGAACTGTTCGCTGCATCAAAAGAGACACTTGAAGCACGCGGGTATCAGGTCGAGGTCCTGAACCTGATGAACCCGTCGCAATCGATGTCCTATAACCTGCTGCAACTGACGATCGACGCGTATCTGGACGAGAACTATTCGCTCGCTCAGCAATATGCCCGTTCGGTCGCCTACATGCTCTATCATGACCCGAAGGCGAAAGATCCGTTCTGGAGTAACTCTTCGACGGATCTCTGCACCGCCCTGATTCTCGGGTTATGCGAACAAGCCAAACACGAACCGGAGAAGATCACGATGTATAACGTCGCTCTGATGTTATCCGATCTCGGCTCACGTACGGTCACTGATGGAATGGGACAGGAACAATCGGCACTCGATGCCTTCTTCGCTGCATTCCCGGAGAATCATCCAGCACGTATGCAGTATGCGACGCTTCATTTCTCCGGGGGGCAGACGCGCGCGAGTATCCTCGCCAATACAAATGCCAAGCTTGGGATCTTTACTCTTGATGCAACGGCACGTTTGACGGCACAGAATTCACTTGATATGAAACTGATCGGCTTCAACCGTTGGATCCGCGGACGTGCCCTTCCCCTGTCACGGTTGACGTTCTCCTTTCCAAGTGGAAAACAATTCGCCTTGACGACGGATGACGATGGGAGTTTCGTACTTCATCACGAAGAAAACCTCGAAGTGGATACTGATATTACCGTAGAAAGTGAAGGACGGCAGTACACCGTGTCACTCTCAGGTTGGAAAGACGAGAATGGCGGTGTCTTCGACTGGACGACGGATGCTCCGATCGACATCCGGGAGATTCGTCAGCATCCGCGCCCCGTCGCCGTGTTCCTGATTGTCCCGGACTACGATCCGACGTTGAATGTCATCGCCTCACTGTATGTCAAACAAGTCTATACCTCCCTCGCTCGTGTCGCCTCGCAAGCGACGAGCGGACGTTGTGAACGGCAGGTCATCTTCCTGCTCGACGAATTTGGGAACATGCCAGCGATTGAAGGGATGGCGAACATCGTCACCGTCTGTCTCGGTCGGAACATCCGCTTCAACATCGTCATCCAGTCTTATGCCCAACTCGAGAACCTCTACGGGGAGGATTGGAAAACGATCGACGGGAACTGCGGGAACACGCACTACCTATTGACAGCAGATGAGTCGACGGCAGAACTGATTTCGAAGAAGCTCGGCGAGCAGACGATCGTCACGAAGTCACGTTCCGGACAGACCTTCTCGCTTTCGAAGTCGAAGACGGAGAGTGTCGATGGTCGCCGCTTGTTGACGGCAACCGAGGTGATGGGTCTAAAGGAAGGTGAGATGTTGATCATCCGCGTCATCAAAAGACAAGACAAGCAAAAGAAACGGATCCAATCCTATCCCCTCTTCCTGACGGGACGGACGGCAATGAAATACCGCTATGAATACTTAGCGGATGACTTCAACACAGACCGTTCCATCAATGATCTCGTCATTCCCTGTGGACATGCCCATCTCGATCTGAATACGCTTCGTGTCCCCTTCCATCTCGGCGCCTCAGATACATCGAAAATGGTTGAGACGGATGAGGAGACGCTTGACGCAACAGAATGGCGCGTTTGTGATGTCCTGCAACCGAAAATTCTACGATCCATCTTTGAAACGACAGAATACGATACTCTACCCATCACAGTGTTCGAACAAGGCATCGAGGATAAGACAATCCTTGTGACGGACAACCAGCGTCACTTTTTAAAGACAATCATCAGCAAACGACTCGAGAAACTTCGTCATGGCGTTTAAGGAGGACATCATATGACAGAACTGACACGCACGGAACGCGTTCAGCGTGAACTCCGCGTCATCGCGACCATCATCAAGGAGAACAAAAAGCGTCTCCGTCGCGGTGAAGTATTGAATATCCAGACCCAGGACGGCTTCCTCGTCGTATTTGAGGAAGAAGACCCAGACTCAGGCGACCGAAAAACTGTTACGCTTATAGACACATTCGATTTTCGGGTCCACGTCAGTAATGGCGATTTGACGGATCCGGAACAGGTGTCATAAACGGAAAAGGGGTGGAGGCATGCAAGCGAAACGAGTACTCTCCGGACTATTGATTTCCTCTGCGTTACTTTTAGTCGGTTGCAGTGAAAATACTGAAGCAAAGTCTCTTAAACAAGTTTCAGTAAAAGAAATTGATCAACTAAAAGATAGTGATCAAAGCAATTTCTTACTTGTTGATAGCGACAGTAAAGCAGAATTTGAGCCTTATGTAGATAAAGTGAAGGACATCGCTGAGAAAGAAGATGTACAAGTAAACTTGTTTAATCCTTTTCAACCCAACGGAAAAGATTTAGAAGATCGTGCTACAGATGAACATGGAGAATTAAAGGGTGGTCGTCTGTACAAACTAGAGAATGGTAAATTAGTTCGTTCTCTCGACCTTACTGCGTTAGATGACAAGGCAATCGAAGATGAAGTAACCT
>Ga0308160_10002214_pt1 | contig 24263 bp, 49 predicted proteins | sample PhyFR1_FD_201036 | JGI IMG/M metagenome (GOLD analysis project Ga0308160, IMG submission 201036) | Phyllosphere microbial communities from UC Gill Tract Community Farm, Albany, California, United States - DLSLF.R1 | ecosystem: Host-associated > Plants > Phyllosphere > Unclassified | place: USA... | reverse complement strand
CCGCAAGACCACCAGCGGCTACAACGGCATCACCAAGTACGTCGTCTACAACGGCCCCAAGCGCGTCACCGTGCACGCCTACGGGACCAGGGAGAGCGCGCAGGCGAACGCCGACGAACTGACCATCGGCGCCATGGTCAAAGACCACGCCGAGGACCCCCGCCCGTACAAGGACAAGCTCGCAGAGGCCCGCGCCCAGTTCCGTGCCCAGCAGGACGACGCCAGCCGCTGCCCCGGCTGCGGCGTCAGCTTCAACGGCGTCCGCGGTCTCCGCGCCCACCAGGCCGGACGCTTCAACACGGGCGCCTGCCGCCCCGCTAAGGCCAGCTAACATCCACTCAGGGCATCCATGCCCGCCCTGCCAGAACAGGAGCCCACAGTGGCCACCAGCCCAATCCCAGAGCAGTACGCCGTAGGCGCCAAAGTCATCATCGCCTCCGGCCGCAACCAGGAAAGGAAGCGCGAGGACACGATCACCCAGGTGACCAAGTCCCTCGTCAAGGTCAAGTACCAGCGCTTCTACGCGGCCGCTGACTCCGCGGCGGCCGGAAAGCTCTACGAGTACGGCGGCGGCATCTGGCCCGCCCACCTAACCCTCGCCACCCAGGAGGCATGACCATGGCCACCACGCCCATCCCAGCCCGATTCAAGCCCGGAGCCAAGGTTACCGTCCACTTCGGACCCAACCGTGACAAGACCAGGGAAGCTACGATCGCCCGCGTCACCAAGACCCTCGTCATCACCGACGACGACGCCCGGTATCACGCCAACATCGGCAGCGAAGACAATGGCCTGCTGTATCGCTACGGCGGCGGCATGTGGCCCTCCCAGCTGACCCTCGCCGAACCGGGGGAGTAGCTTCACGGATCGCCCGCCCACAGGCAGCGCCGCCAACCGGCAGCAGGGGACACGGAAAAGGACCCCCAGGAAAGCCCTGGGGGTCCTCGCGCTCCGTTGCGGCTGTAGTCAGTCCCTTTCCAGAATCCTCGCGATCCACTCCACGCTGATGCCCGCCTCGTCTGCGATGCGATCATCATCCAGGCCGAACGCCTGCAGACGCCTCACAGCCTTGATGACTTCCGCCTGGCGCGGGGTAGGGGCATGCCTCAGGTCGTACTCCTTCCAGGCCTTGCGGTCTGAAAGCTCCCAGTCCTCCGCGATCTGCCGGGCAGCGGCGCGCGCTTCGTCGGTGCGGTACTTCAGGGGGTCGGCAGCTTTATTCGCTTCAACCTCCAAGAGAGCAGCGACACGGGAAGCCACGTCCAGGGGAACTCCGGAGGCAGCCGCAACAGTCTTGGGGGTGTCGCCACGCCCCAGCCCCTCCTCCATGGCCCTCAGGGCGGCGTCAGCGCCCCGAATCTCCGCAACCCAGGCTTCCGCGCTCAGGCCGCGCCTCGCGGCGACCATGCGTCGGTTATCAGCGACTTCGACCTGCATGAACTTCGTCAGCTTCTTCCGGTGCAGCTGGGCGCGCATCGCCCCGGACGCCAGCTCCAGGCGCGTCCACTGGTCGGCATGGAAATCCTTGGGCCGCCCCGGGGTCACCGCGGCGCCTGCCAGGGCCTGCACCTCGGTTACGGCCGCGACAAAAGCCGCCGTCAACTCGGGGTCATCCGGGGACTTGGCGACGGCGGCCACGGCGTCGTCATAGCGCTCCATGGCGAACAGGATCGGGACCCACCTGTCTACGCACATGCCCTGCTCGATGGCCTGGGTTTGCCGGGTCATCGGCAGCAGGCCTTCGAGGATTTCGTCTCGCGTCAAGCTCATTTGCGGGACCATCTTTTCGGCGAGCAGGATCTCGTCGCGGGTCCATTGGGCGTCGGCGTTCATCAGGTGGCTCCTCGATCGGTGGCGGTGGGGACACGGAAAGGCTTGGTGCCCGGGAACCCTGGAGGGCCCCCGGGCAGGGCATCAGGCTACAGAGTGCCAGGTGCTGGGGTCTCGCTGATCATGATGTCGGTGTCCTTGGGGTCGCGGCCGCTGCTGGTGTCCTTGGCCAGGAGGGCGATGTACTCCTCGTACTCGACCTCGCGGCCGTCGAAGACGTAGGTGATGGTGTCGCCTTCGCTGCGGGTCCAGTAGGTGGTCGGCGCGGCCTCTGGGGCGTTGTCCTGGGAGTGCTTGGCGCGGTATTCGCCGAGGGTGATTTTGGGCATGGGTATGTACCTTTCAAGAGGGGTGTTTGTACCGTCCATTGTCTCATTTTGCAGGACAAAAAGCAAGTTGGCGTGTACTAACATACCGTTTTTGGTTTCCGTGTAAACCCAAGGGGCCCGGGCGGGTGGGGCCCTATCCCTGTTCCACGCTCGATCCGCCCCCGCCGCGCCGCACCCGGGCCGCCCGGTACCCGCCAGCGAGCAGTACATCCTTCCAGCCCTTCGGCGGCGGCCACGGCACACCCCAGGTCTTCAGCTGCTTGCGCGTGTAGCCGCCGTCGGGAGTCCTGGCATCTTCGATCTCCTGCTCAGTCACCATGAGGCGCGGAGCCTCTCCCCGCGCTCAGCTTCCGCGCCGTCGGGCGCATTCTGTCCGTCGGTCACGACCGCGGTTCGGGGAGGACGCGCACGACAGACCGTGCCGCGTTCGCATCCGGCAGATCCGCGAAATCCCCCGTAGACGCCGCGACCTCCAAAAGGGTCGTCGCGTACTCCCACAGGATCGCGGACTGATCCTCGTCAACCACGACCACCCGGGAGCCGTCCTTCCGGACGTTGGCGGCCCGCAGCAGGGTGATCAGCGAGTCCGACAGCGGGTCCGTGCCGGGGTTGGCGGCCGCGTTGGAGGTCAGGATCACGTCGGCGACCCGGCCGGGGATGCGGACCTTGGGGTACTGGGGGGCGCTCATGGGTTCTCCATCGTGGGGGTCGTTGTGACCAGGGTAGTTGGGGGACGGGCGTGGACGGTCAGTTCTGGGAGGCGAGGTGTTCGCGGAGGATGACGCGGACCGCTTCCCAGCGGGTGTCGTAGGTGGGGCGGCCCGTGCCCGGGTGCATGCGCCATTGCTTGCTGTCCCGACCGGGCGCAGCCCTCGGGAAGGGGGTGTGCGTGATGCATTCGACCTGGCCGATCTTGGCGCCGTCGAGGTACACGTCCTGTACGGTGCCGCGGGCACTGGGGGAGGGGGCGCCGACCTGGACGAGACCGTCGGTCGGCCAGGTGCGCCAGAGGTCGAAGGCCTTCTCCTTGGGCCGGGTGATTGTGGTGAGCTTCTCGGTCATGGCTGGTCGATGCCTTCCAGGGTTGCCGGGTCGGCGGGGGCGAACGTGAATCGGAGGGACACGGAAACGAGGGCGGCAGCGGCGAGAGCGCTGACACCCACCCAGGGGAGGGCGTCGCCGGGCTGCAGGATGATCCCTGCGGTGATGAACCCTGCCAGTGCGCCGACGGCGGCAGCGTACGCGGTGATGATGAGGGTCGCGCGGGTGCGGAATTTCCGGCGCGCAGCCTGGTGCTTGGCTTCGAGGACGGAGATGGTCATGCGCGGGGCTCCCTGGGGTGTGCGTCGAGGTCGACTTCGGCGGCGAATGAGGGGACAGCCGGGGTGCGGAGTTCCTTGAGGAGCGCCTCATGCTTGACCCGCTGGTGCTGCTCGATCACGTCCATGACAGCTTCCCAGCGGCGGTCGTGACCGAGGCTGCCGCCGTCGAGGTTCGCTTCCCAGGTGCGGCGCCGGGCGTGCTCGCGGACGAAGTTGGTGCGGCCGACGCGGGACTTGACCCGGCGTTCCCAGAAGTTGATCTCCCCGATGACTTCGCCGTCGAGGAGTACTTCCTGCCGGTCGGCGCCCGGGATGGGGCGGACGTGGACGGGTTTGTCCGTCGGCCAGGCCCGAAGCCCCGGAATCCTGGCCGGAGGCTTGATGGTCGTCAGCTTCCCCTCCGCGGTCACTTCTTCGCCCCTGCCGCGTTCTGCAGGACGGCGTAGACGGCCTCGGCGCGGGTGACGTAGTCGATGCGCCCGTACCGGCCGGGGCCTTCGTAGAGGCGCCACACGTTGCGGGCCTTCAGGTCCTTCCGCAGCCGGGTGCCCGGGATGGTCCGGGACGGCTGGTACGCGGCGAGGAGGGCGATCGCGCCGACGACTTCACCGTTGAGGTGGACTTCCTGGACGGGGCGGTAGTCACCGACGGCCGGTCCCAGCTGGACGAGGTCAGTTGCGGGCCACTGAGCGAACTTGGTGGGCTTGATGGTGGTGAGCTTGGTGGCCACGGGCTGGCCTTTCTGTGAGGGGGACGGGCGTGGGGTGTTCAGTCGCGGGGCTGCAGGTGGTCTTCGAGGACGACGCGGATTGCCCGCCACCGCTCGTCGTAGGTGACCCTGCTGCGGCGTTCGCTGATCGGCTTCCAGACCTTGCGGGGCTTGAGGTCCTGGCGGAGGCGGGTGCCGGGGATGTTCTTGTGCGGGGTGTGCACGTAGGTTTCGATGCTGCCGATGAGTTCGCCGTCGAGGAACACGTCGTGCTTGTGGCCGATCACGTACGGGACGGCGGGGCCGACCTGGACGAGGCCCTTGGTGGGCCAGGAGAACCCGTAGTGCTTGGGCGGGTTCACCGTGGTGAGTTTGGCGGTCATGGCGGCTGGCATTCCTGCGTGAAGGGGACGGGCGCGGTTAGGCGTCGAGGTCGATGGGGGCGAATTCGTCGTCTACGGGACCGTAGGCGGCGCCGAGCGCATACCGCCAGGCAATCTCAGGAGTTTCGGCGCGGCCGAACTCGGCGCAGTTCGCCCAGGTGACCTTCTCCCCGGTGTAGCCGACGAGGACGGTCGTCTTGCCGTGCTCGGGGAAGGAATCGGTGTCGTAGCCGTGCCGGGCCAGGTAGTTCTGCGCCGGTTCGATCGGGCCCGTGTAGAAGGTCCCTCCGGTGCGTTCTTCGAGCTGGCCTGCGGTGAGCATGGTGGCCATGGTGTGTTCTTCTTCCTGCTGGTGTGGTGTGGGGACGGGGTTAGGCGTTGACGCCCATTGCCTTGAGGTGGTCGGCGACGATGAATCCGGGGTGGTTCTTGGGGTGCCAGCCGCAGACGCAGAAGGCTTCCATGCCGCGCTGGTAGAGGCTGCCGAGGTGGACGGAATGGGGGCCGTCGTAGTTGGCGAAGTCTTCGGGTTCTTCGGGGATCTGGAATGCCGGGACGACCGGGGTGGTCTTGGTGATGAGTTCGAGGATCTGGCCGAGCTTGTTGGTGCCGAGGATGTGCCGGTTGTTGGAGGTGGCGGAGACGATTGCGCCGCGGACGTTGAACTGGATGCGGACGTAGCTTCTGCTTCGCTTGTATTCGGCGATGGTCATGACGCGTTCGTGTTCGGTGGGGGTTTTGAGGGTCCATCCGTTGGCGGCCGCGGTGGTGGCGATTTGTTCGCTGGCGGTGGGTTTGGTGCTCATGGTGGGTGGTCCTCTCGGGTTGTGGGCGTCTCGGTCGCCCTCTGTGTATAACACTACACGCACTTTCGGTGAGCGTCAACACGACACGCGCCCGACCTGTCCCGGGCGCACAAAAGCCCGGCGCCGCAACAGTGCAGCGCCGGGCCCAGGGGTCCGTGGAAGTCAGATCGCCAGGAGGGAGATATACCCTTCGGCGTCCTTCAGGGACACGGACCGGCCATCGAAGGTCGCGGCGTGGCTGATCCGGCCAGTGTCCCGGGAAGTGCTGGCGACGATCTCCAGGTTGCGGAAGGTCTCGGCGTTCCCGATGCGCAGGTAGCTGCGGCCGTGCTCCTCGAAGGAGGTGGCTGCGAGGCCGCGGGCTTCGGCCTTTCCCCGCAGGGCCTGCATCGCGGGGGTGAGGGTCAGGGTGTTGGGCGCTGCGGTCATGGCTGGTGTCCTCTCGACTGGTGGGCGTCTCGGTCGCCCTCTGTGTATAACACTACACGCGAGTAGTGAGGCCGTCAACACAGGACACCCCGGAACACCAAAGGGCCCGGCGCCGCAACACAGCGACACCGGGCCCCGAAGCCATAATCAGCGGGCCGCAACCCCCAGGAGGGCGTCCAGTAGTGACTCGATTTCACGGGCCAAAGTTGGGAGGCCGAACACGGCCGCGGCCACGACCAAGAGGATGCCCAAGATGGTCATGGACCCCTCGATACGGACCGCGTTGGAGTCACTGCCCCCCGCGGGAGCGCCGTCGGTGCGGGCCGCTGCGGCGTACTTCCGGCCGACCAGGAGGGCCATGCCGACAACGAGGAGGGTCAGGTAGACGAGGTACGGAAGGCTGAACATGGAGCTGCTTTCTGCTGGGGTGCGGTGGATCTCTGAATGGGGGGGTGGGCCGCCCCTGGGAAGGTGCGGCCCCGAGCGGGCTAGTCGGCCATGCCTTGGAGGACGATGAAGATGCGGTTGAGTGGGGTGAGCTTGCCGTCGACCATGGCGAAGTGGTTTTCCTTGCCGGTTCGGGGGTTGATGCGGGCGCCGACGGCGATCTTCTCGGCGTAGGGGCGGCGGGGGTTGGTGACCGTCAGGTAGGTAATGTCCCCGTCTTTTTCGATGACCGTGTCGAAGTTGAAGCGGTTCGCGTTGTTCTGGATGCGGGCCTGGCGGGTGGTGAGTTCGGCGGTCATGGCGGGGTTCCTCTCGCTGGTGAGCGCCTCGGATGCGCTCTATGTATAACGCTACACGAGGATGAGGGGCCTGGCAAGTGCAGTCGCGGGGGTGTCCCCGGGTGACCGGGCGCGCCTGGGGCGAGCCGCAGGAGAGGGACTCTATCCCAGATCCCCGCCGCGGACGGACGGGCGGCCGGGGTCGCACACGGAAACGCCCCGCCGCTCCGAGGGGGATCGGACGCGACGGGGCGGAAGCTGAAGGTCTACCGGAGGAACTCGTAGACCAACTTCGAGGCGGCCTGGACGGTTTCATCGTCGTCCCGGTCCAGGGTGGCCAGCAGGTCGAAGGTGCCGTCGGTGGAGCACATATCGGCTTCGTCCGGTCCGGCGATCTCCAGGAGGATGCTCCGGGCTTCGCCCTCGGTGGTGTCCTGGTCGAAAGGGGCGAGGGTTTCGGCTTTGGCCAGGATTTCGTTGCGGGTCTTCATGGGGGTTCCTCTCGGCGGTGCGGGGGCTCGGTTCCCCTGCGTTCATGTGTAACACTACACGCGGCCGTAGCCTTTGTCCACTCGGGACAGGAATTGGAAAACCCCGCCGCGCCGATGGGGGACAGGCGCGGCGGGGTGGCTTATGAGGGGCGGGCTACGGGAGGGTGTCGTACCCGTCCGCGCAGTCGCAGCAGGTGCGGGCTTCATCGCCGGGCATTTCGCGCCAGACCATATCGCCGTTGTCGGCCCGGTCTTCTGCGACCTGCTCGGAGTAGTTGCGGCGATCGGGCCGGGCGTGGTGCTCGGCGCAGAGGACGGTTTCCGGGATCGCGGCGCCCTGGTTGTCTGTGAGTGCGTACATGGTGCGGGGTCCTGCCTGGTCGGGGGAGGGGGTGGGTTCCGCCGCATCGGATGGGGGCCGGTGCGGCGGAGGCTGTCAGGCGCTGGCGGCGAGGCGGATGTTGCTGGCTTCGCGGCGGGCGCGGGCGAGGACGTGGTCGGCGTTCTCGTGGACGGAGTTGGTCATGCGGCGGAGGCGGCCGATGGTCTCTTCGTCCATGCCGGTGTAGTCGACCTTGACGGCGTTGATGGCTTCCATGGCGGCCCGGAGGACGGCTTCGGGGGTTGCCTGGCCCTTGTCGTTGAGGCGGATGGTGATGGATGCGGCGGCCATGGTGTGGTCCTCTCGTAGGGGCTAGGGTCTCGGTTCCCCTGCTCTCTATGTATAACACTACACACAGTTCCGCATCCTGTCCAGCCCATTCGCCACACTCATCCGCACGCCCCCGGAACGCCCCCCGCCCGCCAGCGCAAGGGACACGGAAAAGCCCCGGCCCACACGGCGGGCCGGGGCATCCCTGGGCGCCCTAGGACAGGCTCTGCTCGATCCACTCCGTCCGCGCCCGCGCCTCGATTCCCTGGGCGTTCGCGTTCAGCGACGCGGACAACTCCCGGATCTGGTCAAGGTCGGCCGCGGAAAGGTCGGAGAAGTCGATCTGGTGGTCATTCAGGGCGGCGAGGGCCTTCCGCAAGGCGGCCTGCGGTTTCGTGCTGACGATGGGGCGGATGGTGGTCTGGGCCCGCATGGGTGTTCCTCTCGGTCGGGTGAGTGGTGGGGTCTCGGATGCCTCGGCACTCTTTGTATAACACTACATTCCTGGTGGGTCCCCGTCCATAGCCGCGGGCAATGAACCCACTGACCGCAGGGGCGACACTGCCAGCAAGGGCGACACGGCAAGCAATGCCCGCAAGGGCGACACGGCCCGCAGGGCTGGCATGGCGGACACGTTGGCGGGGCCTCCGGGGATGCCAGGGGATGCCTCGGCGACCCTCTCCCGGGGAGGCTCCATCCCCGATCCACGCCCCGCCACAGCCCCTGGAAATTGCCCAAAGTTTCTTCCCCAAATCGGGAAAAACACGCCAAAAACGGCTCCCACCTGCCGATAGAGAAGGGGTAGGCAAAGGGAAAGTCCCACCGCCTCGGAAAGGCTCACCATGAGCAAGAAAGACGACAAGAAGAACGCACGCAAGGCAGCCGAGAAAGCAGCCCGAAAGGCAGCCAAGCGAGCAGCCCGGCAGCAGAGCCCGATGGGGAAGGTCGACGCGTTCATCACCCGGCACGCACCCTCCAAGGCGGACCTCCGCTGGTATAAGTTCGAAATCCAGCTGATAGCCATTGCGGGTGGTCTGGTCGGTCTCGCCCACCTCGGGGGCCTGATGTAAGCCGGGCGGCGGCAGGTCCCCAGCGGGGGACCTGCCGGACCCGCCCCGGGTGTGCGGCGGCGGTGCGGGGGACAGGGATGGAGCCTACACCTAGGCCGCCCCTCCCGGCCCATCAGCGAACGCGAGAGGGCCCCGCCCCCACACGGGGAGCGAGGCCCACAGAACGCCACGCAGCAGCGGCTACTTCTTCACGCAGAACCCGTTCCGCTTCACGATGTCTCCGATGAGCAGCACCTGGATCTGGTTGTCCGTCTTGAACTGGTCCTTCACCGCCTGCGTGATCCCGTTGGTGTCCTTGCCGTCCAGGATCGCCGAGCACACGCCCTTGGCCGCTTCCACGGCCTGTCCGTCGTCCATCTTCACCTGGGCCTGCTTCAGGTAGTCGAGGAGGTGGGCCTTCTGGGTGTCGTCGGGGGACGGGCCTCCGGCGCCGCAGCCAGACAGGGTGAGGGCGGCGGCAATGACCGCAGAGGCGACGAGTGCTTTCTTCATAGGGGTGTCCTTCTCAGGGTGTGGTTGGGGTGGGTGGGGTTACTTCTTGGTCGGGCAGAAGCTGTTGCCGCGGATCGCGGTGATGATGCCCGTGGCCTGCTTGTCGCTGACGGACTTGACTTCGCCGGACGTGAATTCGGTCTTGGTCAGGTTCGTCAGGTCCGTGCCGTCCTTGCCAGCCACGATGGCCGCGCAGACGTTCCTGGCCGCATCGACCGAGTGGGAGTTCGCCAGCGGCGGGCTGACGGCCATCAGGTCGTTGGTGAGGATCTGGGTCTCCATCGTGCTCGGGGACGGGGTGGCCGGGGCGGACTGTGCGGGGGAGCAGCCGGTGAGGGCGGCGGCCGCGAGCAGGGCGAGGAGGAGGGGCTTCTTCATGGTGTGGTGACTCTCTCTACTGGTGGTGCGGGACTGTGGGGTTAGGCGTGGCAGAAGCCGTTGGTTTTGACGGCGGTGATGATCTGGTGTGCCTGGTCGTCTGTGACGGGTGCGCCGTAGCGGGAGGCGTGGCGGACGAGGGTGGATTCGACCAGGTAGGGCTCACTGGAGCCGCCGAGGATGTCTCGGCAGAGGGCGCGCGCTGCGGGGACGAGATCGGCGTCGTCCAGTCGGGTGTTGATGTTCCGGTAGGACTGGCGGAGGGCTGCTTCCTGGTTGGCGTCCGGGGTGGGGACGGTGGCGGTGTAGGTGCCTTTGCCCCGGGGGATGAGGCCGAGCGGGTCGTGCGTGGAGAGGACGACGACGGTGATGAGGGCTGCGAGGCCGAGGATCGCGGTCATCCATCGGAGGGTGCGCCGGAGGGTGGTGGGGCCGTCTTCGCTTGTGTCCATGTGGCGGTGTTCTTCTCTGCTGGTGGTGCGGGTCAGGCCCGGCAGCTCTTGGGGCGCGTGCCGGGCCTGACCCTGTCTGTGGGGGGCTTACTTGATGGGGGAGGGGGCGTAGCCGGAGCTGACGGCTTCCCATTCGCCGCTGAGGACCATGCCGATGTAGGTGGCGGCGTCGTTGAGGTTCCGGACGATGCGGGAGCTGCGGGGGAGTTCGACGTGGTGGAGGTCGCCCTCGGGGAAGATGAGGCCGATGTTCTGGCCTTCGTGGCTGATGACGTGGGAGAACTTCTGGCCTTCGGCGGGGGTGATTTCTGCCTGGCTCATGGCGGGTTCCTCTCGGTGTGGCGGCCTCGGTAACCGCTCTGTGTGTAACACTACACGCAACGTAATTCACCGTCAACACGGCGGTCTCCCGCGTGGCGTAGCCGCCTGCAGAGGTGCCCGGCAAGGAGGTGAGCCGGGTCGCTGTGGCGCCGATTTGCCATCACGCTATAGAACGTGTAGTGTTATACGAACCACACCCCAGCAAGAGCAAAGGCTTCACCATGCCCCAGATGACAATGCGCCGCACGGACGCAACCGACCTCCGCGCCAACCGCTCCTCCGTCCGCAATTCCCCCGCGGCCCGCTCCCGCGCCGCATGGAAGCGCCGCGTCACCGGAGACTTCCTGCTCCTGGCCGCACTCATCACCGCGGCCGCCGTCCTCTGGTACGGCATCGTCACCGGCACCAACAGCTACGCCCTCGCCCCGTCGCTCGCGCTGGCGGTCGTCGGCATCCTGCTTCACGCCGCGGGGCCGTCCGAGAGCGCCCGGTCCGCCCAGGAGCCCGCAGGCTACGCGCACAACGGCTAGAGTTCCGGGCGTTCTTCTAGTTGACAGATACCAATTAGACGTGTACTGTCTTACTTATGTAGTCACCACACCGAAACGAGAACCCCTTGTCCAACTTCAGCCTCCGCGCCAACCACGGCCGGACCAAGCGGATCGCCCTGGATTCAGAGACCTCTCTGTACGCCAGGATGATCATCTCCATCTGGACCGTCGCCGCGGCCGCCCTGTTCGTCGCGGCCCTGGTCGCCGCGGCCATGCGGGCGGGGGAGTCCCCGTCCCTCGCTGGTGTGTCCATTGCAGTATCCATAGTCTCCCTGCTCGCCGCCTCGTTCCTCTGGCTGGCTCGCAGCAGGGTCGGCAGCCGCTCTCGGTAAGGCGCTGCTGACGGCCGAGGGCCGGACCCAGGACCCCCAACCTGGTTCCGGCCCTTTGTCGTATCCGAGGCCAGGTGCGCGCGGGGGTGAGGCTCTATCCCCGCTCCTCGCCCCGTCATGTCACCGAAGGACACCCGCTACCCCGGTAGCGTCCACCAAAGTGTTCCCCGCTCCACAAAACCCCCAACGCCCAGTAACCTAAAGCCAGGTCACCACGCCTCCGCCGCAGCACGAGGAGGGAACAGTGACCACACACCCCAACCAGCCATCCACGGCTGACCTGCGCTTCCGCTCCCTCTGCGAAACCGGCACCCTGGAGAACGTCCGCATCCTCCGCCACCCCCAGGACCCCGACTACCTCCTCGGCATCAACGCCAACGTCTTCGACCCCGACTCCGGGTACCTGCACCTGGAATTCCGGTTCGGGTACCGGGACAACCGCATCGTGCCCCGCACGGACGAGGACCAGGAACTTGGGCTCCGCGCTTGGGTCGGCGTCGACGGCAAGGTCGCCGCGAAACTCACCGACGAGGAAGCCTCGATCCTTGGGTACGCCGAATTCGGGACCATCACATCCGAGGCGTCCCGCGAGCACGTTAACGAAGCGTTCCGGCAGCTGGAGCGGATCTGGGAGCACGCCGTCGATGAGGTCGCCACCGCCAGGGCGGCCGGAGCCAACGACATAGGGGACACGGTAATCCGCTTGAACCGGATCGCCGCGGGCTCCGACCCCGGGGTGTCCTGGCGCGAAATCATCACCCGCCATCTCGCGGCCGGGAAAGTCCTGGGCGGCATTATCGACGCCGTCGCGTTCTGGTCCGTGTTCCCCGTGGATCGCCTGGAGCACTACCCCAAGGTGAGCGTCTCGTGCCGGTTCACCCCGGGCGGCGCCGCGGCGGGCGGGTTCTCCTATGGGGTGGAGTCCAGTTGGTCTGACCCTGGGGATGGGAGCGCGGAGTTGAATCTGCGGATCAGTGGCCTGCCCGGGAACCCTGCTGAACGGTTGAGCAGCTGGGCGAACCTGGCGGACGCGATCGGGGAGGACGCTGCGGATCAGCTGCACTCGGTGGGGGATTGGCTGCGGGGCCTGGGCATGGAGGCGACGGGGTTTGTGACGGGTCGTGTGCGTGGTGTGGGGGTGCGCCTGGTGGGTTCTGCTGCGGGTGGGGCGGCCGGGGTGTCCCGGGGTGTCCTTGAGGTTCGGGCGGAGGCTGCGCGGCGGGCTGCTGTGGCGCGTCTTGGGGCGTGGGCGGAGGATGTGTTGGGGTGAGGGTCGTTTAGTCTGGGGTGCGTCTGGTGTGTTGACACCCGGCAATGCTGCGTGTAGCGTTATACATACGTCGTGGCCAGCCCTACCGAGAGGACCACACCCCATGCCCAGCCTCACGCCCCAACAGGCATCCCAGCTGACCGCCCACATCAAGGGCACCAGCCTCGCCAACATCGTCTTCACCGCCCCCGAAACCGGGTACCGGCTCTCCGCGACCGCGACGTACATCTCCCAGGACGCCCCCGCATTCGACCTCGGCCTCACCTGGGAACCCCAGTCCAACGGCACCCCCAAACTCGTCGAAACCATCAACGGCGCCATCGTCACCCCCGGCTCCCACCCCGACCCGCACCACCGCGTCGGCCTCAACCAGATGCAGCGCGTCATCTCCCTCGCCATCAACTTCTTCCGCTACCACGCATCCCTCGCCGAAATGGACGCCAACAACCTCCGCAAAAAGGCCGCCGCGCCCAAGCACGTCACCATCGCCGTGCCCACCACCGACGAAGCCCGCGCCTCCACCATCGCAGCCCTGAACGACCTCGCAGCGAGCACCCCCAACATCTCCGCCACCACAGGACCCACGCCATGAAACTCCCCGCCCCGGCGCCCCACGAAACCCTCGCCTTGAAGAACTACTCCAACGCCCTCCAGTCCACAGAGACCTCCGCCCGCACCTGCGTCCGCGGCGTCCGCCTCACCCACCAGCCCGACTCCGACGCGCTCATCGCAGCGTCAGCCATCTACCAGGACGCCCAGGGCGCGTGGCATGACCTCGACCTCCGGTTCCACACGCAGGCCGACGGCGGCCGCAAGCTCACCCCCACGCCCGAGACCACCAACGCGGCCCCCACCCACGAATACCTCGGTGCCATCAAGCACCTGTCCGAGATCATCCGCTCCGCCATCGGCTTCTACCGCGTCCGCATCACCACCGCCATTGAGGACGGCCACGACCGAGCCGACGCCAGCAGCCACGTCATGACCGTGCTCAACACCATCGCCATCAAGTCCCTGGGCGACACCCGCCCCGCCGTCATCGCCAACCAGGACAAGAACCTCATCCCCGCCTCCTAACCCGCGAGCCCTCCCGGGCCCACCCCGGCCGCGACCACCACACCCGCGCCAGAGAGCACCCATGAACCCCCAGAACGCCACCGCCCAGCCACCGCACGCCCCCGAGGCGCAACCGCACCCACGCCCCCAGGGCCCGCCCGGGCGCGGCGCCGGGAGTGCGCGCCGCCGTGCTGCGATCGCTGCTTTGCCACTGCAGGATTCGGGGGAGTCGGGCCCGTCACGGCTTGCCATACTGCTCCAGTTTGTGTAGTGTTATACAAATCAAGTCACCACACAGGAGGAACCCCCAGATGCGCGTCTCCAACCGCCGCACCAAACTAGCCGCCGCAGCCGCCAAGCTCAGCCGCGAAGACCAGATCGAACTGGCCAGCACCATCCTCGACGGCATCGCCGCCACCGCGCAGAACGCCGAGGGCACCCCGACCGTCATCTCAATGGCAGCGAACCTGGCAGCCTCCGAAAACGTCGACGCCAAGCTCTTCATCGAATACGGCACCGACGACCGCTCCGTCTTCGACACCACCCAGTACAGCCTCCACAGTGACGCCTCTGAAGACGGGTACCGCACCATCTTCATCCCCGCGCTCACCAGCCACGACGCCTCCGTCCTCCTCGACGCCTAGGAGCTCCCGCCATGCCCAACTGGACCCTCAAACCCTACGAAAGCATCGACCTCGCCTACCGGCAGGAAGATGACCTCCGCGGCCGGGTCGCCATGCTCGGCCACGTCGAGTACGTCAAGGCAGAGACCGGCGAAGTCCTCCGCGTAACCCTGGAGAGCCGCCCCGCGGCCGTCGGCCCCGACGAAGCCCGCGTGGACCTCCTGAACGTCAACCGGGAGTGGACGAAGCTGCTCAGCGTCCCCGCCAGCGTCTGGTGGCGGGATGTCACCCCAGGCCCGTTCGAACGCGGCGCCACCAATGACACGAACCGGGAGAACATGGCCCGGATCGCCGACGGGCTCCTGCGCCGGGCTACAAAGATCCTGGCGGCCGCCTCCAACTAGGTCACCGCTTCCACCCGGGGCCCGCACCATCACGGTGCGGGCCCTTTCCCATGCCCTGGAAGCGCCCGGCCGCGGCGCGGGGAGCGGGGATAGAGCCTCCCATCGGGCGCCCCGTCCAACTTGACCTAACCCGCAACAGAGTGTAGCGTTATACATAACCACACCACACCCTGACAGGACCCCCATGACCAGCACCGCAACCCACATCCGAGTTCCCGTCGGCCCGGCTGACCGCGAATCCCTTGCCGTCCACGTCAACGGCCGCCCGCTCCCGTCCGCAGGGGACACCCGCATCGGCCCCATGATCGAGCGCGAAGAAGCCTACCGCCGCGCCGACATCGTCATCGACGCTGGCTGGGCCCCCGTGAACGACCCCATGCCCGGCCCGGACATCCGCGAGCAGATCGCACAGATCATCTCCGGCTCACCCACCCCGAGCAAGCGCAGCTACACACGCGCCGACGCCATCCTGGAAGCCCTGCAGGGCCGGGCGTGACCCCGCGGCTGCGCGCGGCAGGGCACGCATTCCTCCTGCTGAGCGCAGTCGCCATCGCCGCAGTCGGCATCACCGAGCTGGCCAGCGGCGGCCCCCTCGCCCAGGGTGCCATCCGCATCACCCTGGCAGGCGCGATCCTTGCGAGCCAGGCCAGATCACTCCGCGGGAAACGGTCTGCGACGGATGGCCGCACCTTGCGTGAAAACTGATCCCTAAGCTACGCCGTCAATTGCCATAAGGCATCTTTCCGTGTAGTGTTATCGTCATCCGGGTGAACCGAGCACCCAGCAACCAAGAGGAACCCGTGACCACCCCAACGCCCGCGGAAACCCCAATCCCCGAAGACGCCGTCGAGGCCACCGCCGAACTGCTCCACAAGCTGTTCGGCATGAAGCGCGACTGGATCGACCTGGGCGCCGCACGCAAAGACGTACGCCGCGAGCAGGCCAAGCTCCTCCTCCGCACTGCCGGGTACAAGGACCCCAAGGCCGCCCAAGCCATCGGCTACGCCCACGCCGCGACCCGTGCCAACGCCGCCCTTAAGCTCATCTCCCCGGACCACATCACCCCGGTAGGGGAGCGGCAAGTCATCCGCGCCCTCGAAGACAACCCGTACCTCGACGGCCCCTCCGTCGACGAGGGCACCGAGGAGCGCTCATGAGCACCGAGACCACTAAGACTCGGCCGGGCCCGACCCCGGAGCAGCTCACCCGCGCCATGCTCGCCGCCGACGCGATCCACGCCGCGACGTGCCCCAAGCGCGTCCATGACGATCCGCGGGCGTGCATCGGGTGGCGGCAGTACGTGGGCTGGCCGACCCTGGAAGCGATGGACCACCTGGAAGCGAACCCGAGGGATGCTGCAGGCGCCCGGGCGATCTTCCATGACGCCGCCTGCTACGGCGGCGCCGACTGCACCCCGCCAGGGGATCACGCAAAGCGAACGCAGTCCCAGGTGGTGGCGGCGCTCCGCAAGCACGTCCAGGCCGAGGGGACGAAATCTTGACACGCCTTGCCGGGCACTCGCTCTTCCGCGAAGGGGCGCCATACCAGGGGCTCGCAGGCGCGCAAGAGCAGGTCGGCCGCGTAAGCGTCGCCGGGCCGGGCCGCGCTCGATGCTCCTGCAGCGTCAAGTCCGGACGCCTGGCCACTGCCGCCGCCCGCAGGGCATGGCACCGGGAGCACAAAGACGCCGTTCGGAACCTCGCTGCCAGGCAAGATGCCCTGGGCTCACCAGTGCGCACCGTCAGCATCGTCGTTGAAGAGAACGCGCCAGTGGCCGGGTATGTGGTCCACTTTTCCGGGTTCGGCGAGGATGTCGAGCACATAGTCAGCCCCAGGAAGTACCGGGGCGAGAGAATCGTCGACCTGACCTTGCAGGCAATTGAGGTCCTGCTGGGCCTCGAAGCAATCCAGGGGCTCCCGTTCGCCCTGAAGGTGCTCGGTGGCGCCACCCGCCAGCGTCTGGCCGCCGCCCTTCACCTCCTGCCAGCGACGTGGACCGTATCCTCCAGGCCGCCAAGCGGTGAGGCCACAGCCAGGGGCCGGGAACTTCTCATGCATCAGGCCCAGGATCTGCCTGCTGAGCCTGACTTCTTCCGTCGGTCTTTCGACAGCCGGGGAAAGCGGATCGTCCGGGTGTCAGCGGACGCCTCAAGCCGCATGCTGGACTACAAGGTTGACGGGGTTCCAATGGCGGAATCCTCCACGGGATGGGTCATCTGGGACCTGAAGAAGCGGGCCGCCCAGATCGGCCACCGACGACTTCCGAATGCGCCTGCCCGGGTCGACCTGGCTGAACTGCACGCGATCGAACATGCTCTGCGGGCGGTCACGGACCACCCGGCCGCGCGGGACACCAACATCGGCCGCATCGTCGTGACCTCCGATAGCGCTTCCGCTATCCGACTGCTATACCCGGGCCGAGGCAACGAAGAACCGATTGTCTGCAGTATCAGGGCCCTTACCGCCGCGATCCCCGTCCCTGTCGAGTTCGAGTGGATCAAGGGTCACGACTCCAACTCCGGCAACGTCATCGCGAACGCTCTCGCCCGAAACGCTCTCAAGAACCGGGCTTCTGACGAAGACAAGGCAAAGTCCCTGGCCGCCATCGAAAAGAATCTCCAGAACGCAATCGAGGATGCCGCCATCGCTCGACGCGATCTGCAGATCAATGAGATGGACCAAGCTCGTGCACGCAGAGTAGCTGAGGCCACCGAAGCTGCTTCCGTCCCGCCAGCACCCATCACAAAGGCCATCGAAGCCGCCGCAAGCCTCTACCTCGCCGCCAGGCGAAGCATTCCGGACCCAGCTGCTTGACCTTCACCGACCCGCCAATCTGCCACCAAGACACAAGGAAACCCATGACCAGCCGACTTTCAGGCCACGAGCTGTACTCCGAGGGTGCCGCGTACGACGACCGCGGTAAGCACCGCATCGCCCTGCACGGCGGGACCGGGGGAGAGGGCAAGGGCAAGTGCAGCTGCGGGGCCCTGTCCCCGAAGCTGACCTCCGGCACGCAGCGGAAAGCCTGGCACCGCGCCCACAAGGCCGAGGTTCGCGAGGCGGCCGAGTGACCGCGGCTCTCGAGGTGGCCGCGGCCGCGCTAGACCACGGAACGACCATGACCACAAGCCAAAGGGACACGGAAATGACGCAGGCGACCACCCTCAACGACACCAGCGAAGCCGACGCCCAGGAGGCGGTGGACGCCGACGCGACCTACCGGCTGCTCCTCCTGCACCGGCAGATGAACTGCATCGTCCAACCCCCAGCGGTCGAATGCGTCTGCGGGGAGGTCATCCCGATCGAGCACTCTCACATCGACTTCGTCGACGCCGAGCAAAAGACCATGCTCAAGCACCAGTCCCAGGTTCTCGCCGCCGCTAAGCGTGCCCTGCCGGACACCCCGAACCCCGTCCATTTCTCATCCCTGCTCCGCCACCACAGCAACCCAGCCCCCGAGGGCTGGACCGAGAAGCGCTGGCACCAGGACGCAATGCTGGACTCCGGGACCAGTCACGTCCTCGTGGGGCCCAGTTACGTCATCCAATGCGAATGGTGCCCCCAGGTTTTTGTCGGGGAGCGGAAAGCGGACGCCATGCGCCTGTTCCGCGCCCACGAGACGGAGATGCAGTGACCGGGGGCCGGTCCGTGAAGCTGCGGGCCGCGCTGTCGCCGCGCAGCGCCCGGGAAGTTGTCCAGGAAATCCTGGGCGCCCACCAGCATCAGAGCATGCTTGGTGCGTGCTCGTGCGAGAAGGCCACCTACGACGACAGGGGCCCCTACGACGGGGAGTTGGCCGCTCATGACCGGCACCAGGCGGCCATCGTGGCGGCCGAGCTGATCCGGCTGTACCTGATCGTTGATGGTGTCACGGTGGACGCATTTGCGGCCGAGGTGATGCGGTCCCTGGGCGCCCACAGGCGCGCCGTCGGACCCGCGCGGTGCTCCTGCGGAACCCGGTACGACGAGACGGACCTGTTCGAAGGTGGTCGCGCTGAGCATAATCGGCATGCCGCGGCCGTCGTCGTTGGGCAGCTGCAGGTCAGGGAGATGGTCGCGTTCGGCGCGCCCGTCTATCTGCGGCCGGAGGCGATCACCGCCGCCCTGAAGGCCATGGAGTCTGTCACTCCTCCACCGGGCGTTTCGAAGGAGGAGTGGCTGCGAATGTGGGGGAGGAGCGCGTTGATCGCGGGCGGGGTCGCTGCGGCGGTCCAGGCGATGGAAGTCCTTGACGCTGCTGAGGAGCCGCGCCCGCATGTTGCGGCTGCTGCGCAGATCCTAGGCCATTGGCCGGTTCAACACCCCGACGCGGAGGAAGGGAGGCGGCTCTCCTGTGAGTGTGGGGAACCGCTGGATGATTACGACCCCTCGCTCATGTCGGAGAAGGCTCGCTACAACCTGCATCTGGGGTGGGTGCTTGCTGGCGCAGGGTGGCGGCAGGGCCCTTCAAGGGACACGGAAATCCCGACTCAGGCACCCTTCAGGGTCGGCACGCACCCATAGTCGTCTTGACACTATCCCCGGCGGTGAGTCACAGCGCTGTCGGGGAGGGGTGCCGTAGTTCCGGGGATCGACGGCGATACATGCACAATGCGGAATGGGCACGCATTGCGAGAGGGCGTCAAGGGCAATATTCTTACGGCAAGCCACCACATAGCGCCCGCCCTTTGAGAGATTGAGAATACGCAGCCGTGACGAACGTTTCCCCGATACCCTCTGCCCGACATCCGTTCCTGGAGCTATGCCAGGAGAGCGACCTGCTCGACATCAAGATCACCCCAAGCGGGCCCGGTGGCGGCTACCCCGTTGGCGTGGAAGCGAAAGCCTTAACGGGCACGTCCCGCGTGTACGCCCTGGCGCTCCGCCACGGGCTGCGCGGAGTGGACGCCGACGGCGGCGCCGCTGAGGCTTTGTGGGTCGTCGTGGACGGGGTGGCCGCCCGGTTCTCCGTGACTGCCCCGGGGTTCGGGGCCGACCTCGAAGGCGCCGACCCTGCCGACCGCCCCCAGGTGATTGAGGCGCTGCACCGCCTCGCGGAGATCCACGCCGCCGCGGACCGGATCGTTGACCAGTTCGTCGGCATCGCCGAGGGACACGTCTATTCGCTACTGAACGGTCTGGCCGCCCAGGCGGGCAAGGTCTACCCGGAAGGCGCCGTTCCCCGGACCTGGGAGGACGCCTTGGAGCATTTTGGGCGCTTGTGCCGGTCATCTGGCCTGTCGGGGGTGTCGCTGTCCGCAGCCGCGGGCGGTTTGTCCCTGGTGGACGCGACTGCAAGGGTCGCGGAGGTGTCCTCGGGCGCCTCGCATGAGCTGTCGGTGACGTGGTCCGGGTGGGATGACGGTCTTCCGGCTCGGATGGCCAGCCTGGACGGGTCCAGCACCCTGGTTGAGTCTGATGAGGGCGGTTTTGAGGATCTGGTGGCCGGGGTTCCGGAGGTGGGTCGTGAGGGTCTGCAGGTGGCGATGTCCCAGCTGGTGCGGTTGTCGGATCTTGCCGGTCAGGTGGTGCTTGGACACAGCATGTCGGCGGCGATGCCTGACGCGGCCGGGGAAGCGGCGGCTTCGGATACTGGTGCGGCTGAGGGCGCTGGCCTGGAGGCGTTGGAGACGCTGAACGGCCTGGCGCAGCTGCATACGGGCCGGTAGGAGGAGGTTGGGGCTTGGCGACAAGCATTCTTGACGCTAAGCCCATAACCGAGTAGTGTTATACGCAGTACCTTCACCCCACCACACCCGAAAGAAGACCATGGCACGCCACACCCTCAGCGCCACCGCCGCGAACGACTTTGCCGAAGCCCTCACCAGCGCCCCCATCACCAAGGTCCGCGTCCGTCGCTTCACCGCCCGCGACGAGAACCTCATCAACATCACCGCCACCTACACGGACGCCCGCGGCAACGAGCAGGAATTCGGTCTCGACTCCGATTCCCAACACGTAACCGCCGCCCTGGCAACCGTCGGCGAAGAACCCGAACGCGCAACCGCCCGCCAAGCCGTCATCATGGCCATGCGCGCAGCCCTGAACATCTACGCCGAACAGGTCGCCTCCCACCCGGCCAGCCCGACCGCCGTCTTCGAGCGCACCGTCACCAGCCTCGGCATCATCGCCCGCAACCCGGGCGCCCACATCACCCAGAACGCCTAACCCCCGTCCGCGGCGCCACCCCGGCGCCGCGGACGCACACCACGCGGCCCCTCGCACACCCCTGGAAGGCAACACCCCAATGACCGCCCCCAGCACCAACCGCCCCGCAGACCGCGACACCCGCAACTTCAGCCAGGCCCTCAAACTCTCCGGCCTCAAGAACGTCGCCTTCACCCTCATCCCCAAAGGCAACGGCCACGGTCTCAACGCCGCCGCCACCCTCACCACCCCGGGCGCCCCCAACGGCGTCCGCCTCGGCATCAGCCACGACCTCGACGGCCACCTGCAAGCCTCCTACGGCACCGAACCATCCCAACCCATCCCCGACATCGACCGGGCCACCCTCGCCAGCGTCCACACCTCCCTGGACACCCTCGAACACCTCCGCGACGCCGCAGAGAACCTCTACCGGGCCCGCATGCAAGAAGCAGGCGTCCGCCTCGCCGCCGTCTACACCGAACGCCTCATGACCGCCCGCGCCGCAGGGGACACTACCTTCGATGTCCTCGCCGAACTCCCATACGACGACCTCGCCGAAGAAGGCCTGAATGCCGTCGCCCACCTGAACGCCCTCGCCACCGTCCACACGTAACCCCCACCATTGCTGGCCCCCACCAGCGGAAGTACCCTACGACCATGAGCATGCTCACCGAACACCGGCTCAGCGCCCGCACCGCAGCCGAACGCATCCGCCGCGAACTCCAGGCCGGGGATCGCGACTTCGCCATGCGCATCCTCACCTCCGCCATCGCCGACTTCCGCGACACCACCCCGGAAAACCGGACCGACTTCCTCATCCCGCCGCCCAGCACCGGGTCCCTCAACTGGGACACCCTCATCGCCGCCGTCATCGGCCGCGAATGCGACCGCGCAGGCATCCCCAGGCCCGCGTGGGCGAACCCGGAACCCCTCGACCAGGACTGGATCGTCACCGCACTCCCGCACCCGTCGGAAGCGTGGCTACAGCGCATCAAGGACCGCACACCGGAGGAGTTCTCCCGGCTCCGGCTCTGGGTTGACCCCAGGAACCTCGAAACCCTGTGAGCGACGAGGAACTCTCAGCGCCGCTGATCCGCGAGCTGCTCGAAACCCTCGGGCAACGCCTGGACGCCAAGGGCGTCGAAGCGACCATCTACGTCGTCGGCGGGTCGGCGGTCGCCCTCGAATACGACGGGCGCCGCACGACCGCTGACGTGGATGCCCGTTTCGAGCCCCGGACGACCGTCCTGGAGGAAGCTGCTGTCCTCGCGGACGAGTACGGCCTGAAACCGAACTGGCTCAACGACGCGTCCAAGGCGTTCATCCCTGACGGTGTCGACACTGAAGCGCAGCGCCTCCCGGGCCTGAACGTCACCATCGCGTCCCCCCGGTACCTGCTGGCCATGAAGATGGCCGCGGGCAGGGACCGGGACGTACCTGACATCGCAGCGATCATGGATCACCTCGGCATCACCGACCCGGCTGACGCCGTCGAGATCACCATGGCCACGTACGGGGAGGACTCCATGCAGGTCTCCGCGAGCAGGGAAGACCTGACCTTCCTGGCCGCGGAAGCTCTCACGCACACCGCCAGGTCCCGGAAAGACCCCCACAGCCCTGCAGGGGCCCCGCACACGCCCGGAACCGGGCCCTCCGCCACCGGGGGAGCAGGAACGGGCGGGGGAGGCTGCAGCGTCTGCGGGAGGCCCCTGACCTCCGAGGAGTCCCGTGCCCGCGGCATGGGCCCCACCTGCGCCGGGAAATAACCCCGCCCAGAACCCGCGCGGGGCGGCCGCCATTGTCAGATCCCGTCCCCATTGAGTAGCGTTATCCACAACACCACACCCCCACCGCATCCACGGAAGGGGAACAAGTGATCTCGCTAGAGACCGTATGGCACCGGGATGCAGATCCCACGAAGTTCGCAAAGGCGTGCATGACCGACCTGATCAGCAACGTCCGCCTCAACCCATCAACCATCCCCGGCCACCCCCGCATGTGCGGCCGCGCCGTCTTCAAGGACCCCCTGACCGGCGACACCGTCATCATCCGCCTGACCTGGAAGACGAACGCCGACGGCATCCCCGAGCAATGGGTCGCCGTCGGCGCCGCCCACGTCCTCCTGCGCGACGGACTCGCCGACTACAACACCCTGCTCTCCGGGGTGCACCGGGGCTCCCGCACCGACTACCTGCAGGCGATCGCCGCCCTGTACGTGATCTGCCAGGAGGGGGAGAGGGTGTGCGCTGAGGTCGATCCTGAGGGCGGGGAGCCGTGGGTTTCGCTGCCGGGCGCGTGGAATCTCGTGGAGGAGCTGAACGAGGTGGCGTCTGCTGCGGCGATGAGCCTGGGGCAGGGCGGCCTGGGGTAGTTCCGTGGTCCCCGCCTGGGGGTGAATGCAAAGAAGGCCCGATCCGGGGGGAGTCGGGCCTTCTCTGTTGGAAGCGTGTAATTGGGGGAACAGCTTCGGGTTCAATCATACCGTAGCTTTGGAGTGCTTTTGACCAAGCGGTATGGGTTGCTGTTCCGGGGTGTTGTAGCGACGAGCCCCTACCCGTGGGGGACGGGCAGGGCCTCGCCGCGGTCTACTTAACCACGGTTTGGGCCGGGCGCCTAATGGCCTGGATTGCTGTCGTGTCGCGGGTTGCGCGCAGAATGGGACCCTATCCCTGCTCCCCGCCCAGTGTCCGCCCTGGTGGCGCTGGGAGTTGACGGCAGGCCGTACCTCGTGTAGTGTTATACATATCAGGAGAGGCGGAACCGAGACGCCCACACCACACCCGAGAGGCCCACCCCATGAGCGCACAGGCGACCAGCACCAGCAGCCCCTTCGACTACGACGAGTTCGACGACGAGAACCCGCACCCCGCAGCAGGCAAGTGGAACGCCGCACTGGAGACCACTAACGTCCGCGGCACCGTCACCACCAGCCCGTCCATCACCCACGCTGCGACCAGCACCCCCGACGACGACAACATCACCCTCACCGTCTACCACGGCGTCTCCGACGGCAAGCCCGTCTTCCAGGTCGACACCACCGACGACAACGCCGAGTTCCGCATCAACGTCAACGACGGCACCATCTGGGATAGCGGCGCAAACTCGGGAGACTGGGACGCTATCCACGAGGCCGCCAAGGACCAGCTCCGGGCCCTCCGCCTGGACGCCCGCAACCACAGCGGCAGCTCCCTTGAGGACCTCCTGGCCCGCATCGAGAAGCTCGACGTAGCCCTTGGGAAGCTCGGATGAGCTACCAGACCAGCGACAAGCCCGCCAACCTCATCGAAGTCGGAGCAGACCAGCAGGACGACGACGGCGCACCCGCGATCGCCTGGGTCCAGTACGGAGACCTCAGTGTCGCCGTCACGAAAGCCTCCGACGGCTCCGGCCGGTTCGTCGTGAACCTGGAATCCATGTCCGACCAGCCCGTGACGGTCAACGTCACCGTGGATGGCGAAGACGCGACCACGGTCACCACCCGCAGCTGAACCCGCACCGCGGCGGCCCACCAT
>Ga0308160_10002213_pt1 | contig 24266 bp, 18 predicted proteins | sample PhyFR1_FD_201036 | JGI IMG/M metagenome (GOLD analysis project Ga0308160, IMG submission 201036) | Phyllosphere microbial communities from UC Gill Tract Community Farm, Albany, California, United States - DLSLF.R1 | ecosystem: Host-associated > Plants > Phyllosphere > Unclassified | place: USA... | reverse complement strand
AGCGCCTGGAGAAGGACATCTTCGCCGAGGCCTACCGGCGCGACACCGCGATCCGCCTGTACGAACTCAAGCGCGAACTCAACCAGATGCGCCTGGGCGTGGCGCCGCTGCAGGACGTGCTGTCCCATCTCAAGCGCAACCCCGGCCCGCTGATTCCCGACGAAGTGCGGCTGTACGTGCGCGACGTGCTCGACCACGCGGTGCGCACCAACGAAGCGATCGACACCTTGCGCGAGATGCTCGGCACCGCGCTGAGCGTGAACCTGTCGCTGGTGACCCTGGCCCAGGGCGAAACGGTCAAGCGCCTCGGCGCCTGGGCCGCCCTGCTGGCCGCGCCGACCCTGATCACCAGTTGGTACGGCATGAATTTCAAGTTGATGCCGGAACTGGAATGGCCCTTGGCCTACCCGCTGATGATCGGCGGCGTGGCCGTGGTCTGCGTGGGAATGTATCTGGCGTTCAAGCGGGCGCGGTGGCTGTAGAGCCGGGATTTGGGATTGGGGATGTTGGGATTCGCAAAAGCGGCGGAGCTGGTCGTCTCACCTACGTGATTCGGTACACCACGCGCTGCGAAATGAAAGCGTTGCAACAGGAGCGCTAAAACGCGGCTGTTCGGCTCAGCCAGCGGGATCCGCTGTTGCGAATCCCGAATCCCGACTCCCCAATCCCGGCTTCAACCCACATACACCGACTTGATATTCATGAACTCATGAATGCCGTGCTCAGCCAGTTCGCGGCCGAAGCCGGAGCGCTTGATGCCGCCGAACGGCAGGCGTACGTCGCTCTTGACGATGGCGTTGACGAAGGCCGCGCCGCATTGCAGCTGGCGGGCGACGCGTTCGCCGCGCGCGCGGTCGGCGCTCCACACGCTGCCGCCCAGGCCGAAGCTGGTGTCGTTGGCCACGCGTACCGCTTCGGCCTCGTCGGCCACGCGCAGGATCGCGGCGACCGGGCCGAACAGTTCCTCGTCGTAGGCGGGCATGCCCGGCACCACGTGGTCCAGGATCGAAGCCGGGTAGCCGGCGTGGGTGGACGTATCGGGCGCGGCGCCGAGCAGCGGCTTGGCGCCCTTGGCGATACTGGCCTGTACCTGCTTGTGCAGTTCGTCGCGCAGGTCCTGCCGCGCCAGCGGCGCCAGCGTGGTCGCCTCGTCCTGCGGATCGCCGAGGCGGCGCTCGGCCGCGGCGGCGACGAAGCGGCGCACGAAGTCGTCGGCGATGGCGTCGACCACCACGAAGCGCTTGGCCGCGATACAGGTCTGCCCGGCATTGTCGAAGCGCGACTTCACCGCCGCGGCCACCGTGGTGTCCAGATCGGCGTCGTCCAGCACCACGAAGGCGTCGCTGCCGCCGAGTTCCATCACGCACTTCTTCAGCTGATCGCCGGCGTTGGCGGCGATGGAGCGGCCGGCACGCTCGCTGCCGGTCAGCGTCACCGCGGCGATGCGCGCGTCGCGCAGCACCTCGGCGGCCTGGTCGTTGTCGATGTGCAGCACGTCGAACACGCCGGCCGGCACGCCGGCGGCGGCCAGCGCGGCATGGATCGCATCGGCGCAACGCGGCACGTTGCTGGCGTGCTTGAGCAGCGCCACGTTGCCGGCCATCAGTGCCGGCGCGAGGAAGCGGAATACCTGCCACAGCGGGAAGTTCCATGGCATCACCGCCAGCACGCAGCCCAGCGGCTCGTAGCGCACGTAGCTGCGCTGCGCATCGGTGGCGATCGGCTGCTCGCGCAGGTAGTCGGCGGCGTGCTCGGCGTAGTAATCGCAGGCATCGGCGCACTTGTCGATCTCGGCCAGCGCCTCCTTGCGCAGCTTGCCCATCTCCGCGGTCATCAGCCGCTGGATCTCCTCGCGGCGCGCGCGCAACTGCACGCCGACCTGCCGCAACAGCGCGCCGCGCTGCTCCAGCGGCGTTTCCGCCCACGCAGGGAAGGCTTGCGCGGACGCGGCCAGGCGCTGCTCGACGGCGGCGGCATCCATCAGCTCCAGGCTGTAGTCGACCTGGCCGGTGGCGGGATTGACGGTGTCGTAAGGCATCGCGACGGACTCCTGGAAAAAGTCCTCCCAGCCTAGCGCCGCGAAGGTTGCGGCGGCGTGGCGATGGCGCCGAGGCGATGGACCACAGCGTTCTGCGGTGGCGGCGGGGCCTTTGTAGGAGCGGCTTCAGCCGCGACCGGGTTTTACCGGGAAAATCTCGGTCGCGGCTGAAGCCGCTCCTACAGAAAAGCGAAGCATCCTAACCGCCCTGTTGCAGCGCCAGCTGGATGTCGCGCTGGCGGCGCTTCTCGCTGCGCGCCATCAGCCACCAGCCGATGAAGGCGGCGATCGACACCGCCAGCACCATCAGCGTAGCCAGTGCGTTGATCTTCGGCTTCAGCCCCATCCGCACCGAGGAGAACACGGTCATCGGCAGCGTGGTCGAGTTGGGCCCGGCGACGAAGTTGGCGATCACCACGTCGTCCAGCGACAGGGTGAAGGCCAGCAGCCAGCCGGACACCAGCGCCGGGGCGATGATCGGCAGCGTGATCAGGAAGAACACCTTGAGCCGATTCGCGCCCAGGTCCATCGCCGCCTCTTCCAGCGAGCGGTCCAGCTCCTGCAGGCGCGAGGACACCACCACGGTGACGAAGGACAGGGTGAAGGTGACGTGCGCGGCCCAGATCGCGGTGACGCCCTTGGGCGGGATGCCGATCAGTCCGCCCATCGACACCAGCATCATCATGATCGACAGGCCGATGATCACCTCCGGCATCACCAGCGGCGCGGTCACCAGCGCGCCGAACAGGCTCTTGCTGGGGAAGCGGCGGAAACGCGTCATCACCATCGCCGCCAGCGTGCCGATCACCATCGACGCGGTCGCGGTCCAGAACGCGACCTTCAGGCTGATCCACGCCGCCTGCAGGATCTGCCGGTCGCGCAGCAGTTCGCCGTACCACTTGGTGGAGAACCCCGCCCACACCGTGGCCAGCTTGGAGGAATTGAACGAGTACACCATCAACAGCAGGATCGGCAGATACAGGAAGGCGAAGCCGCCGGTCAGGACCGTCCAGCGCAGCACGCGTCCGCCGCGCAGCGCGCTCATGCCTGGCCGCCTTCGAGCTGGCGTTGCTGGTAGCGGTTGAAGATCAGGATCGGCACCATCAGCAACAGCAGCATCGCGATCGCCACCGCCGAGGCCGCCGGCCAGTCGCGGTTGTTGAAGAACTCGCCCCACAGCACCCGGCCGATCATCAAGGTGTCCGGGCCGCCGAGCATTTCCGGGATCACGAACTCGCCCACCGCCGGGATCATCACCAGCATGCAGCCGGCGACGATGCCCGGGCGCGAGATCGGCAAGGTGATGGTCAAAAAGGCCTTCCACGGCCGCGCCCCCAGGTCGTAGGCGGCCTCGAGCAGGCGGTGGTCCTGTTTCACCAGCGTGGCGTACAGCGGCAACACCATGAACGGCAGATAGCAGTAGACGATGCCGATATAGGCGGCGATCGGCGTGTACAGGATGCGCAGCGGCTGCTCGATCAGGCCCAGCGCCAGCAGCGCGCGGTTGAGCACGCCGTTGCTGTCGAGGATGCCGATCCAGGCGTAGACGCGGATCAGGAACGAGGTCCACGACGGCAGCACCACCAGCATCATCGCGATGTTGCGCGCCGACGGCGACAGGCGCGCGATCACATAGGCCATCGGATAGCCGATCAGCAGCGTCAACAGGGTGGAGATTCCGGCGATCTTGATCGAGCCCCAGTAGGCTTCGATGTACTGGTTGTCACGCACCAGCGCCAGGTAGTTCTGCAGGGTGAACTTCAGCGTCAGCACACCGTCGGTGTAGTCCAGCAGCGAACTGTACGGCGGGCTGCTGATCGCCTGTTCGGCGAAGGAGATGCGCAGCACGATCAGGAACGGGATCGCGAAGAACAGCAGCAGCCACAGATACGGTGCGGCGATCACCAGCCAGCGCGCGCCCGGCAGGCGCCGCTGGCGCAGGCGCTGCAGCAGCGTGCGCCGCGGCGGCGCAACAGGTGCGGCGGCGGCGGGCGCGCTCATGCGGTCAGCACCACGCCGTCGTTGTCGCCCCACCACACCCACACCGCATCGCCCCAGGTCAGGTTGTCGCTGGCCCAGCGCTGGCGGTTGGCGAAGTTGGCCATCAGCTTGAAGCCGCTGGGCAGGCGCACGTGGTAGACCGAATGGCTGCCGAAATAGGCGATGTCCTCGATCGTGCCCTGCGCCTTGTTGTGCGCCTGCGCCGGCGCGTCCTTGCCGATGCCCAGCTTCTCCGGGCGCACCGCGAACGACACCGGCTGCCCGGTGATGCCGGTGATGCCGTGGCCGACGTAGATGCTGTCGGCAAACGCGGCGGTGCGCAGGGTCACGTAGTCCGGCAGGTCCTCGTCGATGACCGCGTCGATCAGGTTCACCGAACCGATGAACTCGGCGGCGAAGCGGTTGGCCGGCTGCTCGTAGATCTCGTCCGGGGTGCCGACCTGCTGGATCCAGCCGGCATCCATCAGCGCGATGCGGGTGGCCATGGTCATCGCCTCCTCCTGGTCGTGGGTGACCATCACGCAGGTCACCCCGGAGGTTTCGATGATGCCGACCAGCTCCAGCTGCATCTGCGAGCGCAGTTTCTTGTCCAGCGCGCCCATCGGCTCGTCCAGCAGCAGCAGTTTCGGCCCCTTGGCCAGCGAACGCGCCAGCGCCACGCGCTGCTGCTGGCCGCCGGAGAGCTGGTGCGGCTTGCGCTTGCCGAGCTTGCCCAGCTGCACCAGTTCCAGCATCTCGCCGACGCGCTTGGCGATGGCCGCGCGCGACAGGCCGTCCTGCTTCAGGCCGAAGGCGATGTTCTGCTCCACGGTCATGTGCGGGAACAGCGCGTAGGACTGGAACATCATGTTGAGCGGCCGCTCGTACGGCGGCAGATCGTCCAGCGGCTGGCCATCGAGCACGATGCGGCCGCGGCTGGGCTGTTCGAACCCGCCCAGGCAGCGCAGCAACGTGGACTTGCCGCTGCCCGAGCCGCCGAGCAGCGCGAAGATCTCGCCCTTGCGGATATCCAGGTCGACGTCGTCGAGCGCGACGAAACCGTCGAACTCCTTGCGCAAACCGGCGATGGACAGGTAACCGCTGCCCTTGGCCGGCGGCGCCGCCGCAGCCGCGATCGCGGCCGGCGGAAGGTCGGATCTCGCTTCGCTAAACGCCATCTGTTGCTCCCCGTGGAAGACACCGCGGCACGCGTTCGCCGATGCTGCCGGGATTGCGCGGCCGACCTCAGTGTAGCCGCGGCCGCCGCATCGGCGATACCGCGGCGCAGGCGTTTACTGCGTCGGTGTCGGTGTCGGTGCCGGCGGCGGCGCCCAGCCCAGGCCCAGGCTCTTCTGCAGCGCCACGTAGCGCAGCAGCAGCTGGGTGCGCGCCTGCACTGCGCTGTCCTGCGCCGAGGCCTGCTGGCGCTGCACGTCCAGCGCATCGATCAGCGACGAGGCGCCGGCCGCGTAGCGCTGCTGCAGCAGCGCCGCGGAACGGTCCGCCGAGGCTTCGGCCTTGGCCGCAGCCAGCGCCTGCTGGCGCGCGGCGCCGAACCGCGCCAGCGCGCTGTTGGCGTCCTGCAATGCCGCCAGCACGGTGCCTTCGTAGGCGGCCAGGCGCGCCTCGTTGCCGGCGCGGGCCTGAGCGACCTTGGCCTTGGTCGCGCCGAAATCGAAGATCGACCAGCGCAGGAACGGTGCCACCACGCTGTTGATCGCATCGCTGCCGAGGTCGCCCGGCGAGGTCGCGGCCATGCCGATGTTGCCGAGCAGGGTGACCTGCGGGAAGTACGCGCTCAGCGCCTGCCCGATCTGCGCCGACGAGGACGCCAGCTGGCGTTCGGCGCGGCGCACGTCCGGGCGACGGCGGATCAGCGAGCCGGCATCGTCCACCGGCACCACCGCCGGCAGCGTCGGCAATGGACGGTCCGCGGCCAGCGCGGCATCGAGCGCGCCCGGCTCGCGGCCGATCATCAGCGCCAGCTGGTCCAGCGCTTCCTTCGCCTGCGCCTGCAGATCGGGCAACACCGCTTCCTGCTGCTGCAGCTGCGCCTGCGCGCGTTCCACCTGCAGGTCGGCGTCGGCGCCGCGCTCGCGGCGCTGCCGGGTCAGTTGCAGGGTCTGCCGCGCCGCCTCCAGGTTGCGCTGGGCGATGGCGATGCGCTCGCGGGTGCCGCGATAGCCCAGGTAGGCCTGGCCGACTTCGGCGGCCAGTTGCACCTGGGTGTCGGCCAGCTCGGCCTCGTCGGCCTGCGCGTCGGCCAGCGCGCCTTCGCTGGCGCGGCGGCGGCGGCCGAAGAAATCCAGTTCCCAGCTCGCGTCGAAGCCGACGCTGTACAGCTGCGCATGCGGATCGATGGACAGCGGCTGGCCGCTGCCGGCGGCGACGCTGCCCAGGCCGTCGACCAGCGCGTCCGGCGCCCTGGCGTTGAGATAGGCGGCATTGGCGCCGACGCTGGGCAGCTGTTCGGCGTGGCGCTGCTGCACCAGCGCGCGCGAGGCACGCAGCTTGGCCTGCGCGGCGCGCAGATTCGGGCTGTTCTGCAACGCCTGCTCGACCAGGCCGTTCAATTGCGGATCCTGCAGCGCCTCCCACCAGCGCTGCGGCGGCGCGTCCGGCACCACGCCGGCCGCGGCCGCGGCCGCATCGGCGCGATGCAGTTGCGGCTGCGCCTGCGCCGCCTCGGCCACCGGCGGCGGCTTCACGTAGTTCGGGCCGAGCACGCACGCCGACAGCAGCAGCGGCAGCACGGCGGGGACGAGCACACGGGAAAAACGCTGAGCCATGGAATCCTCAATGCATCGCAAGCGGAGCGCTGCCCTTGGGCAGCGGTTTGAGCAGCAACCCCAGCGGAATCGTGCACACCACGATCACCCCGAAGATCCAGAACAAGTCGTTGTAGGTCATCACCAGCGCCTGCCGCTGCACCATGCGCGCCAGCTGCGCCACCGATTGCAGCGCCACGCCGGCGCCGGAGGCGGACTGCAGCTGTGCGGCCAGGCCATGCAGGTAATCCTGCGCCAGCGGCGAATTGGCGCTGGTGCCGCTGCCGATCATCTGCGTGTGGAACACCATGCGCCGCTCCTGGAAGGTGGAGATCAGCGCCAGGCCGATCGAGCCGCCCATGTTGCGCGCAACGTTGAACAGCCCGGACGCATCGCCGGCCAGCTCCGGCGGGACCGACGAGATGGCCGCCTGATTCAGCGACATCATCGCCAGCGCCAGGCCGCAGCCCTGCAGCAACTGGCCGATCACGAAATGCATGCCGACCGAATCGGCGCTGAGGCGCATGTTGACGAAGCAGGCGACGGCGAAGCAGCTGAGTCCGCTGATCACCAGGATGCGCACGTCCACGCGCATCAGCATCTTCGGCATCAGCGGCATCAACAGCACCGTGGGCAGGCCGGACAGCAGCACCACGTAGCCGGACTGCTCGGTGTTGTAGCCGGAGATGGTGGCCAGAAACTGCGGGATCATGTACATGACCCCGAACAGGATCATGCCCACCGCCATCACCATCACGAACACCGCGCTGAAACTGCGCTGCAGCAGGATCGACAGGCGGATCACCGGTTGCCGGCTGAAGAACTGCGAGGCGCCCAGGGCGACGAAGCCGGCCAGCGAAAGCAGGCTCAGCAGCACGATCTCGGAGGATTCGAACCAGCGCTCGCGCTGGCCTTCCTCCAGCACCACGGTCAGCGCGCCGAGGCCGGCGGTGAGCCCGAAGATGCCGAGCCAGTCGGCGTCGAGCAGCCCGCGCAGGTTCATGCGCTCGTGCGGCAGGCCGAGCAGCAGCAGCGCGACCAGCCCGGCGCAGATCGGCACGTTGATGAAGAAGGCGTAGTGCCAGCTGACGTTCTCGGTCAGCCAGCCGCCGAGCAGCGGCCCGATCACCGGTCCCAGGATCACGGTCATGCCGAACAGCGCGGTGCCCATGGTCTGCTGCGCCGGCGGCAGGCGCGTGGCAACGATGGTCAGCGCGGTGGGGATCAGCGCGCCGCCGGCGAAGCCCTGCCCGACGCGGCCCAGGATCATCATGGTCAGGCTGTTGGACAGCCCGCACACCACCGAGAAGAAGGTGAACAGCAGCGCGCAGATCAGCAGGAAGTTGCGCAATCCCAGGGTGCGCACGAGCCAGCCGGTCAGCGGGATCATCACGATCTCGGCGACCAGGTAGGCAGTGGAGATCCAGGTGCCCTCGGTGCCGCTGGCGCCGACCTCGCCCTGGATGGTCGGCAACGCCGCGTTGACGATGGAAATGTCCAGCGTCGCCATGAACGAGCCGATGGTGCCGGCGGCGACCGCCAGCCACGCGCCGGCGTCGGCCTTCTGCTGTGCGCCGGCACCCGCCGCCGGCGCAGCGGCGGCCTCGTTCACGGCCGGCCCTCGCCCTGCTTGCCTTCCTGCTCGACCCGCTCCTTGGCGTCCTTGGCCGCGCGCGTATCCACCGTGACCGTCGCCGACATGCCCGGCACCAGCACCTTGCGCGCCTCCGCGCCGGCCTTGAGCCGGATCCGCACCGGCACCCGCTGCACCACCTTGGTGAAGTTGCCGGTGGCGTTCTCCGGCGGCAGCAGCGCGAACTGCGAGCCGGTGCCGGGCGCGATGCTTTCGACCACGCCGTCCAGCTCGACCCCGGACAAGGCATCGACCTCGATCCGCGCCGGCTGCCCGGGCCGCATCAGCCCGACCTGGGTTTCCTTGAAATTGGCGCTCAGGTACAGCGCATCGACCGGCACCACGCTCATCAGCCGGGTGCCGGCGGCGACGAACTGGCCGACCTGCACGGTCTTGTCGCCGATGCGGCCGTCGATGCGCGCGGTCAGCCGCGTGTCCTCCATCGCCACCTGCGCCTGGTCGGCATCGGCCTGCGCCTGCTGCAGCCCGGCGCGGGCCTGGTCGAGCTGCGCGCCGGCGCCCTGCACCTGGCTTTCGGCAGCGACGACCTGCGCCTTGGCCGCGTCGTACTGGGCCTGGGCGCGGTCGCGGTCGTGGACGATGCTCTCGTAGTGCTCGTGGGTATCGGCGCCGGACGCGGCCAGCGGCGCGAAGCGCTTGGCCTCGCCCTGGGCGAAGCGCAGGCTGGCCGCGGCCGCGGTGACCTGGGTGCGGGCCTGCAGCAGGGTCGCGCGCTGCGCCTGCAGGCCGGCCTCGGCAGCGGCGATATCGGCCTGGCGTACTGCGACCACGGCCTGCGCCTGCTGCTGCGTGGCGCGGTAGCTGCGCTCGTCGATCTGCAGCAACGGCTGCCCGGCCTTGACCGTCTGGTTGTCGCCGACGAACACGCCGGTCACGTAGCCGTTGACCCGCGGCGCCACCGCCACCGCATCGGCCTGCAGATAGGCGTTGTTGGTTTCCTGCAGGTAGCGGCCGGTGGTCAGGTAATAGATCAGCCATGCGGCCAGGCCGATCGCCACGACTAGGCAGATCAGCAGCAGCGTCCATTTCACCTTGGGATTCTTCAGCGGCGACGGTTTTTCTGGTTGCTTATCGTCATCCTGGGCAGGCGCGGCCCGTGCCTCGTCCGAAGCCGCCTGCCGGTGCGTCTGCGTGGGATCTGGGTCGTGGATGCTCAAGTCGCAAGTTCCTGGGAAATGGAAGAAACCGTCGCCGCCTGCGCCTGGCGGTACACGGCAGATACATGCTAAGCCAGACAGCCCGTCCACCAGACGGCGACGTACGGTGGGTCTTGTGGATATCTGTACCGGCGAGTCCAGTTTAAGGGTATCTGTACTGGCGAGTCCAGATTTGTTCGAGCGTTGCTTGCAGCGGTATTCAGTAGTGCGAACACCTGCGTGCGCCGCGAACTGCCCCCATCCCTTCGCCTTGCCCGCCGCGGCAACGGCCACGGCCGATGCCTTGCGACATGGCGCATCGGGCACAGCGTGCCGTTCACGCCTTCCGCTTGCGCCGTACCCTCACCCCTTACCCCTCTCCCGGGGGAGAGGGGAACATCGCCTCTCCCTTCTCCCATCGGGACCAAGGCCCCCTTTTCGGGGGAAGGTGCCCGAAGGGCGGATGAGGGTACGGGCAACACGCGCGCTATCCGATATTGGGAGGGCTGCAGGATGGCAACAGCGTGCCTCCCCAGTTCTTCGATTCCCAGCGAGACCGTACCCTCACCCCTACCCCTCTCCCGCGGGGAGAGGGGAATCATCTGCTGCAACGCCCCTCAGCGCCCGGTCTTCAACTCCGTCCACAACCGCGTGTACTGGCGGTCCACTTCCGGCGGCATCACCGCCAGCGCGAACAGCTTGGCCTGCACTTCCGCCGGCGGGTAGATGGTGCGGTCGCCGCTGATCGCCGCATCGATCAGCGGCAGCGACTTGGGCACCGCATTCGGATAGCTGACGAAGTTGGTGTTGGCCGCGGCCACTTCCGGAGTCAGCAGGTAATTGATGAACTGGTAGGCCTGCTCCGGATGCTTGGCGTCCTTGGGGATGGCCAGCATGTCGAAGAACTGCAGCGCGCCTTCCTTCGGAATCGAATAGGCGATGTGCACGCCGTTCTTTGCTTCGTCGGCGCGGTCGCGCGCCTGCAGGATGTCGCCGGACCAGCCCACGACCAGGCAGGTGCTGCCCTTGGCCAGCGCGTCGATGTACTGCGAGGAATGGAAATTCTGGATGTACGGGCGGATTTCCTTGAGCTTGGCCGCGGCCTTCTCGATCACCTTCGGATCGGTGCTGTTCGGGTTCTCGCCCAGGTAGTGCAGCACCGTCGGCACGATCTCCGAGGCGGTATCGAGGAAGGTCACCCCGCAGTCCTTGAGCTTGGCCAGGTTCTCCGGCTTGAACACCAGGTCCCAGCTGGCGACCACATCGGTGCTGCCGAACGCGGCCTGGATCTTGTCGACGTTGTAGCCGATGCCGGTGGTGCCCCACAGGTACGGCACCGCGTAGGTATTGCCCGGGTCCTGCTGCGCGATGCGCTGCATCATCGCCGGATCCAGATTGGCCAGGTTGGGGATCTTGCTCTTGTCCAGCGGCAGGAACACGCCGGCCTGGATCTGCCGGCCGAGGAAACTCAGCGACGGCACCACCACGTCGTAGCCGCTGCCGCCGGCCAGCAGCTTGGCTTCCAGCACCTCGTTGCTGTCGAACACGTCGTAGGTGACGTGGACACCGCTATGCCGCTCGAAGCCGGGCACGGTGCCTTCGGCGATGTAGTCCGACCAGTTGTAGACGTTCAACTGCTTCGCTTCGCCGGCACCGGCCGCATCCGCCGCGCCATCCCCCTGGCCCGATCCGCCGCAGCCCGCCAGGCCCAGCACCGCCACCATCCCCGCTATCGCTCGCCGCTTCATCGTCGTCTCCATGCCGCCCGTTGCGGGCAGCGGTTGGCGGAACGCCGCGCTGGCGCGCGTCCCGGTGGTCCTCCCCTTTGGCGGCCGCGCGCGGCGCGGCCGTACTGCGTGCAGGCGCCGCGCCGAAGCGCCGCGCCATGGACCACGGACGCGACCGGCTCAGCGGCCGGTCTTGATCTCCGTCCACAGGCGGGTATACAGCTTGTCCACCTCGGGCGGGTTGATCGAATAGGTGAACATCTTCGCCGCCACCTCCGGCGGCGGGTAGATGGTCGGGTCGTTGCGGATCGCCGCATCCACCAGCGGCGTCGCCTTCGGCACCGGATTGGCGTAGTGGATGAAATTGGAATTGGCCGCGGCCACGTCCGGCGTCAGCAGGTAGTTGATGAACTTGTAGGCGTTCTCCGGATGCTTGGCATCCTTCGGGATCGCCAGCATGTCGAACCACTGCGGCGCGCCTTCCTTGGGAATCGAATAGGCCACGTGCACGCCGTTCTTGGCTTCCTCGGCGCGGTCGCGCGCCTGGATGATGTCGCCCGACCAGCCCACGGCCAGGCAGGTGCTGCCGTTGGCCAGCGAGGTCACGTACTGCGAGGAGTGGAAGTTCTGCACGTACGGGCGAATGCTCTTGATCAGCGCCGCGGCCTTCTCGATCTTGGCGGTATCGGTGGTGTGCGGATCCTCGCCCTGGTAGTGCAGCGCGATCGGGATCAGGTCCGACGGCGTGTCGAGGATGGTGACGCCGCAATCCTTGAGCTTGGCGATGTTCTCCGGCTTGAACACCAGGTCCCAGCTGTTGGCGATGTCGGTGCTGCCGAACGCGGCCTTGACCTTGTCCACGTTGTAGCCGATGCCGGTGGTGCCGACCATGTACGGCACGCCGTACTTGTTGCCCGGATCCTGCTGCGCGATGCGTTGCATGATTTCCGGATCCAGGTTGGCCAGATTCGGGATCTTGCTCTTGTCCAGCGGCAGGAACACGCCGGCCTGGATCTGCCGACCGAAGAAGTTCAGCGTCGGCACCACCACGTCGTAGCCGCTGCCGCCGGCCAGCAACTTGGTCTCGACCATCTCGTCGCTGTCGAACACGTCGTAGGTGACCTTGACCCCGCTGGCCTTCTCGAACGCGGGCACGGTGTTCTCGGCGATGTAGTCCGAATAGTTGTAGACGTTGAGGACCTGGTCCTCGCCCGCCGCGGGCTTGCCGCCTTCGCCGCCGCCGCAACCGCCACAGGAGGCGAGCAGCGCCGCGGAAAGGGAAAGGGTGAGCAGTCGCAGCTTCATTGCAGGTCTCCGCAGGTCCATGGGGAAGATCGGAAGATACACGCCGCGGCGTCGCGCGGACGGGTCCAGACTGGCAGACCCAGACTAACCAGCGCCGGGCTATTTGCCCAGCGCCTGCGCGGTGTCCTCCAGCGCCAGCCAGGCCTTGTCAAACAACTCGTCGACCTGGGCGCGGCTGAGGATCAGCGGCGGCGACAGCAGCATCGCATCGTTGGTCGCGCGCAGGATCAGGCCGCGGCGCAGCGCATGGTCGCGGCACAGCGCGCCGACCTTGCCGCGATCAGGGAAGTAGTGCCGGCGCGGCTTGTCCGGGACCAGTTCCAGCGCGCCGATCATGCCGACGATGCGCGCCTCGCCCACCAGCCGGTGCTCGCCCAGCTCGGCCCAGCGCTGCGCCAGGTACGGCGCGATCTCGCTGCGCGCGCGTTCGACGATGCCCTCGTCCTGCAGCAGGCGCAGGTTCTCCAGCGCCACCGCCGCACACACCGGATGCCCCGAATAGGTGCAACCGTGCGCCAGCTCGCCGCCCTGCTCCTTCAGCACCGTGGCCACGCGCTTGCCGAACATCGCCGCGCCGAGCGGGATATAGCCGGAGGTGATGCCCTTGGCGATGGTCATCACGTCCGGTTGGAACCCGAAGTGCTGCGCGCCGAACCATTCGCCGGTGCGGCCGAAACCGCAGATCACTTCGTCGGCGACCAGCAGCACGTCGTAGTGGCGGCAGATGCGCTCGATCTCCGGCCAGTAGCTGCGCGGCGGGATGTACACGCCGATCGCGCCCATGATCGGCTCGCCGATGAACGCGGCCACGCGCTGCGGGCCGAGTTCCAGGATCTTGTCCTCGAGCCGGCGCGCGGCCAGCAGGCCGTATTCCTCCGGGTCCATGTCGCCGCCGTCGCCGAACGGGTATGGCGGGTCGATATGGTGGATGTCGGGAATGGGCAGCCCGCCCTGGCGATGCATGCCCTTCATGCCGCCGAGACTGGCGCCGGCCATGGTGGTGCCGTGGTAGCCGTCGTGGCGGCCGATGAAGATGCTCTTCTGCGGCTGGTCCTGCACGGCCCAGAAGTGCCGCACCAGGCGCAGGATGGTGTCGTTGGCCTCGGAGCCGGAGTTGGTGAAGAAGGCATGGTCGAGATCGCCGGGGGTGAGTTCGGCGAGCTTGGCGGCGAGGCGGATGGTCGGCTCGGTGGTGCACTGGAAGAAGCTGTTGTAGTACGCCAGCTGTTCCATTTGCCGCGCGGCGGCCTGGCCGAGTTCCTTGCGCCCGTAACCGACGTTGACGCACCACAACCCGGCGAAGGCGTCGAGCAGCTTGTTGCCGTCGGCATCCCAGACGTAGGCGCCGTCGCCGCGGGTAAGGATGCGCGTGCCTTTCTGTGCCAGCGCGGCGTTGTCGTTGAACGGATGCAGGTGATGCGCCGCATCCAGATCCTGCAGGGCCCGCGTCTCTATCCGATCCATGTCCACTCCATGCTCGTGGCTGTGCCTGTTGCTACCGCTGTTGTTGTGGCTGCTGCTCTTCTTGCTCTTGCTATTCCTGCTCTTGCTGTCGCTTTGGCTTTGGCTGTTGCCTTTGCAATTGCTTTTGACTTACCGGGTTCCCTTCCGCAGCGGCGGCCATGGCGGGGAAAAACCCCGAAGGGGCGGCGCACATGGATGTGCGCCGTTCGCGGCAGGGGCAGGATGCCCCTTCCGCGAATCCCCGTCATGGACGCGGACCTGGAGCGCGCAGCGCGGAAGGCGCAAGGCAGGGCGCGCTTTCTTTTGGTTACTTTTCTTTGCGCGAGCAAAGAAAAGTGACTCGCGCCCAAGCGCGAAAGCTTTTGCATTCGCCTTCGCTTCGCGTTGTTTATTCCACAAACCTTGAACAACAGCAGGAGCAAAAGCTTCCGCTACGCGGGTCACTTTTCTTTGCTTGTGCAAAGAAAAGTAACCAAAAGAAAGCACACCCCGCAGCGCGCCCTCCGCGCTACGCGCTCCGGGTCCGCAGCCCCAACGGGCATTTTTCGATGGCACATCCATGTGCCAACGAAAAACGTCGCGCATCCTGCGCGCCGCCCTTCGGGTATTCGCCCGACGGGCCTGACGCGCTGAGGGGGCCCGGTAGATCAAAAGCAAAGCAACAGCAACAGCAACAGCTTGCGATTGCAGCCTTTTCGATCCGCCATAGAAAGCAAGAGCGGACTCACACGTTCAACAACAAGAACTCCCGCTCCCACGAACTGATCACCCGGAAGAACGTCTCGTATTCCTTGCGCTTGACCGAAATGTAGGCGCGCACGAAACGCGGCCCCAGCATCTCCTGCAACGGCGTGCACCGCTCCAACTCGTCCAGCGCCTCGCCCAGCGAGCGCGGCAACTGATAGCCCATCTCCTTGCCGTTGCCGCTGATCGGCGCGGTCGGCTCCAGCTTCTCGCGGATGCCCAACAACCCACAGGCCAGCGTCGCCGCCATCGCCAGATACGGATTGGCGTCGGAACCGGCGAAGCGGCTCTCCACCCGCATGTTCTCGATCGTGTCGATCGGCACCCGCAGCCCGCAGGTGCGGTTGTCGAAGCCCCACAGCACATTGCTCGGCGACACCTCGCCGAACATCAGCCGGCGATAGGAATTGACGTTCGGCGCCAGCACCGCCATCGCCATCGGCACGTACTTCTGCAGGCCAGCCAGGTAGTGCGCGAAGGTGCGGCTGTACTCGCCGGCGCGGCGCCCGCTGAACACGTTCTTGCCGTTCTTGTCGACCAGACTCTGATGGATGTGCATCGCACTGCCCGGCTCGTTCTCCATCGGCTTGGCCAGGAACGTGGCGTAGACGCCGTGGCGCATCGCCGCCTCGCGCATCGTGCGCTTGAACAGGAACACCTGGTCGGCACGCGACAGCGCATCGGAATGGGTGAAGTTGACCTCCAGCTGCGCCGCGCCGGATTCGTGGATCAAGGTATCCACGTCCAGTTCCATCGCGTCGCAGTAGTCGTACATCAGATCCAGGATCGGGTCGAACTCGTTGACCGCGTCGATCGAGTACGACTGCCGCGCCGTCTCCGGCCGCCCCGAACGGCCGGCCGGCGGCAGCAGCGGGAAGTCCGGATCGGTGTTCTTCTGCACCAGGAAGAATTCCAGCTCCGGGGCGACCACCGGCTTAAGGCCGAGCTCCGCATACGCCTGCAGCACGCCGCGCAGCACGTTGCGCGGCGCCAAGTCGTGCGGCTGGCCGTCCTTGGTGTAGCAGTCGTGGATCACCTGCGCGGTCGGGTCGGTGGCCCACGGCACCATCCGCACCGTATCCGGGTCCGGGCGCAGCTGCATGTCCGAGTCCGACGGCGAGGTCAGGTCGTAGTAGTCGTCGGGATACTCGCCGGTGACGGTGGTGGCGAAGATGCCCTCGGGCAGGCGCGTGCCGTAGTCGTGGGAGAACTTGGCCGCGGGAATGATCTTGCCGCGCGCATTGCCGGTGATGTCCGGCACCAGGCACTCGACCTCGGTGATGTGGCGATCTTTCAGCCAACGGCGCAGCGAGCTTTCCTGCTGTTCGGGGGTGTTCTTGCGCGAGCGCGGTCTGGCCATGGGGGAATTCGATTCAGTGCTTGCGGCGAGCCGCGTAGTGGCGACAGGCATCGCCGAAGGATTGGAAGATGCCCAGATAGAACGGGTCGTCGAGGACGCGCCATTCCGGATGCCACTGTACGCCCAGCAGGAAGCCGGGACCGATACCGCGGAACGCCTCGATCAATCCGTCCGGCGCGCGCGCCTCCACGATCAGGTCGCCGCCGAGCCGGGCCACGCCCTGCCCGTGCAGCGAGTTGACCCGCACCCGCTCTTTGCCGGCGATTTCCGCCAGCCAGCCGCCCTCGCTCAGGGTCACCTCGTGCACCGGCGCGTACTGCAGGTCCAGCGCGGCCTGCGTGTCCTCGCGATGATCGGACAGACCCGGCACCGCATGCACTTTCTGGTGCAGGCTGCCGCCCAGGGCGACGTTGACTTCCTGGAAGCCGCGGCAGATCGCCAGGATCGGCAGGCCGAGCGCGATCGCCTGCGGGATCAGGTCCAGCATGTTGGCGTCGCGCGCCGGATCGTGCGGATTGCCGAGCCAGCTGGGTTCGTCGCCGTAGTGATGCGGTTCGATGTTGCTGACCGCGCCGGTCAGCAGCAAGCCGTCCAGCCGCGCCAGCCAGTCGCACTGGGCGACCGGCGGCTGCAGCGACGGCAGCAGCACCGGCGTCACGCCGGCGCCATCGACCGCGGCACGCAGATACTTTTCTCCAGCGGCCAGGAACGGATGCTGGCCGATGAGCTTGCGATCGGTCGACAGGCCGACCAGAGGCGATACAGCCATGCGAAGAACTCGTGTGGCGTCGTCGCAAGTTACCCCGGGCGTTTTATTTTTACAACACGCCGCAGCGGTGCACGGCGGCGGGCCGGCATCTGCGGGTTGCGCCCACAGCAAGCACCACGCGCTTTATTACAGGACGAAGTAGCAGGCACGCTCGCGCAGCGCGCGCCGTGCCCTCCTCGTCCAGCGCATCGACCTGTTGAGTATTCTTGACGCGAACCCGGCTCTGCTAAGCTCGTCGTACTCCCGCAGGCCGCCATCATGACCCGCACCCACGACGCTCCGCCCCTGCCCCCGGACGCCGCCCAGGCCCTGCAACGCATCCCCGGCTGCGAACAGATCGACCTGTTGCTGCCGGACAGCAATGGCCTGCTGCGCGGCAAGCGCATCGCCCGCGACGCGCTGGAAAAGGTCTATCGCGATGGCGTGTGCCTGCCGATGTCGCTGATCGCCACCGACATCACCGGCAATACGGTCGAGGAAACCGGCCTGGGCTACGACATCGGCGACGAGGACCGGCTGTGCTTCCCGATCCCCGGCACGCTGCAGCCGGTGCCGTGGGCACCGGTGCCCTCGGCGCAGCTGCTGCTGGCGATGCGCGACGAAGCCGGCGACCCGCTGGAGTTCGCGCCACGCGAAGTGCTGGCACGGGTGCTGGCGCGACTGCGCGCGCGCGGGCTCACACCGGTGATCGCGGTGGAACTGGAGTTCTACCTGTTCGATCCGCGCGCCGACGCCGACGGCCGCCCGCAGCCGCCGCTGCAGGCGCACACCGGGCTGCGCAACGACAGCACCCAGGTCTATTACATGCAGGAACTGGACGACCAGCGCGGCTTCACCGACGCGGTCGCGCAGGCCTGCCGCGCGCAGGGCATTCCCGCCGATACCGCGGTCGCCGAGTACGCGCCCGGCCAGTTCGAGATCAACCTCAAGCACCGCGGCGACGCGCTGGCCGCCTGCGACGACGCGCTGATGCTCAAGCGCGCGATCAAGGCGATCGCGCAGCAGCAGGGCCTGCTCGCCAGCTTCATGGCCAAGCCGTTCGCCGCGCAGTCCGGCAGCGGCTTGCACCTGCACGTGAGCCTGCTCGACGAAGCCGGCGACAACGTCTTCGCCGGCACCGCGCAGGCGCCGGCCGACGCGCTGCGCCACGCCATCGGCGGCCTGCAGCGCAGCGCCGACGACTGCCTGCTGCTGTTCGCCCCGCATGCCAACAGCTACCGCCGCTTCGTGCCCAATGCGTTCGTGCCGCTCAACGACAGCTGGGGCTTCAACAACCGCACCGTGGCGATGCGGGTGCCGTACAGCGATCCGGCCAATACCCGCATCGAACACCGCATCGCCGGCGCCGACGCCAATCCGTACCTGGTCGCCGCGGCGGTGCTGGCCGGCATCGAACACGGCCTGCAGCATGGCTTCGACCCCGGCCCGCCGGTGCAGGGCAACGCCTACGAACAGACCCAGATCCGCCATCCGGACTGGCGCGGCGCGATCGCCGGATTCCTCGCCAGCGACTTCGTCGCCGACCGGTTCGGTGCCCGCTTCCGCCACGTCTACGGCCAGCAGAAACACCGCGAGATGCTGGATTTCCATGCGCAGGTGAGCGACCTGGATTACCGGTGGTATTTGCGCACGGTGTGAAAAGCCGGGATTCGGCATTCGGGATTGGGGATTCGTAGAAGCAGCCTCCCCAGCCCACCCCCATCACCTCGCGCTTTGAATCCCCAATCTCCAATCCCGAATCCCCGCCCCTAAATGCCCGAATCCTCCCGCAACTGGTACACCGACAGCGCCAAGCCGCTGCCGCCGCAGCAGCCGTTGCGCGGGCAGGTGCGGGCCGACGTGTGCATCCTCGGCGCCGGCTATACCGGGCTGAGCGCGGCGCTGGCGCTGGCCGAGGCCGGTTACCAGGTCGCGATCGTGGAGGCGCAGCGCGTGGGCTGGGGCGCGTCCGGGCGCAACGGCGGACAGGCCATCGTCGGCTATGGCTGCGAGCAGCACACGCTGGAAACGCTGCTCGGCCACGCCGAGGCGCGGCTGCTGTTCGATTTCTCGCGCGACGGCATGCGGCTGCTACGCGACCGCATCCAGCGCCACGCCATCGCCTGCGACTGGCGCGACGGCCATGCGCACGTGGCGATCAAGCCGCGCCAGGTGCGGGCGTTGCAGGCCGGTATCGTCGAGATGGCGCAGCGCTACGACTATCCGCTGCAGTGGTGGGACCACGACCAGTTGCGCCAACAGCTGCGCAGCGAGCGCTACCTGGGCGCGATGTACGACCCGGCCAGCGGCCACCTGCACCCGCTCGAATACGCGCACGGGCTGGCACGCGCGGCGCTGGCCGCCGGCGTGCGCATCTACGAGCACTCGCCGGTGACCGCGCTGGTGCGCGGCGCGCGGCCGATCCTGCGCAGCGCGCACGGCGAGGTGCAGGCCGATTTCGCGGTGCTGGCCGGCAATGCCTGGCTGCGCGGCATCGCGCCGGAACTGGAATCGCGGATCATGCCGGTCGGCACCTACATCGGCGCCAGCGCGCCGCTGGGCGCGGCACTGGCCCACGAGCTGATCGGCAACGACATGGCGGTGGCCGACGTGAACTGGGCGCTGGACTATTTCCGCCTCAGCCGCGACCACCGCCTGCTGTTCGGCGGCCGCGCCAGCTACTCCTCGCTGCCGCCGCCGGGCCTGCGCGGGGTCATGACCCGGCGCATGCGCCGAGTGTTCCCGCAGCTGCGCGAGGTCGAGTTGGACTACGTGTGGGGCGGCTATGTCGACATCACCCGCAACCGCGCTCCGCACTGGGGCCGGCTGACCCCGAACGTGTACTTCGCGCAGGGCTTCTCCGGCCATGGCGTGGCCGCCACCGGACTGGCCGGCGACGCCATCGCCGCGGCCATCGCCGGGCAGTCGCAGCGCCTGGACCTGTTCGCCAGGATTCCGCATGCGCCGTTCCCCGGCGGCCGTGCGCTGCGCACGCCGCTGCTGGTGGCGGCGATGTCCTGGTACAAGCTGCGCGACGCGCTGTGGTGAGCGCGCCGCGCCGGCGGCATGCGCCCGCCGCCGGACGGCCTAAAGTTGCCCGCGGCACGGCCGCTAACTGAGGTCTACTCCCCAAGGGCGCCTTGCGCGGCTCGCATGCTGCAACCGTTGCCGGCCTACCCGATCGCCAGCGAAAGCGCGGCTACGCAGCAGCGCATCCTGCTGGTGGAGAATTCGCGCACGTTCACCGGCCTGCTGCGCGAGGCGATCGAGCAGCGGGTGGAACTGCCGGTCACCGTGGTCTCGACCCTGGCCGAAGCGGCGCACGCGCTGGACGACGGCGGCTCCTGGTTCCTGGCCCTGACCGGGCTGGTGCTGGCCGACGGCGACCGCGACACGGTGGTGGATTTCTTCGTCGCCCGCGGCCTGCCCACGGTGGTGGTCAGCGGGGTCTACGACGAAAGCCTGCGCAAGCGCGTGCTGACCCAGCAGATCATCGACTTCGTATTGAAGAACGCGCCCGGCAGCATCGACTACCTGGCCTGGCTGGTGCAGCGGCTGGCGCGCAACCGCAGCATCGCCGCGCTGGTGGTGGACGATTCGCGCTCGGCCCGCGCCTACGCCGCCAGCCTGCTGTCGATGTACGGCTACCAGGTGGTGGAAGCCGCCGACGGCGCCGCCGGACTGAAGGCGGTGGAAGCCAATCCGGCGATCCGCCTGGCGGTGGTGGACCAGGAAATGCCGGGCATGGAAGGCGTGGAATTCACCCGCCGGCTGCGCGCGATCCGCGCCCGCGACAAGCTGGCGGTGATCGGCCTGTCCGGCAACAGCGACCCGTCGCTGGTGCCACGTTTCCTCAAGAACGGCGCCAACGATTTCCTGCGTAAACCCTTTTCGCGCGAGGAATTCTTCTGCCGCGTATCGCAGAACGTGGACCAGCTGGAACTGATCGGCACGCTGCAGGACCTGGCCACGCGCGACTTCCTCACCGGCCTGCCCAACCGCCGGCATTTCCTGGAACAGAGCCAGCGCCTGCTGCCGCAATGGCTGGCGCGCAGCGACACGGTCAGCGTGGCGATGCTCGACATCGACCACTTCAAGCACATCAACGACAGCTGGGGCCACGAGGCCGGCGACGACGCGCTGCGCGCGGTGGCCACGACGGTGGCCGCGCATGCGCGCCCGCAGGACCTGGTGGCGCGCTTCGGCGGCGAGGAATTCTGCATGCTGGTGCCGGGCCTGGACGCGGCGGCGGCCGGCGTCTATTTCGAGACCCTGCGCCAGCGCATCGATACGCTGCAGGTGCAGGTGGGTGGGCAGACCCTGCGCATCACCATCAGCATCGGCGTGTGCAGCAGCGACGCGCGCCGCGATGCGCTGCATCCGCTGTTGGCCGAGGCCGACAAGCACCTGTACCTGGCCAAGGCCGGCGGCCGCAACCGGGTCGAGCACGCCGCCTGAGCGCGCGCGCGCGGCCTCAGCGGCGCCTGGCGCCGATCACCAGCAGCGCCAGCAGGCTCAGCGCCGCGCCGGCGCTGAGGTAGTAGCCGACCCATGGCAGGCCATAGTGCTTGGCCAGCCAGCTGGCCACGTACGGCGCCGGCGCCGCACCGATGATGCCGGCCAGGTTGAACGACATCGAGGCGCCGGTGTAACGCACCTGCACCGGATACAGCTCGGCCAGCAAGGTGCCGCACGGCCCGTAGGTCAGGCCCATGAAGAACGAGCCCAGCGACAGGAACGCCAGCAGCTGCCACGGATGCGCGGCGCTGAACAGCGGTGCGAAGCCCAGCCCGAACAGGACGATGACCAGACCAGCCGCGATCATCACGCGGTGCGTGCCGAAGCGGTCGCCGTAATGCGCCGACAGCGGAATGCCGGCGGCGAAGAACAGGATGCCGACCATCTGCAGCAGCAGGAACTGCTCGCGGCCGTAGCCGAGCACCGCGGTGCCGTAGCCCAGCGCGAACACCGTCATCAGATAGAACAGCATGAAGGTCGCGAACACGCCCAAGGTGCCGAGCAGCAGCGCGCCGGCATGCCGCGACAACACCGTCCACATCGGCAACGCCACCCGCACGTTGCGTTCCAGCGCCTTCTGGAAATCCGGGGTTTCGTGGATGCGCAGGCGCACCCACAGCCCGGTCACCACCAGCAGCGCGCTGGCCACGAACGGGATGCGCCAGCCCCAGCGCATGAACTGCGCATCGTCGAACACCACACCGAGCAGCAGGAAGATCCCGGAGGACAGCAGGAAGCCCAGCGGCGCGCCCAGTTGCGGGAACATGCCGTACCAGGCGCGCTTGCCCGGCGGCGCGTTCTCGGTGGCCAGCAACACCGCACCGCCCCATTCGCCGCCCAGGCCCAGGCCCTGGCCGAAGCGGCACAGCGCCAGCAGCGCCGGCGCCCACATGCCGATGCTGGCGTAGCCGGGCAACAGGCCGATCACCACCGTGGACAGGCCCATGGTCAGCAGCGCCGCCACCAGCGTCGCCTTGCGCCCGATGCGGTCGCCGAAATGGCCGAACAGCGCCGAGCCGACCGGCCGCGCCACGAACGCCACCGCGAACGTGGCCAGCGACTGCAGCCGCGCCGCGTCGGCGTCGCCCTCGGGGAAGAACAGCTTCGGGAACACCAGCACCGCGGCGGTGGCGTAGATGTAGAAATCGAAGAACTCGATGGTGGTGCCGACCAGACTGGCCAACAGCACGCGGCGCGGCGAATTGACGGGCGAAGCGGGAAGCGCGGCAGCGGTCATGGAAGCGGCATCGATGGAAAACCGCCCGATTCTGGCAGATCGGCCGCGGCGCCGCAGCGCCACGCCGCATGGCGTTCAGCGCGGCAGTTGCGCGCGGCCGGCGGCGGTCAGCACCGCCACCTCGCGCTCGCCGCGCGTCTCCACCCGGATCCAGCCCGGTCCCGCACGCCCGTCCAGGGTGGCCTCGCCCAGCCAGGCCAGGGTGCGCAGCAGCACGCTCATGCGCACCCCGAGGCGCTTGCACAGCCGCGCCAGGGCGACCCCCTCCGGCTCCGGCGCCAACGCCTCGAACAGCGCCCGGGTCAGCGCTGGATCAGCGGACAAGCGCCACGCCGATGTCGCGCGGGGCCGCGTCGGCGGCGTCGGCCAGGTGCGGGGTCACCACCACCGGGATCGACTTGGAGGTCGGCGTGCGCGCCTCGTCGGCGAAACTGGACAGCGGCACCAGGCCGTTGGTTTCAGGGTAGTACGCGGCCAGACAGCCGCGCGGGATGTTGTACTCGACCAGCAGGAAACGCTTGGCCTGGCGCTGCACGCCGTCCTCGCCGAGGCTTTCCAGGTCCACCCAGGCGCCGGCCTGCAATCCCAGGTCGGCGATGTCGGCGGCGTTGATGAACAGCACCCGGCGCTCGCCGAACACGCCGCGGTAGCGGTCGTCCAGGCCGTAGATGGTGGTGTTGTACTGGTCGTGCGAGCGCGTTGTGGCCAGGGTGAACACCACTTGCTCCGGGCGCTGGCGGCGCGCGCGATGGATCGGGTTGTCGGTGGGCACCGCGTGCGGCTTGAACACCGCGCGGCCTTCCGGCGTGTCCCACACGCGGTCGCGTGCGGTGTTGGACAGGCGGAAGCCGCCTGGCACCCGCACCCGCGTGTTGAAGTCGGCGAAATCCTCGAACACCTGCGCGATCAGCTCGCGGATGCGGTCGTAGTCGGCCACCAGCCAGCGCCAGCGGATCGCGCTGCGCGCGCCGAGCGTGGCCTCGGCCAGGCGCGCGACGATCGCCGGCTCCGACAGCAGCTCCGGCGACGCCGGCGGATTGATACCGGCCGACAGGTGCACCATGCTCATCGAATCCTCGACGCTGACGCTCTGCGGCCCGCCTTCCTGGATGTCGATCTCGGTGCGCCCCAGGCACGGCAGGATCAGCGCGTCGCGGCCGTGCACCAGGTGGCTGCGGTTGAGCTTGGTGGTCACGTGCACGGTGAGGTCGCAGCGGCGCAGCGCGCGGTGCGTGGCGTCGGTGTCGGGGGTGGCGGTGGCGAAGTTGCCGCCCATGCCGAAGAAGGTCCGGGCGCGGCCGTCGCCCATCGCCTCGATCGCGCCGACCGTATCGAACCCGGACGCGCGCGGCGGATCGAAACCGAACACCTGCTGCAGCCGGTCCAGGAACGCGGCCGGCGGCTTCTCGTAGATCATCATCGTGCGATCGCCCTGCACGTTGCTGTGGCCGCGCACCGGGCAGGCGCCGGCGCCGGGGCGGCCCAGATGGCCGCGCAGCAGCAGCAGGTTGGCGATCATGTGGATCGTGGCCACCGAATGCTTGTGCTGGGTGATGCCCATGCCCCAGCAGGCGATCAGCCGTTCGG